>SDBU01009743.1_pt1 | contig 10742 bp, 5 predicted proteins | sample 2277071 | NCBI WGS metagenome assembly SDBU01 (sample SAMN10397929, study PRJNA504765) | marine sediment metagenome | isolation source: marine sediment core GS08_GC12, 126 cmbsf | place: Arctic Ocean: Gakkel Ridge, Loki's castle | collected 2008
GTGCGAGTGGGCATGTTTTCAGCGAGAATAATTAGTTTCGTAAAATGACGCATGCGGTGGCGGTGGTACGGGTGTGGGTTAGGGATATCAGGGGTTTTGTTTGTTGGAGAACGTTTGGCAGAAGGTTCCAGTGAATGGTTAAAATGGGGGTATTATGTTTGTCGTGTGTGAGAGATATGGCTTTGCATGTGGTAAGAAGCGGTACATAGTGATTAGGATATGCAGCGTTCCATGCTTTAAAAAATGCCTCTCGTGTTGCAAATCGTGCTGCAAATCGTTGGGCGGATAGGTGTTGCAGACAATATGATATTTCTTCAGGAGAAAAAATACGTGTTAATTGTTTGTGAGAAAATGTGTGCCAGTGTTTGAATCGATCAATTTCAACAGCGTCTATGCCAAGGCCAATAATCATGAATTTTTCCGAATAATAATCATAATAAAAAGACTTAAAATTGCCGCAAAAAAACACCAAACCGAAAGCATTGTTTCATAGTAAAAGGTGAAACTTATGAGGTAGGCGAATGCGGCAAGCGTACCCGCAAGCCAAAAATAACGATCCCGTACAATAAAAAAGGGTGTTATGGTGGCAATAATATAAAGAATTGTTCCAGGAATCCAGAGATATGCAGGCAATGCAGAAAAGTAATGAATATGATTGCAGGTGAGGGCTGCTTGCGGTGTTTGGCTTGCAATATTCCATGCTGCGAGCAATGCAACCAAAATGCCTGTTGTGATGGGAAAAAGAAGGAGGCGCTTTGTTTTATCGTTTTTGCTCATTATGCGAATAGAAAGTGGTGTCCATATGGGCCAGACGAGAAAAACAAATATCAAAAAACCATACGTGCTTGTAGTGGCCGATTTTCCCGCGGCAATGGCTTGCCAAATGGTTCCTTCAAGAAACTGTTGTGCAGCGAAAAGAAGTGGTATGGCGGCAAACATGCGTTGTTTGGGTTTGGCAATACGGGTTGTTGCGATGCCGCTTAGTAGTAGTACTATGCTTGCCGTGTAACTTGCGCTTGCCGAGAAACACATATCAAGTCCTTTTTTTGTAAAATTTACATGGTAATCAAGTAAAAAATCAATAACTTTCGTGTTGTTGTTCCAAGTACCTATCTAATGATCGGTACATAATAGCTTCTCGGATATGTTGTGCATCAATTGGTTCAGATGATTCGAGATCGGCAATTGTGCGAGCAACTTTGATGATTTTATGATATCCACGCATGCTCAAATTGAGTTTTTCAAACGCTTGTTTAATAATTCTTTGCGCGTCGGCGGTGAGGTTGCATAGGGTTTCGATCATTTCAACTGGCATGCTGCTGTTAAATTGATTTTCCGTGTGGAAGCGCTGTTTCTGTGCTTGTAGTGCGTTTTCAACTGTCTGATACATAGCTTCCGAACTTTCTGAGATGCTTTCTGTTGCGGTGATCGTATCATATTCAATTGATTGTACGTTAACTTGCAAATCAATGCGATCGAGCAGTGGTCCTGAGAGCTTGCCCAAGTAGCGAGTAATTTGTTGTTTGGAGCAGTGGCAACTCCGCTTTTTATCACCAAGAAAACCACACGGGCATGGATTGAGTGCGGCAACTAATAACAGTGATGCTGGAAAACAGATTGATTGATGAACGCGTGCGATGGAAATGGTTTTTCCTTCAAGTGGCTGTCGCAACGCCTCGAGTGTGTCTCGTTTAAATTCGGTAAGTTCATCTAAAAACAAAATGCCGTTATGTGCCAGACTAATTTCTCCCGGTTGAGGGTATGATCCGCCGCCAATAAGTCCTGCTTGTGAGATTGAATGATGCGGGTTGCGAAATGGGCGATCAAGTAGCAGAGGTTGATTATCAAGTTTGCCGCATACCGAATAGATTTTGGTGCTTTCTAGTACTTCCTCAAATGACATTGCTGGCATGATAGATGGCAGGCGCTTGGCAAGCATTGTTTTTCCCGATCCGGGAGGACCGATAAATAAAATGTTATGTCTTCCTGCTGCAGCAATTTGCAACGCGCGTTTGGCCTGTGTTTGGCCTTTGACTTGTGCAAAATCAACAGAGTTATTTGTCGGTTGTTTTTTGAGCAATAAATCAAAAGCATTTTTTGTAGGGTCGATTGGTTTTTCATTACGTAGATATGCAATCAAATCGGTCAGATGAGATACGCCGATAATTTCCAGATCTTTCATAAGTGACGCTTCTTGGCTATTATTTTCAGGAAGAATGATACGTTTTTTGCCAAGTTTTTGTGCATCATATGCAATTGCTAGTGCGCCTTTAATAAAACGAATGCTTCCATCAAGAGAGAGCTCGCCTAAAAACAGGGTGCTTGCAAGCAGGTCTTTATCAATTTCTATGTGCCCCATGGCTTGTAAAATTCCGATGGCAATGGGTAGATCAAACAATGTGCCTTCTTTTTTTAAATCTGCTGGGGCCAAATTGACGGTAATTTTTTTTGCTGGCAAACGAAATCCACAATTTTTGAGCGCGGCAAGAATGCGTTTGCTACTTTCTCTGATTGCTGCATCGGGGAGTCCGACAATGTAAAATTGAATGAGGCCGAGTGAGATATCAACTTCTACTTCAACGAGTCGTGCATCAACGCCAATGGTTGTTGCAGAAAATATTTTTGAATGCATATGTAGGAAAAACCTCGCATTTATAAGTAAATAAATCAATTGTTTTGTAACGTTAACTGTATTATTTTTATTTGTACGCGTCAATTTTGTGGCGATTTTTCTAAATATTCGTACACTATATGTTATTGATGCACTAAAATAATTCGAAGATTAATGAGGCATTACATGATCAAGCGATTGTTATTGATTATATGCGTGATAATATCGATGAATCTTCCTGCAGTTCAAGTGTTGACGGGAGATGATCAGGCAGCTTCTGAGCAGACGTTTTCTTTTCGTGTTCAACAACATCGTCAAAGTACCGCATCAAATTTAATTGGATCAAATCTTTATGTTGGCGCGCATCCAGATGATGGTGGTTCAGATTTGGTAAAAACGTTTGCGGTTTCACGTGTGAGCCGAGCTTCTTCTCAATTTATTGGTCTGACTCCAGAAAAAGTTAAACTAAATGGCTCCAAAGAAGAGATAGGAAATCCGCTTTATGATAAAGGTATTTCTTTTTTTGCGTTATTTAATGGCGAAGATAGTAGCCTTTCTGGAAGTCCCGAGCGACCAGTATTGGTAGCAAGTAATGATCTGCAGACAATTTATTTTATTAATAGTTTCTCCGGTGAGGGGAAAAATGTTGTGGTGCTTTCTGCACAAAGAGGGGGTGCGCTGACGCAGAATGTGCCAGATGCAACCGGTGCTACAACCGCAGGTATTGTGCAGCTTGAATCACACGCGCCGTATGTATTTGCAGCCACACGTCCAGCATCAGGATTGTTTGGTGCTTCAGGGAGCGGTATTGTGATGGTAGTTGCGGGGACTCTTTTTGGTAATCTTGGCAGTTTTACAGCGCCACTCATTATCGATGCACCAACAGGTCAAGTGTTGCGAACTGGCGGCAATCGTGCCTTAGCGCTCGATGTGAGTTCGACAGAATTAAAGATTGGCAGTGATTTAGCTTCTATTGGTTCAATTGTAGACATGCACTGGAATCCTCATGTAGGTCGGCTTTATATTGCATTGCAAGTAACAGGTGCGGCAGGTGTTTCGGATGGTGCTCGTGCAATTATGGTGGGTAGGATAACAGATAACAGCAAACTAGAGTTTAGTGCGATTGCGCCAACAGCAGTTTTTGATGGAAGTTTGGATAAAATTGTTGGTTCGCAGGCTGCATCAACCGAGGTTTCTATTCATAAAACACGCGGCATGTTTACCTCAACAGCATTGCCCTACTTAATTGTGCTTGGTGGAGTGGGAGCATCGACAGCAACAAACCGGTCAGTGTTTGCGTTGCCGCTTGTTTCAGGAAACTCGGGTGATGACATTGGGCTGAATGGAACAATTGCCAACAAATCAAGCACGCCAGAAGATTTGTTTACTGCAATAACGCCACCTCCTTTTGCAGCGCGAATAATAAAACAAGCAGCTACTACAGCCGCACAAATGCCGTTATCAACTGATACAGCCACACAAGTTGGTGGTGGAACGCTACCCAATGGCGACATTACAGATCTTTTTGTGAATGGCGACACGGTATTTGTTTCTGTGCAAACAGCGGCAACCGGTCAGACCGCTGGCGTTTTTTATTCGCAAGCGCTGTTCGAGCAAAATGGAAAGACAAAATCATGGACAACATGGCGACGTGCCGCAGGAACGAGAGACACAGTTTTTGGTACGCTTCTTGATCCAGTGACGGGTAAGTTTTCACTACTTGCTGCCAATAGCTCTAACGAGGTGAAAATAGTGCAGCGAACCGAATGGAAAGAAGGCGATTCAAACGGCTTATCTCCAGTGATTAGTGCGATTGCAAGACTTTTTCCCCAAGCGTATGCAGGCGTGCAAGGATTGCATGATTTTGTGGTGACTGCTACCGTGCCCGATACGCAGACGCCAGGTCTGTTGGATATTTCGCTGTTAGTGGCTACGGGATACAAAAAAATATTACTTGCTCAAACCAGTTCAGTAGTTTCTGGCGCGGTAATTCCCAATGGTGGCTCAGGATTTGGCTCGACTGTTTCATTTGATAATGGAACAATCGCACAAACATTTCCGGTAGGTGATTCAAAAATAGTGTCAATTGAAGGCGGTGTTTTCGATGACATCGGCCCTATTGTTGCAGCAGAAGTTGCCAAAGATGGTAGCAGCGGCAGCAATGGTTGGTTGTTTGTGGGGGGCAATGGTGGTTTAGCAGTGTTATCAAAAGCAAGTGGTGCTGGATGGGACACAAGTACCGGACTTTCGGATGGGCTTACTGGATTGACAAGTGGTATGTCATTCAAAACGGTTGGGTCGTATAGTAATGTGCGAAAACTTATCCATGATGATCAGTATTTATATGTGCTGACGAGCTCTAAGCTGGATCGAATTGATTTAACGCAGGCGAATGTTGGATTAGGAAGTATTGCCGTTTCTACAATAGCGACGAAAGAACAGATTCCTGGCGTGGGAGCAACCGGAATATTACTTGATGTTGTTATATCCGAGAAATTGTTAGTACTTGCAACTAATGCAGGATTATTTCGTCTTGCAAATGGATTAGATGCCCGTACAGCAAGTGATGTTGATTTTTGGCCGCAGCTTGCAACTCCTGAGGCAATTGGGCCGATTCGTCAACTGTTTGCAGTTTCTAAAACGGGGCGCGCCCAAGATATTGCACGCAAAACGGGCGGCGGTAATTTGTTTGCACTAAGTGCATTTCGCGGAAAAAACCAGGCGCAGGTTTTTCGATTTGATGTGCAACAGGTAACAACCGGATCGATTTCTGATACGACAATCCGACGCATAGCAGACTTGTTTATAGAAAATATTCCGTCATATTTTGTGAACTTTGGTCTGTTTCGCAACGTATTTGCAACTGATGGTGCGCTTTATTATGGAACACGAAGTAAGCATCAGGATGATATTCCACTTGTAACCGTGCTTTTTTCAACTGGTGGGGTTCAAACGGGAAGTAGATTTTTGACCAATAAACTTATTCCTGTGGATCTGAGAGATAGTGATTTAATTGCGGCCATGATACAAAATTCTGCAACAGGCAGCTGGCTTGTTGGGGGTGATCTTGGTGTGCGTTCAAATGAATAAGACAACAGAGAGTGACAAGGAATAGAGAAATGATCTCAAAAAAAACATTTCTAGTGCTATGTGTGTGTTGGGTATCGTCCATGATACATGGTATGAATTTGCTCAGTCCGTACGATTCATTAATTCAACCCGCGTATTCGAATGCGTACCGATTTCAGGTTCCTATTTACGCTGAAACGGGCATTTCTGACAAGGGGTTTGCCTGCGATAATTGCAGGACCAATGTGCTACGAATTTGGAATGCGGATCAAAATGGGCTAGCTATGCTCAATGGCTTTGATGATGATACGGTGATCGGGAAAAAACGAGTAGAACTTGATGCAGATGATGATTGCGTGCGGGGCCATTTTTTGGTTGATGGTGATTTGAAAATGCGTTTTGCTGGTGCAATTGGATTACGTTCTTTTTTCAAGGATAGTTGGTCGGTGAGTGCGTATTTGCCTGTCTATGTAACGGCGCTGGAAAATGTTTGTTGGAAAGATCAAACGAAGAATGTAAGTGATGAAGATGTGCGGGTCAGGCAGCTATTGACTGACAATTTTTGTGCAAATGTCTGTGCGCTTGGCAATGGATTAGATTTGAACGGATGGAAACGTTCTGGTGTTGGTGATCTTACGCTGATGCTTTCATGGTTTCGTGATTTTTCGCAAGCAAAACCGCTTCTTAAAAATGTACGCGTTAATTGGCGGCTTGGTTTTAATTTGCCGACTGGTTTGCGCTGCGACGAAGACAAATTGTTTGCGTTTCCGTTTGGCAATGATGGCGCCCTTGGGTTGCCATTCGGCATGGGTTTAGATCTTTATTTTGCTTTTCATATGCGCGCTGGTTTTGATGTACAGCTTACCCACGTGTTTGGCAATACGCGCACAAGGCGCATTAAAACGAGTGATGATCAAACTGACTTACTGTTATTGCAAAAAATGGAAGTATATAAAGATTTTGGCCTTACGCAGCAGTTTAATCTATATGTACAAGCCTACAAAGTTTTTAAAGGGTTTTCGTTTTTACTTGGTTACCAATTTCTCAAGCACGGCAAGGACGAAATTGCACTTTGTGCGAGCGCTGATTTTTCTGCTTCAGTTGCCAATAGTGCCGAACATTTGCAGGCACGGACATTACATCAAATAATCGTTCGAGCAGATTACGACATCGGACAGCATTTTGAGGAGCCGGCGGTATATCCGCGAATTTCTCTCTATGCTCGTTTGCCATTCAATGGAAAGCGGGTTGCAGCGACGAGCAACATTGGTTTGACCCTCGGGTTTGACTTTTAACTATCAGCCTTATATTCGCCTGCGCCCATCTATTTTCTAAATTATCACCACGGTTTGCTTATTTTTATGTGTATTGCCGATAAAGCAAGTTCGGTTTTCTCAGGTCTATTCAAGTCGTTTATATTGTTTTTTATAAAATCCATTGTTTTTTGGGTCTCGAAGTTGATATTGTTTCTATGAGTAAATATTTTACAGGGGGAGTGGGACATGAAACAAATCAATTGCCTCAGATTGGTACTATTGAGTTCGCTATTCTTATTACAATTTTTTAGTTTTTCTTTTCTGAATGCTCTGGATGAGGAAGCTTTTGCTCGTCCCGAAGAAAGAAATTATTACGAAATAGTCGGAATAAAAGAGTATAATGAGGCGCTTTTGGGCGAGGCATTGGAAAAAGGAACAAAAGAGGCCAAGGAAGAATTTGATGCAAATATCCAGGAACTGATTCAAAAAATTGCAGATAAAAAGGGAGAAATTGCTGAGCATGAGGAAGAACTTGAAAAGGCAGGAAAAACGGAGGCGGAGAAAAAGACTATTGAAAAAGAGATAGCGCAGCTTTCAAATGCTTTGCAACTTTTTGAAAAGAAATTGCGTTCTCTTCAATTGGATAAGGAGCGCAAAAGAAGTGAAGCAGCCGCCGCCTACATTGTAGAAAAAATTACCAAAGATGTGATGGAGAAGGCTTGTAAGAAAAAACGCAAAGAGCTGCAGGAACAAATAAAAGAAGCAGAGGAACTGGAAGATCGAAAAAAGTTGCATACACTGCAGACAGATCTAATGATGACATCCCAAGTTTGTCCCGTTCTTTTGGACGACAAAAAACGGTTGGCTTACACAGCAGCCTTGCTGGCGCCTGAAGAGGAGCCGCGTCATTTTGCGGGGATTCGTGAGGGGGTTAAACGTTTCACGGAATTTTCTCCGGATAGGAACGTTATGCTGAATCAAATGCTGGGAAATATTTTAGTAGATGCGGTTGGGGAAGTTCCTGGGCCTGCGCTGAAAGTTTTCAACCAGGAGCTTGCCATACGATTGGTTTCGTTTTTACCGATGCCATCCGGGCCAGATGTTCGATATGGGCTTGGGTTTACTGGATTAATGGCGCTGAACAAGTTTGAGGTGCGTTTATCGATTTACATTATTCAAGATATATATGGTAAAAAACGCTTTAGTTTTATTATTGATTTGCCAGAATACTACAAACTTTCTGATATATTTCCTCAATTTACCAAGCTCGATGCGTTTAAGTTTCCTCAGTCGAAATTTATTATTGCCAATTTTGAAGGCTTCACTCGTGGTGGCGAGTTTTTCAAGAAAGGATTTAATTTTATAGCAACAGTTGACCTTTCTGGTCCATTGCAATTATTGAGCAATCTCAAAGATAAGGCAAAAGTTTTGCAATCGCTGGTTTTTGAAAGTAAGCCTATTATTTTGGAGGGAGTTATCCCTAAAACGATGGATCCTGCCAAGATAAGATTCAAGGCAAAAGTCCCACTTTATTTTGGTGTCGATTTTACAAAAATATTCGTAATTCCAAAAGTGTTATCGAATGCGATTAATAAGATAACAACAGGTGATTTTACATTGACCATTTATCCCGTGACTCCAAAAATGGAGGAGGTCGAAGAAGGAAAGGTCGCTGCAAAAAAGTTTGGTGAAAAAAAAGAAAAGAAAAAGTCTAAAACGATTAAGCCGTACACAGAAATTTTGCAGGTCGATATAGAAACGCAAAAAGTTACAACCCTTCCATTCCCAGCATTTCCATTTGCCATCAGTCTCGATGCTGATGCTCGTATTACATTAGGCACGCAACCAAATCCTATTCGTTTTGGATTGTTTGGTACGGTGGAACCGATTAGCAAACGATACCCCCAAGGATTTCTTTCTCTTGGTGGGCGTTTGAAAGATATGATCGAGCTGAAGTGGCTTGCAATAGGTAATGCGAAAGTAGCGTTTGATTTTGATGGCGAGCGCATGGAGCTAGCAGCGAAAGAGAGAAGTCCATTTACCGGCGTAGGTATTGATGGGCGTATCGATCTGGGCAAGCCCGGAGATGCGCGTGCTTCGTTAAAAGTAGAAGGAGGTTACCGCATTTCCGACATAAAAGGTGAGTACCGTGATGTGGTGTTTGATGTGACTGGTGAAAATGTACGATTTGCTGATTTGGTTAGCTATGCAACTAAATTGGCGGCCAAAGCACATCTGTTGAAGGCACAAATTCCATCAGAACGAATTCCGACATTTACGCTGCATAAAATTTGGGGTTATTATTCGGCCGTTGATGCGGTTATTGGCGGTAAACATTATACAAAAGGTCTGGGGTTGCAGGCTGAGACGCAAATTTTAGACCACAAAGCGGGCTTGAAATTGTTTATTGGCGATGGATTTATATTAAACGGTTGGGGCTATATTCCCGCCTTAAGTTTGCAGTTGAAGGGAAAGAGCGTATTTGAGCTCTATGGTGCAACGCCCGATAAAGGTCCGCGAGTAGACTTCAATTACAGTCCAGCAGAGCCATACAAAGGGCTATTTGGTGTTCATGGAACTCTTGTTGTTCCGGCCCTTGCACTGAAACAACATGTTGATTTTAAGTGGAGCGCTGGAAAATTGAACGCTGATTTTGAAAGTGAGTTTCTTGGATTTTCGGTATTTTTTGGAGTTCGAATGGACTTAAAGGCTGGTGTTGAAAAAGTCTCACCATATGATCTACTGCGGCGTGAAGTGGAGGGGCTTTTCGAGTTGGTGGATCCTACCGATGCAAAGACAATTGCAGCTGCAACAATTATGGAAAAAGTGGCTGAGCTTGAAAAAGTGAAACAATATGAAAAAGCGAAAGTTCAGTTAGAACGAGCAAAAAATCTCGTTCTAACTGCTCCTAAAAAACGGCGCACCATGTTCAAAAGGCGTACTGAGGAAGAAGAAGCGGAAAAAATGCTTGCGGTTAAAGCGGAGGTGGTTTCGCTTGTTCAATTTGAACACGTGCAAACAAAATTGAATGAATTTCTTTCACTTACTAAAAAGATTCGTGAGATGAGTGAAAAAGATCGCTCAAATGTGCTGGGAAACCTTCAATACGATAAAGCGATAAAGCTGCACAAGGATGCTATGCGAAGATACACTCAGCTGCGAAAGCCAAAAACAATTGAGCAAATAAAAATTAATATGTTGAAGAAATTAAGGCAAGAAGCGCAAGCAAAGGGAGTTCCTTTGGATGCGCTTCTTGCGACAGAAATGGTACAAAAAGAATTCACTGAGCGTATTGAGAAGGCAATGGGAGAGATTATCAGAAAATTTGGTGAAGCAAACTATTTGTTTCGTGTGCTCATTGTGCAAGTAAAACCAGAAGTGCTTAAAGAAGATACGAAGTTCATCGAAAAAGAAGAAAAAGAGACCGATCCAACCAAAAAATGGCGAGATGTATATATAAAGTTTGGGTTTGCAGGTAATTTTGCTGAATTTTTAAACAAAAACGCAGTACCAATGTTGCGCAAGGTGAAGGAGAACGCGCTGAAAAAATTAGATCAATTGAACGAGGCGATTCAAAAATTGCATGAAAAAGGTGTGAAAGTAACCGAACACGAAATTAAGCGGGTGAATGATTCCATTATGCAACTGCAAAATAAAATCCAACAGATGAAAGATGAATGTGGAAAGTTACGATTCTACAAACAATCAAAATGTCGCGCACAAATACTCGCAAAACAAACGGTGCTTACCAAGAAAAAGGCATATCGAACCATGATCCTCAAACCAACTAAAGCAGTAGTCAAGGG
>SDBU01009744.1_pt1 | contig 10742 bp, 7 predicted proteins | sample 2277071 | NCBI WGS metagenome assembly SDBU01 (sample SAMN10397929, study PRJNA504765) | marine sediment metagenome | isolation source: marine sediment core GS08_GC12, 126 cmbsf | place: Arctic Ocean: Gakkel Ridge, Loki's castle | collected 2008
CAATCCTTTCCCTGCCACAAACTTGGGAACCTTCTTTGCCTTGATCTTTATCTCTTCCCCGGTCCCTGGATTTCTTCCCTTCCTGGCCTTTCTTTGTGCCACCTTAAAGGTCCCGAAACCAACCAGTGCAACCGCATCCTTCTTTTTCAACGCCCCCCCACTCCCTGGGCCTCTTTCTTGGTACATACGACCTTGGCCACTTCATTGACCAGATCTCCCTTGTTCATGCTCTTTTCTCCTTTCTTTTAGATGGTTAAGTGGTTCAATTAATACCGTTAACTTACCTAATGGAACTTTTGGATATTGCAACCCAAAAGCTGTGCCATTTGACCTTATCTGTCAAACCTATCTGATAGGAGGGATTATTCTTGACTATTTATCTGATTTCAGGATATTTTCCAAGGGCTTTCAAGGTATTTGCTGCTAACTTTTACCCCTGGGAGGGCTATGAATTGAATCTTCAGAGACCCCTTTTCTCCAACCTGAGATGAGGGGTTTTGTTTCTCTGAGGGGCAGATATTTTCTTGAGTACTTCCAGCAACCTTGCAAAGCTTTTTTTCTGAACTCAGGTTTATATATTTCCTACAAGTATGCACCACTTGTACCTTGAATATTACAACGTTCGATGCACTCAGTGATAATCAAAATAGGAGAGTAAATCCATATGCTCTATGGCAAATACCTTTTCTCTTGCGTATTTGAAGATGAAGCCGTCCTTCCTTATTACAAGGGATCTACTTTCCGGGGAGTTTTTGGTCGAGCCTTGAAAAACGTGGTCTGTGCCCTCAAAAGAGAGGAATGCTCAGAGTGCCTGTTAAAAAGCAAGTGTGTGTATTCCCTGGTCTTTGAAACACCTTCTTCGGCTCAGGAATCCAAGGATTCCCGGATCGCATCACCCCCCCATCCATTTGTCATTGAGCCTCCACTCACTACAGAAACCCATTTCCAGCAAGGGGATTTTTTTGATTTTCAACTCCTTCTTTTCGGTCAAACCAACGACTACCTCCCTTATTTCATCTATGCCTTTGAACAGATGGGAAGGATAGGCATTGGTAAAAGGCTCAATGGGAAAAGAGCCCATTTCATCCTGAAGGATATCAAGGCCAGCGGGAAACAAATATATTCTCATAAGAAACAAATGCTCAAAAAAGGGACTTTTTGCCAGAACCTGTCTCTACACCATACAAGCAAAACTCCAGAAGATATTAGTCTCCTAAAGATTATTGTTGAGACCCCCTTGCGCATCAAGTTCGAAAATCGGCTTAGTGCTGAGCTTCCCTTTCATGTCCTCGTCAGGGCCATGCTCCGAAGGATCTCATCCCTTTTCAATTACTATGGGGAAGGAGAGCCGGAACTTGATTACAGGGGAATGGTGAGGAGGGCACAAGACATCATAATCTCAAACTCAAATCTAAGCTGGTTTGACTGGAGGCGGTATTCCAGCCGCCAAGATCAGGCCATGCTCATGGGTGGCATGATTGGATCGGTGAGCTACGAGGGAAAGATCGGGGAATATGTGCCGCTCATTGATTTCTGTAACAAAGTTCACCTGGGCAAACAGACCTCTTTTGGCTTGGGAAAAATCAAACGGGAGATAGTGGAGTGAAAAACATACTTCTTGCTGTTACTGGCCTCAACCCCCAGGTGATCACTGAGACCCTGTTTGCCCTTCACCAGAACAAACAGAGAGTAGATGCTATCCACGTGATTACAACACGAGACGGAAAAGAGATGATCTTTGCCACCCTTCTTGGAGGAAAAAGTGGCCCCTACTACAGCTATCTTGAGGAATACGGAATCGATCCTTCCTCTATCGACTTTGGGCACCCGAACATCCATGTCATCACCGATGACCACGGCATTGAGATCTCTGACATTATCAATGAGGATGATAATGAAAGGCTCCTCAAAAAATGCCTGGATCTGACCTTTCACTTCACAAATCAAGCAGATACGGCAGTCTTTTTTTCAGTAGCCGGTGGTCGAAAGACCATGAGCTCCTGTCTGACCTTGGCAGCCCAAATGTATGGCAGGTCACAGGATCGCCTCTACCATGTACTTGTCTCGCCTGAATTTGAAAGCAGTCCCCATTTTTACTACCCACCCAAAAAGTCAAAAACCATTGAGCTGAAGGACAAAAATGGCCAGATTTTTTTCAAAGAAACCCGGTATGCCCAGGTCAACCTCATCCCTATTCCATTTGTCTCCATCCGGGAGCAGTTATCAGCAGATCTGCTAAAGGAACCAACAGACCCGGCAACCCTCATGCTCTCTCTGGTCAAGGAAGAGGAGTACCGCCTCATTGTGAATCTACTCACGGGCAAGATTATGTATAAGACACTGGAACTAGATCTGATGCCAGCCAGGTTGGCCCTCTACGCATTCTTCGCAGTGGAGAAAAAGAATTGCTCAAAGGATGCAGAGACCTGTGGCACTTGTACCGACTGTTTCCCCGATATGCACTCTATTTATGATAAGCAGGATAAAATAACAGACCTATACAGAAAAATTTCGGGTAGCCGACCACTTGATGAGATGAGCGATACCGGCATTACCAACCTGAGTGCCGACAACTTCAACATGTACAAAGGCAAGATCAAAAGCGATCTCCTCGTAAGGTTCGGCCTATATGCGCTTAAAGATCTGGAGATTAGCTCCGTAGGTACACGGCCCACTACCCAATACGGTATCAGGATGGATAAGAATAGGATCGAGATTGTGTATTGAACGGGGCTTGTTCTCATCTTCCTCATAGAATTGACTCATTTTGTCCTTCATGGTATGGATAGAGGACCTTGCCTCGCTTTCCTTTGACCGTGAAAGGGATGACATATGGGCTTGCAAATTTGCAAAAAACAGCGCATTCTTCCAGGTGAACGAAGAATGGGGTTTTTGTCGAGCAACGAACATTGCAACGTTGCAATGCTTTGAACTGAAACGCAATTTCTCTAAGATTTGCTAAACACTGGAAATACCTCTGGAGTGTAAAATGGATGAAACAACTTTGAAAGTTGCTATCGCCGCGTTTACCCATGATTTGGGTAAATTTGCTGACAAAGATGTCCTTAGTGTAACTGATCAGTATATAGATGCCCATGCCGGGCTTTACCTACCTTTCTACAATGGCCGGTATTCCCATTATCACGCGGTTTACACGGCCGCATTTATTGAGCAGATGAATGGAGTCCTTCCCAGTGAGTTAAACAGTCCCGGGTGGGGAGAGGAAGACTCATTTATCAATCTTGCAGCAGGCCACCACAACCCGGCAACTCCCTTGCAATGGGTGGTCGCGTTGGCTGACCGGGTGAGTAGTGGTTGGGACCGGGATACGTTTGACAAGGAATATAATCGTCAGATTGCCATAAAGGATTACAAAAAGACAAGACTTCTACCCCTTTTTGAGCAGCTAATGAAAGATGAGGAAAACGAGCCAGATCGGATGGAGGATTTTTCTTACTGTTATCCGCTCAAAGAAATTTCACCAGAGACTATATTTCCAGGATTGAGAAAGGAGATTGCTCCCGAAACTACAGAAGAAGCAGCCGATGACTACAGCAGACTCTTTGACGAATTCGCCAAAGGGCTGAAAAGGCTTAGATACAGAAATGTAAACCTTGAACTCTGGTTTGAGAACTTTGAAAGCCTCATGATGGTCTATACATCCTCGATCCCAGCTGCAAGGGTTGGAGATATAGTTCCCGATGTTTCCCTTTACGATCATTCCAAGGCGACAGCAGCGATCGCTGCGGCCATTTACCTCTATCACCGTGAGTCGGCAAGTTACACGGTTGATGCAATAAGAAACTATGAAGACAAGAAGTTTTTGATCGTTAATGGGAATTTTAAGGGCATACAGAATTTTATTTTCGGCGGCTATGGGGACGCCAGAAAATACCGCTCCAAAATACTGCGGGGTCGCTCTTTTACGGTTTCGCTCTTGGCTGAGCTGTCGGCGGATATGCTTTGTCGGGAAGTCGGGCTCCCTTTCACATCCATCATACTGAATGCAGCAGGTAAATTCACGATTCTCGCGCCTAACACGGATAAGGTTAGGGAAGGTATTGACAAGGTGGAAAGAAAGATAAATGACTGGTTGGTCAAGGTGTCTTTTGGTGAAACCGTTATCTGCCTTTCTTCCGTTGGGGCGAGCTGCAATGACTTCGTTTCAGGCAACTTTCAGACATTATGGGATAAATCAATTGTGGCGATGGCAGAAAAGAGCTTTTCAAGACTGGATCTATCCCGCTATGGAGGTGTCGTCGAAAGGTATCTGGACAGTTTTGATAATGATCTAACGCACCCCCTGTGTCCTATATGCGGCAAACGGCCTTCCTGCAGAGAGGCAGAAGGAACCGCATATGTGGAAGAAACTCAATCTGCATGCAGTTTATGCCGGGACCACGTATTTCTCGGCACCAACCTTGTCAAGAAAGCCAGGTTGGCGGTGATCACGCCGGCCACCGAGATCAATGGTAAAGACAACAGACTCCTTGAACCGATCTTTGAATCCTACCAGGTGGCGTTCCTTGAAGGGGAATTAAAGAGCTTGGCTGAAAAAGGGCACCTTCTAAAGTACTGGGATTTGAGTATAGGCCATCAAGGGCTGATGGCAAAAGGCATAGCACTCAGATTCATAAATGGCTATGTACCGGTCTACGGGCCTGATGATGATCACGATGAACGAATTCTATCCGGCGCAAGAAGGGACGAGAAAAAGCTGGAGTATATTGCGCAAATTAAGAAAGGAGAACCAAAGACCCTGAATCATATTGCCTGCAAAGCAAAGAATCCCACAGAAAAAGCCGGTGTATTTTGCGGTACTGAAGCACTCGGTGTACTGAAGGCCGATATAGATCAACTTGGGCTCCTTATGGCCTGTGGTCTTAAGCCTGAACGGTTTACTCTTTCGCGTCTGGCAACCCTCAGCAGACAGCTCGATAATTATTTCACAGTCTATCTACCTCACTTTCTTATGAATGAAACCACTTTTAACGATATCTACACAGTATTTGCCGGCGGTGATGATCTTTTTCTGATCGGCCCCTGGAACCGAATTATCGATCTGGCAATTGTGCTTCGAAGCAGCTTTTCAGACTATGTCTGCCATAACAAAAAAGTCCACTTTTCCGCGGGGATCAGCCTTCATAAATCCCATACACCCATAGATTCTATGGCTGAGACTTCTGAAAGTGCTCTTGAAAAATCCAAATATGAATCCGAGGAAAAAAACAGACTCACCCTCTTTTCTGAAACAGTCACATGGCTGCAGATGGAAGAACTGGGCAGCGCTAAGCAGACCCTGGGGCAGTGGTTGGATAAAGGCTGGATCAGCAAGGCCATGCTCTATCGTCTCAATGAGTTCATACAAATGGCAGATCAGGAAACACGGTTAATAAAGGACCTCGAAATTCATATTGACGATATGTCATGTACAAAATGGCGCTCCATGCTCGCTTATAGTGCGGAAAGAAATGTTGCAAGAGAAATGAAAGGAGAGGAAAGGAGGAAGGTTGTCAACGAGGTCGCAGGCTCGATGGCCCGATGGCTTACAGAATATGGAGGAAAATTGAAAATTCCTCTTTGGTATATTCTCTATAACAATAGGTAGGAGGTGACTGATGTCCGAAATCATTTTTTGGAAGGATAAGGAAAACAAAAAGGTCGATCCAACCCTGTTTTCCATCAAGGCCGAAAATCTAGCAAAGCAATTGGCACAGGATTGCCAGGAAAGTAGGAACAGGGAAAACAAGAGGACCCAGATCAGGAAGTTCTATGATGAAGTGATCAGATTGGATGCGGAAGCCAAAACTAACCCACAGGAATGGGACAACATCTTGCCCTTGGTACATATGTTGATTGCCAAAGCGGCCTACGCAAAGGGGCGTAGGCTTGTCTCAGACAATTTCGTGAACTTCATTCGGTCCTCTATCAAACAGATCTCAGGGGCCAAAGACCTGGAGCTGTTTGCAGGGTTTTTCGAGGCATTCATGGGATTTTACCGAATGTACTGTCCGGTCAATTAAGAAAGGGAGGAAGACAACATGAAACTGGAGGAAATTAAGGAGATCACAGGCAGGATTATTCTAAGAAGCGGCCTTCACATCGGAGCAGGGGATACGGAAATGAAGATTGGTGGCACCGATAACCAGGTGATCAAACACCCTCACACCCTGGAGCCCTATATCCCCGGATCTTCGTTGAAGGGAAAAGTAAGGTCTCTTTTAGAGATGAGGAGCGGTTTGATGGTCAAGACAGAGGGAAGCCCGGTTTCTCTGAAAACCTTACAAGGGCTTGAAGGAAGAGAGAAAGAAGCGTGTGAAAAAATATTAAAGCTCTTCGGTGCCAGTGGGGCAGATACGGATGAGATACCCACTCTGGGACCAACACGGGCATCCTTTGCCGACTGCCCCCTTGACAATGGGTGGAAAGAGAAGGCATCAGAAGGGCATCTTCCGTTTACCGAGGTCAAAGCTGAAAACTCCATTGACCGTATCAAGGGTACCGCTAAGGATCCGAGGTTTACAGAAAGGGTTCCTGCTGACGTGGAATTCAGATTTTGTATAACCCTGAAGCAATTGGAACCGGATGAAGACCTTGAGTCATTTCTTCTTGAAGGCATGAAGTTGCTCCAGATGGATGCCCTTGGAGGCAGTGGTAGCCGGGGATATGGGAGAATAAGTTTTGAATTTGATAATGCACAACTCGGTGCAAGATTTAAAGAGTTGACGCCACTTTAGGAGGAGGAAAATCTGTTGGAGCTTTATGAAATAACGATTCAGCCGATAGCGGGCTTTGGGACCGCCCTGAAGGGTGATACCCTGTTTGGGCATTTTTGCTGGCAGGTGGCACACGATCCTTCCTTGCTAACAGGCAGCCTGGAAGAACGGATATCAAGGTATCAGGAAAAGCCTTTTGCGGTTTTTTCTTCCGCCTTTCCCAAGCTGGAATATGGCTCTAGGTGCTATATTTTGAAACGACCCGATATGCCGATGTCTTTCTTCTTTCCTCCTGAAGGAGACAGAAAGGACAGGATCATTAAGGCGAAAGAATACAAGAAAAAAAGGTGGATGGCGCTTGATGGTGAATTGAGTCTCGAAGTTTCAAAGCTAAGATTCCTGACTGACAAAGAACTCGTTAAGGAGGTTGTCGGGCAGTTAACCCAGGAAACGAGGCGACAGATGAGCAAGGCTGGCCATGGTGAATTCATAAAGACCTCTTCTCAACCCCACAACACCATCCATCGACTGACCCAGACAACAGGCACAGGGCTGTTTGCCCCATATTCCATGGAAAACATCTATTTCTACCCTGAAACACAGCTAGTGATTTTTGTTCTCATTGATGAATCAGCAACGGACATTGACAGGGTATGCATCGCGCTGGAAAGAATCGGCCTCTGGGGATACGGGAAAGATGCTTCAATCGGAATGGGCCGTTTCAAGCTCAGAGATCATAATCTGTTGACTACTCCCAAGAAAGTGGATGCAAACGCTTGTTATACACTCGCGCCTTGTGTACCGGAAAAGGACTGCCTTGCAGATGCCTATTCCTTGCCGTTTGTTCGTTTTGGGAAACACGGAGACAGGCTCGCCTATTCCACAAATCCTTTCAAGAATCCTCTCATCATGGCAGACGAAGGTGCTGTATTCTTCCCTCTGGACAAGGCTTTTTTTGAAAAACCCTTCCTGGGACAAGCTATAACGGGTGTATCCAAATGCATGCCGGAATCGGTTGTTCAAGGATATGCCCCATATCTACCGTTGAAGCTGGAGCGCTAAAATGAAAAAATCGTTCAGGTGTTTTCTTAGGACCCTTTCACCGATCCATGTCGGCTGCGATGAAGTTTATGAGCCGATGGGCTTTGTCGTAAACGAAGATGCGAAGCAAATGATCGTATTCGGTCCCCTATCCTTTATTGCCCAACTGGAGCTAGAGGATAGAAAGAAATTTTCGGCAATCTGCGCAAAGGGGACCATCAGTTCAATCCTGGAGATTTACAAATTCTTAAAGGGCAGGAAGGCCACAGGCAGGAGGATAGATATCTGCCAGGGTTTTGTTGATCATTACCGTGAAACCCTTTCCATTCCCGTCCATGACACAAGAAAAGTCCAACAGGAACTGAGCAGATTCACCATTGAGCGCACTTCATTCTATCCCGGCAACCATCGACCCTATATCCCCGGTTCCGCCGTAAAGGGAGTCCTTCGTACCGCATACCTAAACAGTAGAGCCAAAGTGAAACGACTACCAAGCCCACGAGGAAAATCTGCAGCAAAGGATTTGGAGAAAGCGCTTCTGGATGGTGGTGCCTTTGAAACCGATCCCTTTCGGATGCTCAAGGTATCCGATTTTAAACCTGTAGGTCAAATTAATACCAGAGTAATCTATGCTGTCAATGAAAAGAAAAGGCCATCAAAATTTGAAGCTAGAGGTCCATACCAGATCCTTGAGGTTATCCAGCCTGGTGCCGTATTTGAAGGAGAGATCGCTGTTGACAAACCCCAGACAGAATACACTGTCAAGGCTTCCTTTTCCCTCAATGAACTCCTGGAGAGCACTGCAGGTTTCTACACCAAAGAAAAGAACAGAGAAGATAGTGAACTTAGCCAGATAAAGATTCCAGTCGTTCAAGTCCCAGATAATGAAGACAGGTTTCTCATTCGACTTGGCCGGCACTCCGGCGCCGAATCAGTGACCATTGAAGGTCACCGCAGCATTAGGATCATGACAGGCAGAGGGCAGAGAGACAGATATGAGAGCCATGCTACCACTCTGTGGTTGGCCTCGGAGGAGCCCAAACCCAAAACAAAGCAGAACCTCCATCCTTTTGGCTGGGCACAATTGGCTGAGTTGAGTGCTTCTATGGATGAAAAACTCAAAGAAGAAGAACAAATCTGGAAGGAAAAAGCAGAGACAGATCGAATGAAGCGGCAGACAGAGATAAGGAAATACGGGGGGCATCAACTGCAGCGCGAACATAAAACAACGGAGAACAGCAGAAGAAAAGCGCTTGAAGAAAAACAAGATCAGGAAGAAATGGAAAGGCGCAAGGCAGAACTGGAGGCCATGTCCCCTGAGGAAAGAGAGATTGCAGCCCTTTGCGATCCTTCGATCACCGAGAAGCAGGCAGTTGAGATCTACGGCAGGGTGGATGAATTTAGTCAAGAAAACAAGAAGTCACTGGCTCAAGCCCTGAAGGATTACTGGATGGCTCATGGAAAGTGGAAAAAGAGAGATTGCTCCAAGAAACAGTGGAATAAGGTCCAAAAGGTCAAAGACATCCTCGGGGAGAAATAGGGATGAATAGTAATAAGGATGTTAAATTGAGTAGCATGTACAATGGATGTATTGTACTAGAATGAGATATTTCAATAACTTAGCTGGATTTTGCGAGGATCTTTTTGGAAAATGACCAAGATGGGTTAAGTAATTGAAATTGTTAGAATTGGTTGAGAACGATGCTCGTTTTTTATGTCATTGAAATGATTGAATATTTTGAACAAACTCGCATTTCGAAAGGTCTTAAGGGGGATACCCCCCTGAGATGCTCGTTTTTGTCAACAATTTTGCAGTGATTTAAAACACTTTGAAGAGGTACGGTTGGAAACATTGACCTGATTAAGAAGGGATTGCGACGCTTTGCGGATCGCCTCTTGTTCTTTTGCCCTTTGAAGTTGGAAACATTGACCTGATTAAGAAGGGATTGCGACTTATAACTAAATAATTAAAGAACTAAATTTAAGAGTGAGTTGGAAACATTGACCTGATTAAGAAGGGATTGCGACACTTTACCTTGAATGCATGGATCTGAAGCCGTGATTTGTTGGAAACATTGACCTGATTAAGAAGGGATTGCGACTTTAAGAAATAATGCTAAAGTTTTAGGTTGTGGTGTCGGTTGGAAACATTGACCTGATTAAGAAGGGATTGCGACGGTTGCATGAGAATTGACAAACTCCTGGAATTTCGGAGTTGGAAACATTGACCTGATTAAGAAGGGATTGCGACTAAGACTTTTCCAGGATAGTGGGCTTCGGGCAAGCGCAGTTGGAAACATTGACCTGACTAAGAAGGGATTGCGACTTTTATTATGGATGGTTCTGGCTCTTCCGAGGGCTTGGGTTGGAAACATTGACCTGATTAAGAAGGGATTGCGACTCCTCCCTAATCCCTAAGAAACCTCCTGAAATCGGTATAAGTTGGAAACATTGACCTGATTAAGAAGGGATTGCGACAGAATACTGTTGTTTGGATCGTTGTTAAATCAATCCGTTGGAAACATTGACCTGATTAAGAAGGGATTGCGACTCTTCCTCGTGTGGCGATTGTAAGACTTTTTTATCAGTTGGAAACATTGACCTGATTAAGAAGGGATTGCGACATAGTTCCAGCCTTCATTTGGGCAATACTTATTGATCGTTGGAAACATTGACCTGATTAAGAAGGGATTGCGACGTACTTGAAACCCATCTTCACTTTCTCCTCTATCCGTTGGAAACATTGACCTGATTAAGAAGGGATTGCGACTAGATCAAAAAGTTTCAATAAATTATTTGACCTTATTTCGGTTGGAAACATTGACCTGATTAAGAAGGGATTGCGACGTAACCGCCTCTTCCAGGGTTTCAGTTAAACGAGGATCAGTTGGAAACATTGACCTGATTAAGAAGGGATTGAGACTTAAAGCCAGGCTTGCGCAGATTGATGTAGAGCTTCCATAGGAATCGTTGACCTGATTGAGA
>SDBU01009745.1_pt1 | contig 10742 bp, 7 predicted proteins | sample 2277071 | NCBI WGS metagenome assembly SDBU01 (sample SAMN10397929, study PRJNA504765) | marine sediment metagenome | isolation source: marine sediment core GS08_GC12, 126 cmbsf | place: Arctic Ocean: Gakkel Ridge, Loki's castle | collected 2008
GAGGATTTCGAGTCGCCTTTCCTAATTTCGGTTTGATGTGAATACGACTTAATTCTGTTGCACTTCCGGTGCAGTTCCGGTGCAGAATGCTCACCACACTATAGAAACAGTGGACTGCTTGGACAATTTTACCCCTATATATGGGGGTGGGTAGACACCATAGCACTCTATATACGGGGTGGACGGAGCTTTTTGAAACTTCGAATCAGTTGGTTGTGCGTTCGAATCGCACCGGGGGCGCCTAGCATTTGGGGATCGGTCGTTTTTCCCCCTCTTATTACCAAATTCCTTGTTTTCATAACAAGGTTTTTTCAATAACCACAATCGCAAAGATAAATAACTTTGCCAGAGAATGCCCTCCTCAATACTGACGCGCTTGAATCATGTTGGCATGATGTTGCCTTAGGTTAAAGACCCCAGGCGCCATTCGCGATAATATTCACAATGTCCCCCTTGATAACCAAGAAGGGATTACAACAAATCCATTGCCCAGGCACCAGGTGGACCATCCCTGATGAAAATCGATAATTTTTTATTTCCTGTAATCATTCTTTCCACATTGGTTATCTTCATGGTGATTGGGATAATACTTGGGTTTGCTCCTGCGCATTGAGGCGCAAGGATTCTCATTCGATGACGACAACACGCTCAGGGAATCAACATCAACTCTCCAAAATCCGAAGTTTGATGCAAGGTTTTTTTGTAGCGGGGACGTTCTTGATTGGTCTCCGCCATATGCTCCCCGGCGAATCATCCAGGGGTGGAGCTTTCGATGCTTTCTGTCCCTTTGGCGGGGTGGAAACCCTCTGGGCCTACATCACTACTGGGCAAACCCTCAAAACAACAAACCTGCTCAATTTCTCCGTCCTGCTTGCCGTTCTGGGTGTCTCTTTAATCGCTGGGCGCGCCTTTTGCGGGTGGATGTGTCCTGTCGGAACCTTGCAGGATATGTTCGCCGGGTGGGCACGCCGCTTGAGCGGCGAGAAAAGACATATCCGCGGCAAAAGCAGCAGTGCGCGCTTTCCTACACAGTTCCCACCCCAAGCCGACAAATGGCTCCGCTACCTAAAATATCTGGTTTTAGCCGTAATTCTAATTGCCAGCACGATAAGCGTATATCCACCTTTGCACGATATCTGCCCGGCGCTGGCTATTTTTAGCTTTCAACTGACAACCCCCCTGCTGGCAAGCGTCCTTTTCACCTTTATCGTTACATCGATGCTTGTGAAACGTTTCTGGTGTAAATATCTCTGCCCACTGGGCGCATTGCTGGTCGTGTTCAACAAAATCTCCCCTCTGCGAGTGGTTATCGATCGTGATCACTGCACGGATTGCAGCCGCTGTGAAGCGGAATGCCCGGTTGATATTCCCGGGATCCCTGAAAATATCCGCAGCGCCGAGTGCATCCGCTGCCTGGAATGCCTGGAAATCTGCGCGGTGCGCGATGCGGTGACCCTCCGGTTGGGATGAACGGATGTTTAAACCAGCCGCGTTGACTTCAAGTACTAAATTTTCCTCCTGAGCAAGCATACATTCCAACGCTCCATTCCAGCGTAAACAGGCAACTGGCCATGTTTCTGTCCTACGAAGGATAGAGAGTAAGTCAAGCGCATGGATTGTTCGAAAATTGCAGCCGGCGAGGATATAATGGGGGAGATTAACTATCCTGACTAAGAATAATTGGGGTTTTGCACATGACTGAAAACTGGAGCCAACCATTCAGGTACTGGATTCTCTCTGCGCTGGCAGTGTCTTTCGCGATACTCACCTGGTTTTTCAGCGACATGATTAAACCTTTAGTGATCGCGGCGCTTATAGCCTATGTACTGAACCCAGTTGTTGACTTCCTCGCGGACCGAACCCGACTATCTCGCCCGGCGATGGCAACGATCGTGTTCTTCTTAGGGCTTATCGTGGTTGGGATCTTGCCTGCACTCATATTACCGAGACTGCTTTCCGAAGTCCAGATATTAACCGCCGATTTTCAAAACATCATTACTCAAGCACAAGAAATAGTTTCCCAACCAGTCATCATTTTTAATCAGGAGCTACACCTGGATCAGTTAATACCAGACTTCACTGAGATGTTTTCAACAAGTATTGTAGCGTTCAGTGAAAATATATTTCACTTTTTGGAAGCCGCAACAAGGAATTTGCTTTGGATACTCATAATCCTCGTTACCACATATTATCTACTTCGAGACTGGGTTCATTTACGTAAGAGGTTATCGAAACTTGTTCCGGACCAATATTTGCCAGACGCTCGTCGACTCTATTCGGAAATCAAGCAAGTATGGCGGGGTTATCTTCTGGGGAACCTTCTATTGATGTTGATTGTCGGTGTGGTATTTTCGTTAGCCTGGATCATCATCGGGGTTCCAGGCGCTTTAGTATTGGGAATAATTGCCGGGATACTCACAATCATCCCGGATCTAGGGCCTGCCATCGCCGCCGGGTTCGCAATTATCGTCGCGTTATTTGAAGGCTCAACTTACCTGCAAATATCCAACATCTGGTTCGCCCTGTTAGTGGCCGCTGTTTACATGGGATTGATCAATATCAAGGGCATCTGGCTGCGTCCCAGGGTTTTTAGCCGCAGTGTTCATATGCACGAGGGCATCGTATTCATCGCCATAATGGTTGCTATAGTAGTCCAGGGAATCCTGGGGGCCATCATTATCGTCCCTCTGCTCGCATCGATCTCCATCATCGGGAAATACACATATCGGAAGATCCAGAAATTGCCGCCATGGCCAGATGTCGCCCTTGCCGAGCCAGAAGCAGAGAGGAAAGAAGGCGACTCGTTTGAAGAGAATTCGATTATCAACCTCTGAGCAGTTCGAAAAGGACGCAACCTATAATCGTCTGAAATCCTGGCTGGGCGATGGATCCTCATACTGGCAAGTGTGGAGGACACACCTTCATCAGGAGTCATCTCCAGGTGTAGTTCGACAACCTAAAGCGACAATCGGTATTGTGAAAATAAATTGAATTCCGAGGATTTCCTCCGCATGTGAAATCAAAACAATTATCAGGTTTGGACAACCCTTGATTAGGAGATTAGATAATTAATGGACTGGATGCTTGAACCTCAGCTATGGGTCGCCTTCATCACACTTGTCGCCTTAGAGCTCGTGCTCGGCGTCGACAATGTCATCTTCATCTCCATCTTAGCGGGGAAATTACCGACTACAATACAACAAAGAGCACGCGTCATCGGCCTGAGCATCGCAGTTGTTTCACGCTTACTCCTCCTTCTCTCGCTTTCATGGATTATTCGGCTCACGGAGCCGCTGTTTAGCGTGTTGAATTTCGATGTATCGGGGCGAGACATCATCCTCATCGTTGGCGGTCTTTTCCTGATTGGCAAAGCCACGCATGAGATTCACGATAAACTTGAGGGGGAAGAAGGGCACGCATCAACCCGCGTTAAGCCAACCTTTTCCAGCTTCTTAGTGCAGGTGTTCCTACTGGACATGGTCTTCTCGTTGGACTCCGTCATCACCGCGGTCGGAATGGTAGACCGCATTGAGATCATGGCAGCCGCAGTGATGATCGCTGCCGGGGTTATGATTTTCTCTTCAGGTCCGCTTAGCTCTTTCGTGGAACGCCATCCGACCATTAAAATGCTGGCGCTGTCCTTCCTTTTGCTCATTGGTTTCACGTTAATCGTCGAAGGATTACACCAACACATCCCCAAGGGATACATCTACTTCGCTATGGCGTTTTCCTTGTTTGTGGAATTCCTCAATTTAAAGCTCAGGAGGAAAATCGGTGCGCCCGTAAAACTGCGCGAAGCTTACATGAGCGAAGATTACGAGGGCTCAACGAATTCCTGAATCGTTGCTCGTGGATGGGGGAACCACTTATCCTGGCAAATCGCGGTGATCAACACGCCGGGATCGGCAATAATCACCAAGTTCAGCCTTGCTGCTGCCATTGCCCTATACTAATCGGGCTCTCGCGGCAGGATGCTGAAAGAATTGATATCCAATGTTCTCATCGCTGACCGATTTCCCCACTACCCCACTCCACTCCGTTTCGCGAAGCACGCGCGGCACCGTCGGCGTTGCCACTCATGAGTTATTGGGTTTTGGAGCTCGGCTTCGTCTTTCGGTGTATTTCAGAGTAGACAGATAGAGGATTCAACCTACATTGTTCAAAAAGCGCAAATTCCATCGGATCTGCGGCACTGAATGCACTCTACGATGGCACGCTCGAAAAGCTGCTTATCTCCTTTGAATCGCAGTTCGTACCCACCCGTTTCGGTAAGACACATCATATCTTCGCCCCCCACTAAAATTCTACGGCTGTGTGGAATGTACGGTTCGCCCTATTCGATAGCGGAAACAGGGTGGTCTGTAAGTTATTTAAGCCATCGCAGCTTAATTCCTGCCCTGCTAAAAACCCGACAAATCACACAACGCAGAATCAGGATGACCACCAGCGCCACTGCTAAGGAAACGAGCATTAGACTATCGGCGGACCGGTGCAAGGTCTGAACAACTTTACTGACAGACAACGATAGACAAGGCCTTCGAGATGGCTGCTCTGGTTCAGTGTGTCTCCTGTCTCGCCTCTTTCAAGGGCACGTGATTCTCAGCGTGAGGCCACAGCTCACAGATAGCGCAGCCATACGTAGAGGCTGGCAAGAACCAGGGACAAGAAAGTGGTGATGAACCCATAACGGAAGAAATGCATGAAGCTGATGGGATGGCCGCTGCGTTCCGCTATGCTTGCCACTACCACGTTGGCCGAGGCGCCCACCAATGTTAAATTACCTCCCAAGCAGGCTCCCAATGCCAACGACCACCACAACGGGTCGATGGGCATAGCCTGCCCCAGGCTCTTCACTACCGGGACCATGGTCGCTGTGTAAGGGATGTTGTCTACGATCCCTGAACCGATAGCCGACATCCAGAGGAGCAGCATGGAGGTCAGGGCCAGGTCCCCGCCGGTCAACCGCAATGCCGCTTGGGCTACGACCTCAATGATACCCACATGCACTACCGCTTCCACGGTGATGAACAGGCCGACGAAGAAACCTAGCGTGGTCCACTCAATCTCACGCAGGATGTGATGAGGGTCACTGCGACTCCACAACATCAACACCGTAGCCCCAGCCAATGCGATGGTTGCCGGCTCCAGATTCAAGGCCCCGTGCAAAATAAATCCCAGGCCGACTGCCCCCATGACAATCAGCGCTTTGCGGAGCATGGGGCCATCGGTGATCAGTTCCGCAGTCTCAAGGACTTCCAGGTCTCGTGGGGCATCTGTGTAGTTTCGTAAATCCTTCCTGAATAACCACCAAGACGATGCGATAAAAGCAGCCAGAATAAGCAGGCTGATTGGCCCCAGATTAGCAGCGAAGGTAAGGAAGTCAATTCCCGCAGCACTGCCGATAATGATATTGGGCGGATCGCCGATCAGCGTCGCTGTGCCACCGATGTTTGAGGCCAGGATTTCGGCGATGAGGAAAGGTATCGGGCTGATGCGCAGGTTTGCGGCTACAAACAGGGTTACCGGGGCGATCAGCACCACGATGGTCACGTTGTCCAGCAGGGCCGAAGTAAACGCTGTCACCAGTGAGAGGATGATCAGGATGCGAAAGGGATCCCCTTTTCCCAACTTTACGGCCTGGACAGCGATCCACTGGAAAAGACCCGTTTCACTCAATACGTTAGCTATGGCCATCATACCTGCTAAGAGGAAAATGACATTCCAGTCTATGGCGTGGAAAGCCTGCTCCTGGGGAAGAACGCCCAGGACAATCATGGCCACACCGCCCAATAGGGCCGCTACTGTCCGGTGCACCCGCTCGGTGACGATGATGCCATAGGTGATCAGGAAAACGCCTCCGGCCAGCCAAGCAGAATTCATCGAGCCGCCTCCCCATGATCTTCGCCTTCTGCTTCCTCCACGCAGGCAGCCATCAACTCCAACAGGTTGATGTAACCCACAACCTGATAGGTGTTATCCACCACGGGCAAACCCGAGATACGATGGTCATGCATGCGCTTGAAGGCATCCTTCACCCTCTCGCCAACCTTGACCCATACTGGCTCCCTCATGGCGTCCTTTGCGGTGCGCACGCCGCTCTTTTTGGCAAACTCCATCACTTGCTCCAGATCGGTGGCCTCCCCGAGGAATTCCTCCGGCATGATGTGAAAGAAAAGATCATCAGCTAAAGTTCGCAGGCCAAGCAATCCCACCAACCGGCCTGCTTCGTTTACCACACAGGCCACGTGTACGTTGGGGGAGGCGAGCATGGCTTGTGCCACCTTGTCCAATGGTGTATCCGGGCGGACGATGATCGGTTTCAGGTTCAGTATGGCGTCAACTTCTTGCACGGGGGTATCCCTTCGGACCATCCACCCGGGCCGTATTGCAGGGGGTGATAACTCTTGAGGGGGCGCAGCCGGCGCTTTGACCAGACCCTTTGCCTCAACAACGGGCAATACCAGCAACAGCCCGGTGTCTGGTTGGTCAAAACCGCCCACCACCCGCTCGGCCTCGGCCACAGCTTGGGCCAGGAGTTCGTCGCCTTCTACGGCGGACAGGAGCGTCCGCCGTTGCAGCTCTTCGGTCTCGAAGATGCGGCCAAGCGCACCAAGACCCACTTTGGTCAACCAGGAGCCCGTCCGGTATCCACCGGCGCCCTCAAGTATGGTTGGCCCAGGTAAGCCTATGGCCTGCCAAGCACTAAGTAATTCAGGCAACAACCTGAGGTCGTTGAGGATCACGATCAATAAATGGGTCATGGCTTCCAATCCTCCCACGGCGCATCCGCGTTTCTGGCCGCTGATGTGTATGGTGGCTGACAGCCCGAACATTATATACTAGTATTGAAGATTAATTCTTGAAGATCCATCCTCAATTAAGTGCCTCACCGTCAGGTTTCGCAGCCTAGAACATTACCTTGGATCCACAATATAACCAGCCGATGTTGCATTTGTGAGTGGGATCTTCGTAATATTGATGGAGCTTCATTGACTATCAACGATGCGTTCATTAGAATTACCAATGGGAAAAGCGTAATACTTCGATCACCAAGTTACGCAAAGAGAAGATTTCTCGCGGGAAGAGTTCTAATTGCAAAGTAAGTCAGCGTTCAAACCCATGATGGGTAAGAGCGCCGATTTTATTATTCGTTCTTGAGAAAAGACCAGGTCCTGTTTGTTAATGAGTTAGAATGCCGCTTGGGCATACAAACCATCAGCTTGAGTTGTATCGGATGAAGGACTGCTACGAGTAAGGAGAAGGTGTTTTCAGGAGTGAGTAAAGAAGAAATCTCAATGATTTTAATGCCTTCTTGAGTTAACTGTCTAAGAAGTTGACTGAGAATCAAATCACGATTCAACAAGTCCGCGATGAAGTCACGCTGGGGGTCTCTGATCAAGTCGTCCTGGAGTTGAAAGCATTCTCTTAAAATATATGGCAGTGATAATATCTCGCGTCGAATCAAGGAGAGAATGATCGCTCGACACGAGTCGAGTTCCTCCGAAATTACCCGCCCCCACGCTCATATTATGGGGATAGCTACGTGAACGTGAAGTTCAACGAACCAAAATGCAGTTCTGATCACTACTTAGCTTTTTTTGGTATCACCTCTGCTGGATGAGACTGTGATAATTAGCAGCTGTGATTAGGGAAGCGAGTTTATGATGGATATTCCGGACATCCTAGCCTGGATCGAAGCGAAACCCTACGCTGTGGGCGGAGCAGCCCTCTTATTTAGTCTGCTCACCTTCATTGTTGCGCGGACCGTGCTCGCGCGTGGGTTGACTTATCTTGCGCGGCGAACGAAGACGGAAGTTGACGACATCCTGGTCGAGAAGCTGCGTCCATTCCGGATCGCCTGGCTGGCACCGTTGATCTTACTCTACATGTTTGCCTCTCTCATCCCCGTGTACCAGACTGTTATCGAAAAGGGTGCCTTGTTCCTCATCCTATGGCTGTCTGCCGTCACGATCAACGCCCTTGTGGACGCTCTCAACATCGTTTATGAAAGCGGCTCGAGTTTCAAAGGCATTAGCATTCAGAGCTATCTTGACATCGTGAAGATCCTGATCCTAATGGCGGCGATTATCTTGAGCGTGTCACTTTTCACCGGCGAGTCGCCCACGGGGCTCCTGACAGGCCTCGGCGCGCTCACGGCGGTCCTGTTGCTTGTCTTTCGTGACACGATCCTCTCCTTCGTCGCAAGCATTCAGATCAGCACACAGGACCTAATCAAGGAGGGAGATTGGATCGAGGTCCCCAGCTTCGGCGCGGACGGCGATGTGATCAACATGACACTGCACACGATCAAAGTGCAAAACTGGGACAAGACTATTAGCATCATCCCCACCCATAAGATTTCAGAGGTGGCCTATAAAAACTGGCGTGGCATGACGGAGAGCGGCGGGCGGCGCATCAAACGCGCCATACACATCGACCTGGGCTCCATCCGCTTCTGCAGCGCAGCGATGATCGAGCGCTTCCGGAAAGTGGACCTGCTACGGGACTACCTCGATAGTCGCCTGGCGGAGATCGAGCGCGAGAATCGCGAAAAGGGTATCGAGCTGGACAACCCGCTGGGCGGGCGTCAGTTGACGAACCTGGGCACCTTCCGGGCATACATCGAGGCCTACCTGCACAACCACAAGGACATTCACCAGGAGGGGCTGACCTTCCTCGTCCGTCAGCTCGCACCCGGCCCCACCGGGGTGCCGATGGAGATCTACGTGTTCACGAAAACCACCGAGTGGGTGCTATACGAGGAGATCCAGGCGGACATCTTCGATCACCTGCTGGCCTCCGTACCAGTCTTCGACTTGCGCGTGTTCCAGGAGCCGACCGGCATGGACTTCGCGGCTGCATTCCATACGGCGGCAAGGCGCACAGAACAGGCATGAACCTGCTCTTAGGCGGGGTTATGACTGCATATTGGATGCAACCTGACCTGGGAGATGGAAACCTACTATTCTTATTCAAGTTTGATGACGATAATTCATCAAATTGGTGGCAGTACCAACCATCCTTTGCATTGAATGCAGGTAGTGTGTTATGGTGAGGATTGGTGGAGTTTCGTTATCGTAACCGAAGTATCATCCTGGATGTTTACACAGGGGCGATTCAACCGGAAAATAGTCGACATTGATGACGGGTAGGATAATCTAATATGGATAACGTGCTTGATCTCATCGAATTAGAATACTTAATCCTGGGTGCATTGTTGATTGTCTCCTTCGTAGCCGTTGCTGTGCGCCGCTTTCGTGTTCCCTCCACGGTGGTATTAGTGCTCGTCGGCATCGCACTGTCCTTCCGCACCAGTCAACCAATTGAGCTAACATCCGATATCATCCTCTTTATCTTCCTGCCTCCGCTTTTGTTTGAAGCTGCTTTTCACCTCGACCTCCGTCAACTTCAACGAGATACACCCACAATAGCATTATTGGCAATTGTAGGCGTACTCCTCTCAACAATTGTGGTTGGCGGAATCATTTCTGTTGGAACTAGGCTGCCACTAGGGGTGGCGCTGGTTTTCGGTGCATTAATCGCCGCGACGGATCCCGTCTCCGTTGTTGCCATCTTTAGGAAATTGGGAGCGCCGAAACGATTGGAGGTCTTACTCGAGGGAGAAAGTCTCTTTAACGATGGTACCGCGATTGTGTTATTCGGCTTGGCAATTGAAGCGCTATCGGTCGGAGAGTTCAACTTCATTGACGGGATCATAAGTTTCATTATCGTCAGCGGCGGGGGCATCATCGTCGGACTTGGATTGGGCTGGGTGGCATCCCGTATGATCGCTATGGTTGATGATCACCTGATCGGAACAACTCTGACAACTGTCCTTGCCTTCGGCGCTTATCTGGTCGCCGAGCAGCTTCATCTAAGTGGAGTGTTGGCAGTCGTGGCAGCGGGGCTAATCGCGGGGAGTATCGGTGAGAAGGGGATGTCTCCCACTACGAGACTCGCCGTTTTCAACTTCTGGGAGTATGTCACCTTCCTGGTAAATTCGGCAATTTTTCTCATGATCGGCCTACAAATCGAGGTCAGCGCTTTATGGGAAAACAGGGTGCTGGGATTATGGGCCATCGTTGCGGTTCTTATCGCCAGGGCGATTGGCATCTATGGCCTCACATCTTTCGGACGCAGCATTCCCTCGAAGTGGCGCCATGTACTCTTCTGGGGTGGATTGCGCGGCGCGATTGCACTTGCGCTAGCATTGAGTCTTCCCGCGGCGATGGGGGAGTACCGCAACACGCTGACATTGATGACGTTCAGTGTTGTATTGTTCACGCTTCTCGTCCAGGGGATATCGATGGAGGGCTTGCTGCGCAAGCTTGGCTTGATCACTCACAGTGAAGCGCAGATCGAATATGAACAAAGGCATGCTCGGGCAATCGCGGCTCGAAGTGGATATGAACACGTGGAACGGCTGCATCGGATAGGACTGGTTTCCAACCACACCTGGGAGAAAATTCACCCGATCATCGTGCAGCGCGTGAAGGCGCTGACTTCCGCTGTACAGGAGGCGCTTCAAGTTGCGCCAGAGCTTGAGGCGGGCGAAATTAATACTGCTCGGCGCGAATCGCTTCGGGCTCAACGAAACACGCTGTCGACTCTACGCTCGGATGGCGTAATCGGTCAGGAAACCTATGAACAGCTAGTGGCAGAAGTTGACATTGCTCTAGATACAGCCGCAGATCAATGGAGCCGGCAGGTCTTTGATGAGCGGATCGATGATGATATTTGCC
>SDBU01009746.1_pt1 | contig 10741 bp, 10 predicted proteins | sample 2277071 | NCBI WGS metagenome assembly SDBU01 (sample SAMN10397929, study PRJNA504765) | marine sediment metagenome | isolation source: marine sediment core GS08_GC12, 126 cmbsf | place: Arctic Ocean: Gakkel Ridge, Loki's castle | collected 2008
GCATTGACCTCTTTAAAAATTTACAATACTTTTTTGAAATGTGTTCAACTTTTATTACCGTATCATCTGCCATCCTAAATCCTCTCAGCAACTCTGGTTTCTGTTAAATGAAATATGATAAGACACATTAAAAAAATAACCAGTGATATGACACTTGTAATTAAAAAACCTTTCCACTCAAAAAAATTTCCCATTAGGATCAGGTCCCTGGGAACTGAAACAAGATAATATAATGGATTATACTTTGTAATCGATGCAAGGATACCATCAGTCGGTTTTGCATATAGAACAGGTGTCAAAAACATTAAAAAAGTTATAAGTATTGATATTGTATTGGCGATATCCCTGAAAATTCCATTAAGGAGTGATAGGATAAAGCCAAGCCCAAAAGTAAGTAAGATTATTGGAATTGCCAGTACTGGTGTTAATAAAATCATTATGTTCGGGACGATTTTATAATAAGCAAACAGTATTCCCACAAGGACAAGCTGAACCAGGAAAAAGACTAGTGATTGGCCGGCAGATGCCAGTACCAATGACTTTTTAGAAAAGTTGATCTTTGTAACCATTGAACCAGCTTTTACCAATGAGTCAGAACTTGCAATCAACCCAGTTGAGAATAACTGCCAGAAGGACATACCTAGCACTGCATAAATTGGATAGGGAATATCTATATCACCAATAGTAAATATCCCTGAGCGGTTAAGTATAATAAATGTACCCACACTGACTATTGGGATTATCAATGCCCAGAAAAATCCCATAAATGATTGTTTATATAATGCAAGAAAATCTCTTTTAAATAACTGGAAAGTCAGCCATCTATTATTTTTAAGTTCAAAAAATATTTCGCTTATTATAGAGATGTAACCCTTTTTTATAGAATTATCCGGTTTGTAGATTTTTATATTATTTTTCATGTCTCTTTTGCCTTCACCAGCCATAATTTATTATCTTTTTTTCCAGGTTTCTTTATTTACAAAAATTGAATTAATAAATGTATCCCCAAACAACATATAATCTTTTGATGCCATAAAATCAATAACATCAGTTATTTTTTTCTCAGTTTTATTTTCAGTATATGTTAATGTTTCAATACAGAAGACTTCGGGCCGGAATTCCATAAAATTGAAATTTTTTAAAATCCCCAACTCCGATCCTTCTATATCCAAAGAGATATAATTAGGGCAAGAGTGGAAATTATCACTGATAATATCATTAACCGGGATAAGAGGAATTTGAATTACTTCCTCTATTTTCTGGAAGCCATAACTATTATATTTTTCTGCCTTTTTTTTTGAAAAAGTACCTAATGAATCTTCGGTCATAATATAAAAATTTGCCTTGTTTTTTTTCTTAACTCCTACACCGATATTTAAACAAGTATCTCTCTTACGAATTTTTTTTAATTCAGGGAAAATAACAGGGTTTGGCTCAACAACTACTCCGGAATGTCCATTGGCATAGAATAAATATGTATTATTTAAATGAATCGGATAGCAGGCGCCAAGATCAAGATATCTTATATTTTCAATTTTTAGGGAATTAAAAATAAAGTCAACAATTATATCCTCACCACATTGAGAATAACTTATCTTTCTTTTATTTATGGAGTTTTTATTTATGGTTTTTGCTAATAGTTTCCTTATTATTTTCATAACCTCATATAAAAAAAATTTTCAATTTAATTATTAAATCCTGTTAATATTAAGTTGTAGTATTAAATATGTATCTCTTAAAAAGCTTTATATCCCCGTTATAATATAGATATAATTATTATATCCCCTGGAACCAGAAACATCCACATCCTGAAATATTTTCTCCGGGATTGTTTTTTGGGGTGATATATTGCAGGCCTAAAGGTTCTTCCGGCCCTTCAGCAATTAAAGCGAACTCCTTTAATTTTAATTCAGAAAAATAACTGATTACTTGAGCATAAGAATAAACCCTGTGAGAATTAAACAATATTTTTGGTTTTCCTAAAGGGATAACGAATAATAAATTCCCTCCAGGGGCAAGCACTCTTTTTAATTCAGCTATTGCTTTCAAATCACTATCAGGATCAAATGAATCTCCATATCTTCCCAGTCCTAAATGCTCGATTACATGCATGCAGGATATTGACTTGATGCTATTAGTTTTAAATTTAAGCCTATGTAAATCAATGCTATTTATTGTCAGACCTTCCAGTTTTATTTTTGGCTTGCGGTATTCATAGAATTTCACCGGGATAAAAGCAGAAATGGTAGTTGAAAACCATAAAATTGAAGAAATATCGATATGAGATTCAGGCCGGGTTTTTACTAAAATCCTTGCGGCCCATGCCGGATGATAAATATATTGCGGGTCAAATGGAGTGAAATCAGTCTTATCAAATAAGCATGGTTCTCTATCACTCCAATTTAAAGAAAAGCGGGGCTCACTTATCAAAGTTAATTTTTTAAATCTATGAAAATCAGATCTAAAAGCAAAAAAATCCCTTATTCTTACCCTAACCGTACTATTAAATTTTTCAAAGAAAGAAAATTTAATTAATTTTCTTTTAATTTTTGGAATAAATTTTTTTAAATTTTGAGGCATAATAATACTATATCATTCATATATACAATCATAAACCAATATTATCAAAATCAGGATAAAGCAAACAGGCCCTTATTGCTAGACACATTGTATACCAAAAAAATTTAAGTTCAAATAGCCTGTATAAAGATATGTTTGATAAGATCGAGGTACTTTTTAACAGTCCTGATACTGAACTTTATTTATATGATCTATTCGGGGAAACCCAGAAAATCGGCCGAATTAAATATATTTTCTATTTTTTATAGGTGCAAATAAAAAGGTCATAACTGGAAATTGATCCCAAGTAGAGCAGAAGTTTTTTTCATAAAATCCTGCACACTTCTTTTTGGTAAATATACTCCCACCACTTCGTTTTTACCACCAGCATTATAATTATATTTCTTAGATAGTCCTATGATCGGTGTTAGGTCAATTTTCTCTTTATTGCTCCTGAAGTAAATGTTATTTATTTTATTTAAATCATTAATGACTACAATAATATAATCGGGGAATTTATTTGCTAAAATTCTTGCCAGGTCAGATATAATATGAAATTTGCTTTTAAATTTTTTAAATATTATTTTTTCTTTTTTATCTTCAGTAAAGCCTTCCTTGATCTGACTTGTTATTTCTTTTTCTATTTTTGACCTATTTTTAATTAAGTCCCTATTTTGTAATATCGATTCAATATTATCTGTATTCTCTATTAAAAACAGTATGGTTTTATTTATAGCTTTTTTATTATCTGTAATATAATTTGAATCGATATATTTTACTATTTCTGTACATTGGCCAAAGGTTAAATTGTTTTTTTCCAGTACTCTATTTATTTCAGTATTGTGTTTGATCTTTTCCTCCTGGTCACCTATTGCACCCAGCATGGAAAATATCTCCTATTTATGATTAAAATAATCATTCAGCACCCAACCGGTTGAAGGGTAACTCTTATTTGTTTTTCCGTCAGCAGTCGGGTTAATATGAAAAACATTTTTAATCCTGGATTGTTTATGATGATCAAAAATATAGATATTTTTTATAATATTTTTTAATATCAATATGTCTTTTTCAGGTAAAGCCATATCAATTACAAATAAATGATCCGGGTCGACTATCTTTATTTTTCTTAAATAAGTTCCTGATAAAAAGTAATTGCCAATTTCTGGCGTCATCATTTTTATTTTAATATTTTGATTTATTTTATTCAGGAACTTATACAGGAGAGCCGCTGAACATAATCCATCACAGTCCCAATGATGAATAAATAATAATTTGTCATTATTCTTTATTTTTATATCATTCTTTTCAATCATTTTTAATTATAAATAAAGATTTTTCTAAATTGCTGGTAAATAAAATTCGGGAAAGAAGATTTTCTATTTGTTCTCAGGTAATTTTCCGGGCTTATACCAGATGATTCCTGCACCTGCTGTATCATTTGAAAACTCATCGATTATGATAAAAGAGCCAGTAGAATGGTTCCTGACATAGGGGTCAAATATTATAGGTTTCTGGGTTTTAATAACCAATCTTCCTATCTCATTAAGGACAAGATCTTTTGAATCTTCACGGTGTAATGTATTAATATTAATTTTATATCTCAGTTTCTTAATTATACCCATTACCGTATTTGTTGTATGCTTTATTAAATACCTTTTTCCTAATTCCAGCGGATCTTCTGCCATCCAGCAGACTTCAGCTTCAAATTCATCTTCCAGCTCCGGGATATTATGTCTTCTTATTATCATATCACCTTTGCTTATATCAATTTCATCTTCCAGGGTCAGGACTACAGATTGAGGGGCAAAAGCATAATCTGATTTTCCATCAAAGGTATCAATAGATTTAATTTTACTCTCCTTGCCCGATGGTAGTATTGCAATATCATCCCCAATATGGATTACTCCTGATTCAATTCTTCCGGAATAACCGCGGTAGTCTAAATCCGGACGGATTATTAACTGTACAGGAAAACGAAAATCAATTAGATTTCGATCTGAAGCTATATTGATGTTTTCAAGATAATCTAAAAATGTTCTTCCTTTATACCAGTCCATATTATTTTTACGCCTGACGACCATATCTCCTTTTAATGCCGATACCGGGATCAGTTGGATGTCATGGGTCTGTAATTTACTGGTAAACTGTAGATATTCTTCCTGTATTTTGTTAAAAACTTCTTCTGAGTAGTCAATTAAATCCATTTTATTTACTAAAACAAGTAAGTGCGGAATATCCAGTAAAGTAATGATAAATGAATGCCTTTTTGTTTGCTCCAGGACTCCCTTTCTGGCATCTATTAAAACTACTGCCAGTCCTGCATTAGATGCACCGGTAACCATATTTCGAGTGTACTGTATATGGCCAGGGGTATCTGCAATTATGAATTTTCTTTTTTGTGTAGAAAAATATCTATAAGCGACATCAATTGTTATTCTCTGTTCCCTCTCTGCTTTTAATCCATCCACCAATAGAGATAAATCGGGAATATCTTCCCCTTTCCTACTTGCTAATTCTTTTATACTGGCAAGTTGATCCTCGTATATTCCTTTTGTCTCATATAGCAGGCGTCCAATAAGTGTTGATTTTCCATCATCTATACTGCCCGCAGTGACAAATCTGAGTAAATCTTTTTCTATATTTTGTTTCTCCACTAAAAATATCCTTCGATTTTTTTCTGTTCCATTGAATTGTCGCTGTCATGGTCTATTGCCCTATTTTCTCTTTCTGAATTTCTGGCCATTAATACTTCATCAACGATTTCATCTATTGTCTTTGCCGTGGATTCTATTGCCCCGGAACACAGCGAGCATCCCAGGGTCCTAAACCTTGTTTCGAGGGTCTCAATATCCTCCCCGTCTTGGAGCAAGTTGAATTCATCGGCTAATAGTATCAAATCGCCACGTTTTATAACTTTTCTTTTTTTTGCAAAATAAAGTGGTACGATCTGGATCTTTTCTTTCTTTATATATTGCCATATATCAAGTTCGGTCCAATTTGAGAGAGGGAATACTCTAACTGATTCCCCCTGGTTTATTTTTGTATTATATAAATTCCATAGTTCAGGTTTTTGATTTTTAGGATCCCATGCGCCAAATCCATCCCTGAAAGAAAATACTCTTTCTTTGGCCCTTGATTTTTCTTCTTCTCTCCTTGCTCCGCCCAGTGCTGCATCAAATTCATGTTTTAGTATTGCATCCAGTAAAGACTGGGTCTTTAAAAATTTACAGCATTTTTCCATTCCATGTTTTAAAGGATGTGTTCCTTTTTTAATATGGTCTTCATTTCTATGAACAATAATTCTAATATCTAATTCTTTGGCAATTCTATTTCTAAAATCGACCATCTCTGTAAATTTATAACCAGTATCAATATGCATCAGGGGAAAAGGTATTTTTCCAGGGTAAAAAGCTTTTTGGGCCAATCTAAGCATTACACTTGAATCTTTGCCGATAGAATACAGCATTACAGGATTTTGAAATTCTGCCACTACTTCTCTGAAAATATAAATACTTTCAGATTCAAGTGAATCTAAATGAGATAATCTATAATTTTCCATTATTTTTATTAGACTTCAATCTATTTGCATGAACTTAAAAATCGAGGATAAAATTATCATTTAAATTTTTGGGAATTTAAATGACGATCTTCTTTATTTAAAAATACCATATTTTAATATAATAAATATTGCCCTGAAACCATCTCTCCATCCAATCTTTTTCCCTTCATCATAACTTCTCCCATAATAAGAAATACCAACTTCTACCTTACCCCAATCTTTGGTCCAGTTTTTGAGGGGAGTTCCAAATTGAATCGAGTTATAATCTCTAAATTTTATTTTTTTATTATTAATACAGATTCTTTATTAATAAAATCGGTATTTGTATTATCCAGTATTTTATATTGATAACCCATCTTATTCATTAAGTCTACTATTTGTTTTCTGGAATAATGATTCCAATACCAACCCTTTTTTTCATTATGGATATGGTTTTGTAAAATTACTTTTCTTCCAAAAATATTCTTCTTTTTCCCAGTAATATCCTTTTTTGTATAAGGAATAAATTTGATCGAATTTTGTTTTTCAAATGATAATCCTTCAAAAAAAATAATATATACCTCATTTTTTGCTATTCTTACCATTTCATTAATTGCTTCCTTATAAAAACCAATATGTTCCAGCATTGCACTATTATAAACCACATCAAAAGTATCATCTTTGAATATAAATGTATCCGTAATATCCAAATTAAAATACCTATATTCTGGATGTTTTAATATGGCGACAGCTAATGCAGTATCTGATATATCTAATCCATAATAATCAAATCCCCTATCTTGAAATAATTTTACATTCCATCCTGTTCCACATGCAACTTCTAAAATCTTTTTATTTTTTTTATTATTAATTTGTTCTATCATTCTTTTATGGACAGAGTAATGGTTTTTTTGCATTTTTTTATAACTTTTGTCCAAATTTAATAAATCTAAAAGACTATAACTTGAATTTCTAAGAGAGATATAGTTATAGGGATGAGCTGCCTTAAATGAATTAAGTATCGTAATAAATATTGAAAATAACTTTTTAAATATTTTTTTAAGCAATTTCATTTTTCTTTTCCTCTATTAAAAGATTATACAATTTTTAATACTTCTCAGCCTTGAAATTCAAAGCAAAATGTTTTCAAATCCTTTTTCCATTATCTTTATCAGACATCAATTTATTGGCGCGAATTTAAAAGCTGAATATCAAATCATGATTTATTTATTTAAAAATACCATATTTTAATATAACAAATATTGCCCTGAAACCATCTCTCCATCCGATCTTTTTCCCTTCATCATAGCTTCTCCCATAATAAGAAATACCGACCTCGTATATCCTGCAGTTTGTCCGGGCGATCTTTGCTGTTATTTCAGGTTCAAATCCAAACCTGTTTTCTTCGATTTTTATGGAGTCGATTATTTCTTTTTTGATAAGTTTATAACATGTTTCCATGTCTGTTAAATTTAGATTGGTAAACATATTTGAAAGAGTGGTCAGTATCCTATTGCCTACAGAGTGCCAGTACATATGGACCCTGTGGGAAGAACCACCGACAAACCTGGAACCATATACAACATCAGCTTTTCCCTCCATGACTGGTTTTAAAAGTATTTTATACTCTTCCGGGTCATACTCAAGATCAGCATCCTGGATAATGACATAATCCCCTGTAGCATGTTTAAAGCCAGTCCTTATAGCGGCACCCTTACCCATATTTTTTTTCTGGTAGATCACTGAAGATACTTTTGACTCAACTTTGTCTTTTAATATCTTTCTTGTCTTATCTTTTGAACCGTCATCAACAACAATGATCTCTTTATTTATTTTGCCGAGATTTATACTATTTACCTTGGTAACTAGCTCTTCAATAGTCTCGTCTTCATTGTAAACTGGTATTATGATTGATAATTTCAAATCAAACCTTCTTCAAGTTATTTTTAATATCTATTTATCTTGTAACATTAAACTAAAATACTAACAAAAAATAAAAATAATGGGAATAGTTTGATCAAGTAATATATATTATAGGAAAATAATTTTACTATTATTATCTTAAAGATTAAAATGTAATATTAAATATAGTAATATATTATCAATCATCAGGATTTTTATTAAAGGAGGGCTATTATCTCAAATATAAAGAACAAAAAAACTGCAGTTGTTACCGGTGGAGCCGGATTTATTGGCAGCCATCTTTGCGAGAGCCTGTTGGGCAAAGGATTTAGAGTAATATGCCTTGATGACTTAATAACCGGTTCTTTGGAAAATCTTTGCCATATAAGCTCAAAGGATTTTATTTTTATAAACCACGATATAACTGAATTCATTGATCTTGATGAAGAGATAGACTCTATTTTCCATTTCGCCTCCCCTGCAAGCCCGAGTGATTACCTGAAACTTCCCATACAAACCCTGAAAGTGGGCGCACTGGGGACACATAATGTACTGGGACTCGCAGTTGCTAAAAGAGCCAGGGTGCTTATCGCTTCAACATCAGAAGTCTATGGTGATCCGGATGTACATCCGCAGGTCGAAGAATACTGGGGGAATGTCAATCCAATAGGGCCCCGGGGAGTATACGACGAAGCAAAAAGATTCTCTGAAGCGATAACTATTGCCTACCGCAAACAAAAAGGCATTGATGTAAGGATTGCCAGGATTTTTAATACTTACGGCCCCAGGATGAAAGAATATGACGGACGGGCAGTTCCTTCTTTTATAAGCCAGGCATTAAAGTCAAAAGATATAACTGTTTTTGGGGATGGAACCCAGACCAGGAGTTTTTGTTATATCTCTGATACTATTGACGGCATTTATAAGCTTTTTAGGTCAAATTATGATCTCCCTGTAAATATTGGAAATCCAGATGAGATGATGGTCCTGGAACTTGCTGAAAAAATAAAGAAAATTACAAAAAGTAAATCCGGGATAGTGTTTCATGGATTGCCTATAGATGACCCCAAAACCAGGATGCCTGATATTTCCAAGGCAAAGAAAATATTGAGATGGCAGCCGGAAGTAAGCCTGGACAAAGGCCTGGATAATACAATTTCTTTTTTTAAAAAGAAATTTATGTAGTTTGAGATTAATATTTTAATTAAATCTTATGGATTGTCGATAAAGGATCAAGAATAAGAATAAATGAGTGGTTTGCTTATAAAAACAATAGTCATGGTTTCTTCTACATGGCTATTGTTATTTTTTATTTTTACTGGTGCAGGACTTTTAATAAGCCGCTTATCTGGTGTAAGAGTCCAGAGCGCTGGTAGGTTTTTTTCATCTTTCTGGGTAGGCTGGGCATTTACTATTTTTTTTCTTCAGTTATGGCATCTATTTTTACCGGTGGACTGGCGCGCAGCTATAATCGTGTCAATAATCGGTATATCAGGCCTTATCTGGAGTTATAAAGATTTCTGGCATTTAATAAGGAAAAATCTTCTAAAACATTGGTTCTTCTTCCTGATCCTTCTGATAATAGCATTATGGCTGGCAAGTGCAGCAAGACTTACGCCGCTAAACTATGACACTGGGCTGTATCATCTATCAGCAATCAAATGGACCACATCATTTCCAATTGTACCGGGCCTTGGTAATCTGCATTACAGGCTGGCATTCAATAACTCATATTTTCTTTATGCAGCTCTTCTTGAAATAGGTTTCTGGGCCAAAAAATCTCATCATCTTGCAAACGGGCTGCTGCTTCTTGTCCTTTTTGCACAGATATCTATAAGCAGCATAAAGCTCTTTAAGAATAAAAGTAAAATCAAGCTGTACCATCTTTTTTATGTATTACTCCTGGCTCCAGCAGTGAAGATCGCCGGGGATATCAATATTTCGAGCCCATCACCAGATCTACCTGTCTTTATCCTGGGGGCCGTAGTTATGGCACTGCTACTTGCTTTCCTTGAAAAATCCAAAGGTGACCAACAAGAGACCGGCTATAGTCTCTTTATTATCAGAACGATCGCAATTGCAGGTATCACAGTCAAGTCCAGCTTCCTGGCACTCGGAGGTGCAGCCATAATACTGGCAATTATTGTATGGTATCTTAGGGGCAGATATCATCCCGGTTTTAATAAGAGAAGAACATTTGTATGGGTAATTACTATAGCAGCAGGTCTTGTCCCCTGGGTAGCAAGAAGTGTTGTTCTCAGCGGATACGTCCTTTACCCAATTCCATTTGGCTCTTTTCCTGTAGACTGGCGCATACCTTACGGGGATGTTTCATTTGTGGCAAATGAGACCCATCGCTGGGCGCAAACATCCGGTGTAAATTTTGAGGTCACAGGAAGACTGGATTGGTTCAAACCATGGCTGGTGCGCTTATTTGGGGATCTGGATATAGTAATACCCCTGGTTTTGGTACTTATCGGCTGTGTTTTCCTGATTTTTTACAGGGCTAAAAATAAACATGACCAGAGTAGAAGAAAGATAGCCTGGCTGTTTTTATTGCCTCCAGCGGTCTCTATTATTTACTGGTTCTTTACAGCTCCTGACCCCAGGTTTGCAGGGAGCAGTTTCTGGGTTTTGGGTATCGGGGCCATTTTACTTTCGGCAGGCTATGCTAATGGGATCAGAGGATTAAAGAAAACTGTTAGAATTTATGCCATTATCTTTCTGTGTATGATCTTGTCC
>SDBU01009747.1_pt1 | contig 10741 bp, 9 predicted proteins | sample 2277071 | NCBI WGS metagenome assembly SDBU01 (sample SAMN10397929, study PRJNA504765) | marine sediment metagenome | isolation source: marine sediment core GS08_GC12, 126 cmbsf | place: Arctic Ocean: Gakkel Ridge, Loki's castle | collected 2008
TCCGCGCGAAGAAAAAAGACCCAATCTTTATCGACGGTAAGCGGCCTCGCCCGATGTACGTCGATTACAAGAACGTGGAATTGCTGAAAAAACTCACCAACCGGCAGGGAAAGATCATCAGCCGGCGGAAGAGCGGCTGCACGGCCGTCAGCCAACATGCCGTGACCAGGGCAATCAAACGAGCGCGTTTCATGGCACTGCTCCCTTACGTCGGCGAATAAGAGCTGTTTCGGGGTTCGGCTGTGGTAGGTCCAGCACACTTCGAGTCTCGATTTATGTAGGACGGATTAGGAAATCCGTCCTACAACTCGTCAAATAAAGTGTGTAGAATCGGCAATTATGCTGCGATACCACTCCGCCGGCGAATCGCACGGTAAGGCACTGGTGGCCCTGATCGACGGGTTCCCTGCCGGAGTGGAAATCCGCCGGGAGCCGATCGACGCCGAGCTTCTACGCCGTCAGGGGGGATACGGTCGCGGCGGCCGGCAGCGGATCGAGTCCGACCGCGTCGAGATACTAAGCGGCCTTCGGCAAGGCAAAACCATCGGCAGCCCTATCGCTCTGATGATTGCCAACCGGGACCACCGAATCGACCGGATTGAAGATATCTCCTCCCCCCGGCCGGGACACGGAGACTTGAGCGGTTCGATCAAATACCTCGATTCGATTTGCGGGGTATCGGAGCGTGCCAGCGCGCGGGAGACCGCCGCCCGAGTGGCCGCCGGCGCGCTGGTCCGGCAATTGTTGACTCCCTTCGGTATCGACGTATTCGGTTACGTCGTCCAAGTCGGTTCGATCGTCGTTCGTCCCCTGCCAGGTACTACCGAGCAGCGGCGCGCGGCGCGCGACCGAAGCGAATTGTACACTCTCGACCCGGAACAAGACGCGGAGATCAAGACGTTGATCGACCGGATCGAGAAGCAGGGGGATACACTCGGCGGCGTGATCGAAGTCCGCGTCGAAGGCGTCCCGTTCGGGCTTGGCTCACACGCTCGATGGGATGAGCGGCTAGACGGCCGGCTTGCCCAGGCGGTAATGTCCGTTCAGGCGATCAAGGGTATCGATATCGGCTTGGGGTTCGAGGCGGCATCCCACTGTGGCTCCGAGGTCCACGATCCGATTCATTACGATCCCGCGCTGGCGGATACTCCCTCGTTGGGTTTCACCCGTCCGACGAACAACGCCGGCGGTCTGGAGGCGGGTATGAGCAATTCGCAGCCGATAGTTCTCCGCGCGGCCATGAAACCGATCTGCACACTGGCCAACCCCTTGGACTCGGTGGACCTTGAAACACTGCGTTCCGCGCCGGCCTCCCGCCAGCGAAGCGACGTCTGCGCGGTGGCCGCGGCAAGTTGCATTGTCGAGAACGTCGTGGCCTTCGAGATAGCCCGGGCAATGGTCGACAAGTTTGGCGGTGACAGTCTGGCCGAGATACAGGCTCGGTGGACACTGTTCCACGACATGGCGCGGGAAAAACTCAGCCGCTGCGTCAACCCCCCCCGATAATTCCGAGTGGCACACCGTTCGATCATCGCTTTTTTGCAAGTTCTTCTCGATCTCGCAACCTGAGTTAGGGATATATGCTCGCTGCACGGCTGCTCATCAAAACACCTCCCTGGGTGGGGGAGTAATAAGAGAACGCACTCACCCCCTGCCGTGAACTAAACTTATTATGTGAGCACCCACGGAGGCAGGCCGTGAAGAAGCGAATACTTATATTAGACGACGACCAACGGATGTTGGATGCTCTGCGTCGTACACTGCACCGGCAGGCCGAAGACTGGGCCGTGACCTTCGTGCGCCATCCGGAGGTGGCATGGGAGGCATTGCAGAAGACACCATACGACGCAGTGGTGACCGATATCCGGATGCCCGGCATCAGCGGGCTGGAACTGCTGGATCGAATTCGGCAATGCGAGCGGACCAAGAACATCCCGGTCGTGGTTTTGAGCGGATTGCACGACCGTGATTTGAAGACAAAGGCCATCGAACGCGGCGCCGCCGATCTGCTTACCAAGCCGGTCGAAGCCGGCCAGTTGATCGCCAGGCTGCGCAACGTCCTGCAAACGAAAACTTACCAGGACAATCTGCGGGAGGCCAACACGTTGCTGACCGAAAAGGTCCAGCAGCAGAACGCCGACTTGGCGCAATCGCGGATGAACATCGTATGTCGTTTGGGGATGGCGGCCGAGTTCCGCGACGAAGACACGGGCAACCACGTGATTCGGGTGGGCTGCTACAGCCGTGCCATCGCGGCGGAAATGGGTATGCCGCGTTCATTTTTGGAGATGCTGTTGTTGGCGGCTCCGCTGCACGACATCGGCAAGATCGGCATTCCCGACGGCGTGTTGTTGAAGCCTGGCCCTTTGAACGACGACGAGTGGGCCATTATGAAGCGGCACTGCGAGATCGGCGAGTGCATTCTCCGCGAGCAGTCCAAGGTCGTAGTGCCGTTGATTGACTGGTACGCCGTGGAGCCAAGCTCGATTAAGAACGTGCTGGAGAACCGCGATCCGGTTTTGGACATGGCGGCTACGATCGCGCTGACGCATCACGAGAAATGGGACGGCGGCGGTTATCCGCAGGGGCTGGTCGGCGAGGCGATCCCGTTGGAGTCGCGGATCGTGGCGGTGGCCGACGTGTTCGACGCCTTGACCTCGAATCGACCCTACCGCTCGGCCCGGCCGGAGGAGGAGGCGCTCTCGATCATGGAGGATATGGTAGGCAGCCACATGGACCCGCGCGTCCATGCCGCGTTTGTCCGGGCGTTGCCCGAGGTCCGCGCCCTCCGCGACCGTTTTGCCGACGACGTCATCGACTTTCAACATGTGGAAGGAACACCCCGTTGAGCGAAAAAGTCATATACATAGAAGACGACGAGGCACAAACGCGGCTGGTGCGGAAGTGCCTAGAGCGGGCAGGCTACGAGGTCGACGTGGCCGAAGACGGGATAGCCGGCCTGGCCGCTTGCGAGGCGACCCGCTATGACGCGGTCATCGTCGATCAGACCATGCCCGGCATGAGTGGACTGGAAGTGCTTCGGGCGATGGCCGATCGAGGAACGCCGCCGCCTACGATCATGGTCACGGGGACCGGGAACGAGCAGATCGCAGTCGAGGCAATGAAGTTGGGCGTTAGTGACTATTTGACGAAGGATCTTGAGGGAGGGTTCGTGAATATGTTGCCGCTGGTGGTGGGCCGGGCAATCCAACAACGCCGGCTGTTGCTGGAAAATCAGCGGATCGAAAAGGAATTGGTTCGGGTACAGCGGTTGGAGGCGATTGGGAAGCTGGCCGCCGGCATTGCCCATGAAATCAATACACCCACCCAATACATCGGCGACAACTCCCGGTTTCTCCAAGACGCCTTCAAGGACATTAGCGGTTTGCTGGATACCTTCGATCGACTCTTGCAGGCGGCCCGGAACGATTCCGTCTCCGACGACCTGTTGAGGGAAATCGAGGCCGAACTCCGCAACACCGACCTGGCTTACTTGAAACGTGAAATCCCCCTGGCCATTGGACAATCCTTGGAGGGAGTGGGCCACGTAGCCGACATCGTCGACGCAATGAAAGAATTCTCGCATCCGGCCCACGGTGAAAAACAACCGATCGACCTCAATCACGCCATCCTCGGCGCGGTGACGCTCTGCTGCGGCGAATGGAAGCATCAGGCCGAGTTGGTCACCGACTTCGACACAGAATTGCCCCTGGTCTACTGTCTACCGACCGACATCAACCGCCTGGTGGTGAATCTGGTGGTGAACGCCGTCCACGCCATTGCCAACTCTAACCGCGACGGCCGCGAAAGAAAGGGTACCATCACCATCCGAACGAGATACGACGATCCGTGGGCGGAAATCCGCGTGGAAGACACCGGCACGGGCATCTCCGACGAAATCCGCGCTCGGGTATTCGACCTCTTTTTCACCACAAAAAAGGTCGGCCACGGCACCGGACAGGGGCTGGCCATCGTGCATAACATCGTGGTCGATCAACACGGCGGCACTATCGACTTTATGACAAAGGAGGGCGAGGGAACCACGTTTATAATTCGCTTGCCGATCGACGGGCAGCTGGAACCGATCGCCGTCGAACGACCCGCCGAGGTGGTGGCCGTGTGACCGATTCGCGTGACGCGGCCGCACCCGCTTGAGTTACAAGGAACAAGATCATGGATCGTGCGGTTTTGCTGGTCGATGACGACAAAAATCTTCTGTCGGGGCTGGTGCGTGCGTTGAATAAGCAGCTGTTCCAGATATTCACCGCACAGAACGGCGAAGACGCCATCTGGCTGCTGAAGACCCGCGAAATCGACGTGATCGTGGCCGACGAGCGGATTCCCGGCCTCTCTGGAAGCGAGTTGATGGACTGGGTCGCCGAGAACTGCCCGGAGGTGATGCGAATCGTGTTGACCGGAGACGCCAAGATGGAAACGGCGATCCGCACGATCAACGAAACCGACGTATACCGTTTCTTCACCAAGCCCTGCAACGAGGCCCGGCTGGCCGTGGCAATCAACAAAGCCATCGAGGAAAAGGACTCCCGGGCAGATTACCGCCAAACGCTCGAGTCGAGCCGGCAAAAGCTGCGCGACTTGCAGCGGCGGAGTCAAGACTTCGAGTTCCAAACCCGCATCGTCTCGCAGGACCTCGAGCGCCCTCTGGAACGGATCCGCGACTGCTGCCTCCGCCTGGAAGAGGAGTGCGGTGGAAAGCTCGACAGCCAATCGCGGGAACTGCTGGCCGATGCCCGCCGAGCTGCGGACGAATCCCGTCTGCTAGCCTTGCGGCTCCAAAACCTCTCGGCCCATCAAGAGCAGCCGGCTACTCATTAAGCCCCTCTTTCGCTGCAGATGGGATACCGAATTCTTGTGGGATGGGGCTACGCTGCACTTGTCCCACCTCACACTCTCTTAAGGCGCGTATTCCAGAAACGTCCCGGAAACCTCAGTTATACTGAGAAATGTACTATTTCCGGCCGCTGTTCGGCGTGTCCGCGTTAGATTTGGCCAAAAGCCAACGATACCTTTACGGGCGAACAAGTTTTGCCCTGTGAAGATTCAATACATGTAAGCGAGGGTGTGAGGCATGGCCACCGTCGATCGAGACGACTTCGCCGAACGGATCGTGCGCAATCAGCGGCGAGTCTTTGCCTATATTGTCACCCTCTTGGCAAACCGCGATGACGCCGAGGACGTCTTCCAAAACACCTGTCTGATTCTATGGAAGAAATGGGGGGAGTTCGATCCTAGCCGCGATTTTTTCGGTTGGGCATGCGGCATAGCGCACAACGAAGTGCGCAATCTGCTGCGGCGAAAGCGGCCGGCGCGGGTGCAACTCTCCGAAGACATCATGGCGCGCATCGCGGAAACACGCCTGAAGGCGGACAAGTTTCTGGAAATCCGCGGCGAATTCCTCGCCCTCTGCCTGGAAAGACTGGCCGACGCGCAACGACGGCTGGTCGAACAGTGTTACCTGGGCGATAAGCCGATCAAAGTTCTCGCCGAAGAGATGTCCATATCGCCTGCCGCGCTGACCATGCGGCTACAGCGAATCCGCAAGATACTTTTCGAGTGCATGGAACTTGCCGTCAAAGACGAGCCGAGGGACGGAAAATGACGCTTCCAAAGGTCCAATCCGCGCACGCCGACGATCGCCTTTGGTCGCTCACCGCGGCCTTATGCGACGGCTCGATCTCGCCCGAGGATCTCGAATGCCTCGAAGCGCTGCTCCACGACGACGAAGATGCACGACTCTTTTTCGCCGCTTACATGGACCTTCACGGCCGGTTGCTGTGGCGCTTCCGTAGCGGAGGACAAGACGAGGGACGAGGGACGGGGGACCAGCGACGAGGGATGGCCGGTTCACCGGCCATTGATGTCTCCGTTGGTGCGGATAATTTCTCCGTTGGAGCGGCAGTTGAACTGCCGCTCCATATCGGTCCCGAACCCCGAACCCCGATTCCCGGACCCCCAGCCTCTCCCTTTCCACTTCTCTCCCCTCTCCCCTCTCCCCTCTCCCCTGATTTCGTCGGCAGTCCGATCTTCTCCTACCTGACTGCCGCAGTGATCCTAGGCATGGGGATACTGGGGGCTTGGGCGTACACAATCACCCACCACCAACATATCGCCGAGGCGCCGTCGCCGACAGTTCCGTCGCGTGATAGGCCGGAGATGGTGTTCGTCGGCAGGATCACCGGCATGAAAGATTGCAAATGGTCTGATCCCTCGACTGAACCTTTCTTCGGCGCTTATGTCCCCTTGGGCCGCAGGTATGCCCTGGCCTCCGGGCTGATGCAGATCACTTACGACTCCGGGGCGAAAGTCATCCTTGAAGGCCCCTGCACCTACGAAGTTGATTCCAACGCCGGCGGCTACCTCTCGCTGGGCAAACTGACGGCGAAAGTGGATAAGAGGGGCGGGGGACGAGGGACGAGGGGCGAGGGCGACTCCCACTATCCACTATCCACTATCCACTATCCACTATTTTCCGTCCGCACTCCCACCGCCGTGGTGACCGACCTGGGCACCGAGTTCGGTGTCGAGGTTAACAAGGAAGGAACCACCATTACGCACGTTTTTCAGGGCAAGGTCGAGTTGCGGTCGGCCGGCAGCGGCAATGTGATCTCCTTGGGAGAAAATGAGTCGGCCAGGGTGGAAAGGGGCCAGGACCGGATTGTCAAGGTGATTCGTGGGGTGGTCCAACCGAACACGTTCGCCCGTCGGATGCCCAAATGGGTGCCGATCAAGCTGTTCAACACGGGCGTGGGATTGAAGGAGGGGGATGCGGACCCGCATTGGTCGATTGTCGCCACCGGTTTTGATCCGTTGTTTAGGCCGCGGGCGGCACTGGTAACCGCAACCCACCCCAACTGGCGCTCCAACAACCCGGAAACTTCCCAATGGATTTCGTTGACCGCTCGAGGAGTTACGGCCGTGCCGTTGGGCACGTACACCTTCCGCACTACGTTCGAATTGGACAAGGATTTTGCCGGCGCATCGATCGAGATTCGCGGCCGCTATGTAGCCGACAACCTCTTCGTGTTGGCTCGGCTGAATGGCCGCGAGACGATTTTCCCACCGCGCGGCTCTCCGCCCCAGGGTTTGTCCATGCGATATTTTGAATATTCCATGTTCACTCCGTTTCGGGTCGCCGGATCCGGCGTCATGGGCGTCAATACATTGGAACTGGTGGTTGAAAATCCGGGAATCAAGCCGACCTCAATGGGGCTGATCGTGGAATTGCAGGGCTTCGCGCGGCGTGACAGAAACCTAGTCAATCACGACGATAGGAGGGCGTTGCCATGAACTGATGACGTGAGTCTGTGAGGTACGCGGAAATCGAGGTTGAAACTACGACCGGATGTACCGGCGAGCCAAGGTTTCCAAAGTTTTTTGCCCTTGTGGCAGGAAGATGAGTGATTGTCATGTTTACGAACAGTAACAAGTGTGTGTTGTTGACGGTGGTGATGGTGTTGTTGGTTGGATCGCCGGCGGCGATCACGACCGCGGGTACCATTACCATTACGGATAACTTCGACACGTCCCACAACTACCTTACCGGCGGCGTGGCCGGAACCATCTGGGACGGGGTTATGAACGGAAATTATGCTCAGGCCATGGACGCCAACGTAACCAGCACCGGCCAGCTTACCCTTGCGTCCCTCGACAATTCCAGCACCAAGATTGGTTGGGAGAAGTCGCTGGCGACCGGTCTACTCCTGTACAAGTCCGTCTCCGGCGATTTCACTGCCCAAGTGAAAGTGACAGATGTAGTCAATGCGATCTACGACGGAGGGATGTTGATGGTCTACAAGGACGACTCGAATTTCGTGATGCTACAAGTGATGAATTTCGGCAGCCGTAGATACCGTACTAGGCTTGCAATAGTCGAATCTGGAAGCGAAACCGCAGGTCCTGAGAGTGCCAATTACAACAATCCCCCAGTTTATTTAAAGCTGATGTACACCAGCGCAACCTCCACGTTCAACGCGTGGACCAGCAGCGACGGCACGAACTGGAGTGTGCGGCCGTGGATCGGCGGCGACGATCATCTGGTCCATTCAGCCATGACGGGCACGCTGCGGGTGGGACTCGCGTTTGGGTCTTATTCTCCTAACAGCACGAATCGGTGGGCGAAGTTCGACGACTTCAGTCTGACTGTTATTCCCGAGCCGGGAACCGGTGTGCTGGTGGCCACCGGGCTGATCGGGCTGTTGGCCTATGCATGGCGCCGGAAGCGGCGGTAGCAACAAAACTCTTGGGGTAACAGTTCAACTGGCAACTCAACATGGCGGATGGCGGCTGGTGGGCGTGGCGGCAAGCCACTCCACCGTTCGCTATTGGCTTGACCTCCATGCACTTTAGCATTAGCCCATCGAAGAAGGCGACAAGGATGAAGACTCCCGCGGCCGTTCTGGCCTTCTCCATAACTGTTCTGTTGGGTTCCCATAACGTGTGGGCCGATGACGCTCCAGACGCTGCCACCGTGGAAACCTGGTCGCAAAAATACCTTGGCTGGAGTTCCTATTATCCGGAGTATGTAATCCAACCGAAACCGCGCATCCCGGGCTATCCCGATGTGTGTATGACCGACGCGCCCACCGTGTACCAGCTTCCCGGCGACCCTAAATGGTACATGAGCTTCGTCGGTTTCGACAACAAGGGTTACCAGTCGTTTGTCGCCGTCAGCGAGGACTTGGTGCATTGGAAGCACTCGGACATAGCGATGGGTTACGGGCCCAAAGGAGAGTTCGACTACGGCGGGGTTGCGCTATGCACGTACCTGTACGAGTCCTACGACGTAGACGCCCCGCGCACGCTCAAGAAGCACAAGGGCAAGTTCTGGTCGCTCTTCTGCTCGTACGCCCGTCAGGGAGGCTATGAACTTCGGCCAGGCTACGAGGGAGTGGCGTGCAGCGAGGATGGCATCCACTGGACCCGCGCCAAGCAGCAATACATCCTCTCCATCCACGAGCCCGAAGTGGGAACCTGGGAGAAAGACTGCATCTACGCGCCGTGGCTGGTCGAGCATCAGGGCAAGTTCTACAATTTCTACAACGCGGCCAACGGCCGGGTGGAACAAATCGGTTTGGCGCTGTCGGATGATCTGCTGAATTGGACTCGCTACGCGGGCAATCCCCTGATCCGCAATCGCGCGGATTGCGAGGATGCGAGAATGGCCGCCGACGGCAAGGTGTGGCGAGATGGAGACCATTGGGTGATGTTCTATTTCGGCTTGAAGCAGGACCATGCCCACGTGATGGCCGCCTTTTCCCGCGACCTGTTGCACTGGACGGCCCGGCGCGAGCCGCTCTACCGGGCAGGCGGCCATCCCGAAGGGCTCGATGCCCGGCACGCCCACAAGATATCGCTGGTTTTCAACCCGCAAAACAAGACGTGGTACATGTTCTACAACGCCGTCGGTAAGAAAGGCCGGGGCATCGGACTGATTACCAACAAACCGCTGTAAATGCGCATGTGTACCCCGACTCCCTATTTCCGCACCGAAACAAAAGGAATGCCTGTCATGGTCCGAGAGCCGATTTCCAACGGAAAGACACTACGCCATCCCCGGCGGAAGTGTATCCGCGTCCGCCCGCCCCTACATGGTTTCACGTTAGTGGAACTCTTGGTTGTGATCACGATCATCGGCATTTTGATCGCGCTGTTGCTTCCGGCGGTGCAGGCGGCTCGCGAGGCGGCCCGAATATTGCAGTGCCAAAACAATCTCAAGCAGATCAGCCTGGCCATGCACAACCATCATGACATGCACGGGTTTTTCCCCTCGAGCGGCTGGGGCTGGTATTGGATGGGCGATCCCGACCGCGGCTACGGCAAGCAGCAACCCGGCAGTTTCATCTACAACTGTCTCCCCTTCCTCGAACAAGAGGCCCTGCACGAACTCGGCCGCGACGGTCAACCCGACGTCATCACCGCATTACAGAAGCGGACAACCGCGATAGCCGCCAACACGCCGCTAGCGGTGTTCATTTGTCCCTCGCGCCGCCAGGCCGTCGCCTACCCCTACGTCATCCCCTCGAGTAAGGGCGTGGTCTACAACTGTGACACCGTGAGCCAAACCTCGCGGGCCGACTACACGGTCAACGGTGGCTCGTTGAAGATTTTCTGGGGTGGCGGCCCCACGCCTGCCGTCGGCTTTGCGGGGCAAGGGTATGGCTTCCGGGACATGTCGCTCGCCAACGGTATTGGTTTCCAGCGGAGCGAGATGGACATTGCACAGATTACCGACGGCACGAGCAACACCTACCTGGTCGGCGAGAAGTACCTGAACCCCGACGACTACTTCACCGGCCTGGACTACACCGACGACCACAGCATCCTCACCGGCGACGATTACGACATGCACTCCTGGACGGACTGGCCGCCGATGCAGGATACACCCGGGGTGGCCGAGTTCTGGCGATTCGGCAGCGTCCACGCCGGCGGTTTCAATGTTGCCTTCTGCGACGGCTCGGTGGAAATGATCAACTACTCGATCGCCCCTTTCGTTCATCGTTACCTGGGCGACCGCAAGGACGGCATGACGATCGACGGGAAGGCGTACTGAACCAAGGCGGAAGGCGGAGGGGGGAAGGCGGAAGGGGGGAAGGTGGAAGGCTGAAGGCGGAGGGCTTTTAGACTGGAGGCTGGAGGGTTCGTTTCCCGACCTCTTCCTACAGTCTACAGTCTAAAAGCCCTGCTCCGACGGCCTGTAGACGCCACCGAACGGTCCGCAGAC
>SDBU01009748.1_pt1 | contig 10740 bp, 18 predicted proteins | sample 2277071 | NCBI WGS metagenome assembly SDBU01 (sample SAMN10397929, study PRJNA504765) | marine sediment metagenome | isolation source: marine sediment core GS08_GC12, 126 cmbsf | place: Arctic Ocean: Gakkel Ridge, Loki's castle | collected 2008
GGGCTCTAAACCTGCTTTATTGAGTATTTCTTTGTAGTTTCTTTTAGCCATCATATTCTCCACAATAATGATATTCGTCAACTGTCACCCATTCAGGAAATCTCTTACACTCATAATGAGTTACATAATTGTATGACCCATTCGATTTTGCACCTATCAATCTTCTCTTGCTCCAATGAGGAGGAGCTTCAAATACATTACAATATTTACAATCTTTACATTTCATTACAACACTCCTATTCATATATATATTGGTCATAAGCTTTACTACCATACAAACACTGAGAGTCTCTAGGGACTGCTTTGTGATGAATTACTCCCTTCAACACCTTTGGTCTAGCACACCACTTCTGATATAAATCTAATTCTTTACTTAAACAATCTATTTCTTTTTTTAATCTTTGTATCAGTAATTCTTTTTCTGCCCAATTAACATCTCTTTTAAAAGGACCATAAAGTTCATCCATATCAAACATTACAATACTCCTTTATTTGGTTTAATTCTTATATAGTGCTGACTAATACAATAAATAGCAGCCGGGTACTTCTTGATGTCATACCCAGTCCCAGCATTTAAACGTTCTTTACTAAATAACTCTTTATTCCATAGCTTCTCTTTGATAATATCATATCGGAGAAGTAAATACCTGCACAATAAGTCAAATTTATGATCCGACATTATAGAGATGTTTTGTCTATAATAGAGAATAGAAGCGGTCAGGTATAGATTGTAAAGTTGGATGGAATTAAATGAATCAAACCACTCTCCTTGTTCTATCTCCTGGACTGCACCATACATCCTCTCTGCGGCCTCCTGCCATATCAATTCATCCTTCATACTACTCCCCGAAATTAGATACGATTTTTACATCAACAGCCATGCTGACCGACAAGGACACAGCATTTTCTAAACAGTCCTTCATTATTCTTTCTACTTCTTTAGATATTTCTCTTGGGCATTCCACGACATATTCGTCATGCACGAACAAAATAATCTTTGCTTCATCCGGTAACTCCTTCAACAACTTAATCCCTGCGATCTTACCTATATCAGCAGAACTTCCTTGAATCTTCATATTGAAAGCTTGACGTTGCATTGATCTCTTGTCGTTAGGTTTAGCATTAGCATACAATGGGAACCGCCTCTTTCTGCCGAACAAGGTTCTGACAAAACCGTAGCTTGCCAACTCTTTAGGGATAAGATCAATACTCTTCTTAACTCCCGGATAAAGTTCAAAGAATTGGTTTAACCATCTTTCTGCTTCTTCTTTAGAGACTTTGTTGTCTTTGGCGATACGCCCGGCAGTAGCTCCATAAATGATGGGGAAGTTGACTCCGTTCTTTGCTTGGTGTCTTTTTTCTTTATATTTAGTAGTAGCTTCACTGTGTTCTTCACAGCCGTCCACGAACTGCATATCAACAAGGCCAAGATTAAATACAGTATTTGCAGTAAAAAGATGCAAATCATAATTTTTACTAAATGCTCTACGCATAGTGGCGTCATCTGATACTTCTCCTAAAACTTTCAACTCTTGTCCTGAATAATCTGCCTTAACAATAACGTATCCAGGTCTAGGTATAAACACTTCCCTATGATTAAACTCCAACTTCTCTTTCTTTGGATTAGGTAGTTGGTGCAATGCGGGCTTAGAACAGCTCAGGCGGCCTGTACGCACCATATTATGAGAAGTCCTAACTCTACCATCCTCATCAATAAACTTCTCTAAGGATTGAACAAAGTTATTATTGAGATGATCCAACTTACCATGTCTATAAACCAAACTAAAGAAAGGGTGTTGATTTCTTAACCTCTCTTTTGCTTCCTTGGCAAAACTCTTCTGGCCTTTTGGAAATCTTTTAGATGGGTTAGTTTTCTCAAATATTTCAAAACCAAGAGACTCTGCAATCTTAATCATTTCATCAGGAGAACTAAAATTGGTAGCGGTCCACAACTCTCTTTCACCAAACAAGTTAGTGTTATAACCATGTTTAATATCAAGAAGGTCACACATTTCTATACGCAAACTTTCTAGTATGGCAGGGACTTCTTTTTGAAACTCTCTCAGTTTACCTATATCTATCAAAGCTCCGTTAATCTCCATCTCTGTAAGAACTCTTTGGAACTCCATTTCAATACCAGCAATATATTCTAAGTTCTCTTTCTTGAGCCTATGAGATAATACTTCATAGAGTTGGTATGTCCATACCGCATCATTTTGAGCATACAAAATAAACTCGTCGGAGTTAACATCCCCACCTACTTCATCGTACTTCTTAATGAGTTTGGGATCAACCTTCAATACTAGCTCTGCAAGATACTTGAGTGAGTGCGAGTTTAGGTTCTCGTTCACTAACTTAGCTCCGACTAACGTGCAGAAGATATTCTTAGGTTCTTCGTTGCAGAACTTACGGCAGCACTTTAGATCGAAAGAAGCGTTATGAAATACCCAAAGACCCTCAGAGAAGTATAGGCTCAGATAGAATAGAAGATCGGGATTCCTTGTATACATAGCTCTATCACCATCACACAACGAGAATCCATCAAATTCCATCTCAAGATAGTTTAGAGAAGAACACTCAAAGTCCAGAGCTATAATATCACCAAGAGTCTGACACCAGATTTGGAACTCTTCGACTGTATTAATTAAGCTCTTCTTCATTAGTCCTCCAATTCTTTACGAATATCGTCTATAGTTTCAGCACTCCAACATCTTGATATTGCCCACTCTAAAGCAGCTTTCCAACCTTTTGCTAGTATACCTGAATAACATTCGTGATTATACTTGTTTTCTTTTTGGTTCCACTTATTAAATTCCTTCATCGTCAACCTCCAATATATCATCTTCCAAAGTATAATCAAAAACCTCACATTCAAACTCTATGTTAGCACATCCATCACAAACTTCACTAAAATCAGGACATACACTATTGCACCACTTGCATCTATTTATCATTAGAATCTCTCCTTAATACGTTTATCCCAACCAAAGTTGTATGGTTCTTCTATTGAGTAACCATATTCTGCACCGCTGTATAATTGTTTTCTATGCTCACTATTAATCTTTCTGGCTACTTCAAATTGTTTGTATGCATCAGGAAATCTAGTTTTGAAGCACTTTAATCTAGCATAACCAGACCCCTCACTTATCTCAAGTTTCCTACAAGCTTCTGCTATACTCACACCTTCCCCAATCGGGCCAGGATATATAAGCTGTAACAACTCTGATTGCTTTTCTGTAAAATATGTGGGTCGATTATTTAACATTAATTTATCTCCTCATCGTTGCAATATTCTTCAAAAGCAGATTGATATTCTTCAAAATCATCTGGTTGAGGTAATTTCTTTTTTCTTTTAACTTTTTTATAAAACCTATCACAATCCTTACAACGGCCACTTAATCCATCTTTCTTACTTTTATCTCTACTAAAATCTATAAGCTGTCTCTCTTCTCTACATCTAGAACATCTTTTAACTTCCACTGTTTTCTCCTTTCAAATGTCATTTCTATTCCTATTACGTTATGACTCTATTATACCACATCTCAATGCCAAAGTCAAGAGGAAAATAAATTAATGTCCTTGAGACCACACCTCCTTAACAGATGAAATCACCCAAGATTATTGGACGGTCACTCTTTTTAGCAGGTGTAAGTCAAGGAGATTTAATCGTTGATTCTGACCCAAAAATAAGGTTTTTGAGAAACTTTAAACAAACTGAAAGATTTATCGGAAATATCCTTATTTTCCTTTGAGGGTTTGAGTATAGCTATGGAAAGACCACTTATTTATTATTATATATTATAATTAATATTATATTTAATTAAATACTAGTATAAAATTAACCTTAAAAGAATACTAGTATAAACCAACTATACTATTACTGTTGCTAAATTAAAAGTATAAACATAAAGTTATCTAGTACTAAAAGCGGACGGCGTCCGCAAACTTAAAGTATTAACTTATATAGGACATAGAAAAGATAACAATATGAAGCTATGTAATAAATGTAATAAGTTTAAAGAAGATAAAGATTTCTTTGAACGACATGATAGGGATGGGAAATATAGTTGGTGCGTTCTCTGCATGGATTTAGAGGCAAGAAGTAAAGATTATCCAAAAATAAAAGATAGAGGTTTTGGGAGTACAACTCATAGCTAGGCCAAGAAAGAAAGTTTCGGAAGATAAGCAACTAGCAGTTATTATCAAAGATTTGGTAAAAGCCGATATTGATATTTCTGACGTTGGTACTATAATCGCTTGCCTTAAAGGTGATGTTAAATCCCTTAAAGAGCTAAAGGATGAATGTTCCAGCATAGATGAATTCCTAGAGTTGGCCTCAAAGAAAGCAAACATAGCCTTAGTAACAGCAGCAATAGAAGCAGCCATAGGTTATGATTATATAGAGACAGAGCAATTAATAAGAAAAGTACCTCATTATGATGAACATGGTAAAGTAGAGATAAGAGAGATTCCTGCTGACCTAAAAATAAAAAAGAAACATGCAAAAAAGAACGATCAGCTTTTAAAATTTGTGCTTTCAAATAGACTTCCTGAATATTTCTCAGACACAAAGAAAGTCGAGATTAATAAGAAGACTATTGAAATTAAAGCTAATACAGAGGCGGAGATTAGGGGTTTTGCTGGCAGGCTTCTAAAAGCTTTTGAAGATGAAGATGTTATTGAGGCAGAAATAGTTGAGTAGTATAGCTAAACAATTAGCTCTTTGTGATTCTCCTAAAGATTTTTATTCCGCGATCCCAACAAACATCCGGGAAAACCTTTTGTTTAGAATTGAATTACATAAGCTATTAGCTACTGATAAGAAAGCACAACAAGTTTATTTACAAATGTGTAGAAGTTATATACCTATAGTGTTTAGCACAACTTTTTTTACTTATAATCCACAAGAAGACGCAGGTAAAGATAACCTACCTTTTATACTCAGACCAGCACAAATACCCGCTGTAGAAACTTTAAATTGGTGTATAGATAAAAAGTCGGATGTAGGCCTAAATAAGACAAGGAAGCAGGGTGCTTCTGAACTTTGCTGTAAGCTTTTCTCTGCCAAATGTCTATTAGAGCAAGGACGACATTTTATTGTTGGATCAAGAGTTAAAGATTTAGTAGATAATTTTGGTGATCCCACAACCCTTTTTGCCAAAATAGATAATGTATTTGATTGCCTCCCTTCTTGGTGGAAGAAGTTATGTGGCTATAATCCAAAGATTAACAGAAAAGATATGGTATTGTCGATACCCGAGACGAACTCTTCTTTTGCGGGATTAACCACCAATGAAAGTTTTGCTGCTGGAAGTAGAGGCACTGCACTACTTCTTGATGAATTTGGACGTGTTGATTATAGCATAGCTGAGAGTATCGAAGGATCAGTCCACGATGTATCTAACTGCGTCATTTATAGTAGTACTCACTGGTTAGGCAGAGGACATACTTTTAATAAATGTTTGGAAAAAGAAACAACTAAAATAATAAGTCTTTTATGGTATGATAATCCAGAGGAGGCTGAGGGACTTTATACTACACAATCTGTTGGTGAAGTGGAGTTGATCGACGTTGATTACTACCGAAGGAATCATCCAGAGGTATTAAAATATGGGAACTAAGATTTGTACTAAATGTAAGAAGGAAAAATCTACAACATCCTTCCCAAAAAGAAAGAAGAATAAAGATGGTCTTTATTCTTGGTGTAAAGTTTGTACCAACAAGATAGTTAAAGAACACAGAAAATCTAATCCAGAAAAAGTTCATGTTACTGATAGGCGAGCATGGTTAAAGAAGACATATAATATAACACCTAAGGAATATGATAAAATATTTGAATCACAAGGTGGACGATGTGCCATTTGTAGAAAAGAAGAATCACTTGGGAAAAGACTCGCAGTAGATCATAATCATACAACAGGAGAAATTAGAGGTTTGTTGTGTTTTAGGTGCAATACAAAATTAGCCCATATTGAAGATATAGAGTTTGTGATTAAAGCCAAGGTTTATTTAAATGAACACAGTACTCTTTAAGAATAAAACTTCTATTAAAATTGATTATAATAGATTACCAGAACATTTGCAAAAACTTTTTAAAGCAGATGGGTTAAAAGGAATTCCATCTCCTTATAGAAGTCCGTGGTTGGATTTACAAGAGAAGAAACGTAAAGGGAATAAGAGAGATTTTATTTGCAATTGTTTAGCCACACCATTAGGTGCTTCGGATAGTCCTTTCGATCAGGAAGTGTTAGAAGAAATAAAGAACACTACTATAGAATATCCCGACATTCAAGGGGAAATACTTTATTCTTTGAAGTACGATAGTATGATAGACGAGAATGATATTCAGTTCGTTCCTCGTTACGGAGAGCAAAGATTGAAGTGGTGGGGAAGTTTGAAATATGGAAGGCCTGACCAGAGACATAACTACGTGATAGGTTGTGATCCTTCTTACGGGTTGGGTTCAGCTAACTCGGCTTCCGTTATCATGGACGTTAACACTGGTGAACAAGTTGGGGCATGGACAGACTCAACAACCAAACCAGAAGACTTTGCTGATATGATGGTTGCTCTGGCGAACTGGATTGGTGGTATAAACCCCGCCTTCCTGATCTGGGAAAGCAATGCTGGTTGTGGTGGAGCATTCACAGAGAGAGTTATCTTTCAGGGTTATTTTAGTTCTTATACTCAAAGACGAGAAGATTCAAAAACAAGAAAGAAAGCTCAGAAGTGGGGATGGCAGTCAAACGAGAAAGCAAAAGAAGCTTTGTTGAGTGAATTTTCTATCGCCCTGAGTGGTGGTTTTATAGAAGATTCTAGCTATAAGAAGTTTATTATTAAAGATGAGCTTCTTTTAGAGGAGTTGTTTGATTATGTCTTCAAGGAAAAAGGTAAGGGGATTATGCAATCATCCCGTGCCGATCTTTCCACCGGAGCTTCTGAGAGACATGGTGACAGAGGAATTGCTGCTGCTCTGTGTGTACTAGGGTGTAAGGAGCAGTTCAAAGGTGATTACAAGTTTACTAAGAATGCTCCTGTTGGAAGTTTTCAATATTATAAATCAATAGAAGAAGATAGGATAGCGGCAGATAAAAGAGATAATAGAAGGTTTTTATATTAACAGAGACTAATATGCCCAAGACCCATGAGATCTACCAACACGACGTTAAAGCTTCTTTTGCTGTACGTCTACAGAAAATGGCAAAACTGTGGCAGAAGAAGAATGAGACTATACAGAAACATCAACAGAAGCTTTTGAGATTATGGGCCAGCGGATTTTTTGATGGTGATTATAACCGAAGCCATCTCATAAATCTTATCGACCGTGGAGTTTATTCGATAGTTCCTTATCTGGTCGAGGGCAACCCTAAGATTCTTGTTGAAACTAAAGTTGGGAATTACCGCCCGTGGGCTCATACAACTCAACTAGCTTTGAATTTCTTGATTAACAAGATGGAGTTAGCCGACAGAGTATTTATCCCTGCGGCAGTCAACTCAATGTTTGGTGCTGCGATAACTAGAACATTCACGGAGTATGATAGAGTAATAAGTCTTGATGGGGAAGTAATCAAAACAGGCATCCCTTCGATAAAAGTCATCCATGATTCCAACTATATCGGTGATCCGATAGCTAAGAACAGGGATGATTTTATTTTTGAGGGAGACATTTATAAGTTACCAACAGAATATGCTAAGGATTTATTCGCAGGAAAAGATAAGCACGGAAATCAGATAGCAGATTACATTAAACCTGACCATAAATTAATAACAGACTACTCACCAGAAAAAATATCTAATCCAAGAGATTCAAACTTCAATGCCTCAAGATATGCTTTGAGAGATTATACTACATTTATTGATTTGTATATGTTTGATACAAACAAGATGATTACTATAATGCCGGAAGGTAAGAAAGCAAAGATTCTAAGAGAGGTAGAAGAGGATGGGCCGAAAGAATCCCCTTATGATTATCTTGGGTATAAGTTCTTTCCTGAGAATCCAGTACCTATGCCTCCGGCGTGGTTCTGGCATGATCTGGATGTATCATTAAATATTGTAGCAATGGCAGCAAGAGAACAAGCCGAGTCACAGAAAGACCTTATCATTGCTCCCCCCTCGTCAAAGAAGAGTTTAGAGAGAGTGATCAGTGCTAAGAATATGGATGTGTTGATTACTCCCGATTCAGAAAATGTCCAGAAAGTTAGTTTTGGTGGGATGAATACAGAGAACTTGCAGTGGATGGGTTACGCAGAAGAAGAGTTTAATAAGTCTGGTGGAACGTCTGAGATCATGGCTGGTAGAGGAGCAGGGGCTCCCACGCTTGGTCAAGAAAAGATGCAGTTTGCAAACGCAAGCCGCTTAGTAAATAACATGCACACCCGCTGGGAAAGGTTTATGACGTCCATCATACGCAAGCTTGCTTGGCGTGTTTGGGATGATCCTACTACCTATATCCCGGTTGTCGATAAGATTCCGGGTGTCGGTGAATTGCCGACCGTTTTCTCTGATGCTGACAAGGTTGGAGATTTCTATGATTTTGTATTTAATCTTCAAACATATTCCAGTCAGAGAACTTCACCAGAACAGAATTATCAGAAACTTATGTCCTTTATGTCACAGTGGGTTCTTCCGACTTATCAGTTTGCTGCACAGCAAGGGGCTCAACTTGATATACCAGAGGTTACAGGAATACTGTCAGACTACCTTGGGGTTGATAGTTTCAACCAGTGGTATAAGACAGCAGTTCCAAACGAGCTAGATAATATTCCCTTTAAGATGGCTCCTTCGGATGGGACGAACCGACAGAAGGGAGAAGAGAGGCAGAACATCTTTGGACAACTCAATGATTCATTTGGTGGAAGCGAAGGCTCATCCACCTCCAACCTGTTGCAACAGCAAGCAAGAACAGAAACTCAAGGAACGGCATAAGAGGATTCTAACGAATCCTAATTAAGTTACTTTGTAACTTTAGGAGACAACATGAGGCGATTACTTCCATACTTATTTAGTGTAGTGTTGGAGTGGGGATATTAATGAAGGTAAATTGGAAACAAATTGATTCTGGAACATTACTGTTAGTTTCATGGGATGATATTGTTGCTGATCCATCTTGGTTGTCGGATGATCGAGCTAGAACAATGCAACCGGCTTTATGTAAGAATATAGGTTGGCTCATAAATGATGATAAGTTGAATATAAGAATAATGTCTAGTGTGGCTGATAATGGGGATAAATCTGTGACAGTAATCCCCAAAGGCTGCATACGGGATGTTCAAGAAATAAAATATAAAAGGAGTAAGTAATGGCGGCGGAATCCAGCACACTTATTATATCAGAAGTTATAGGTTTGGGGGAAGTTGGAACTTTTTCTGAAAAAAGTACAGTGACAGCTACTCCGCTCTTAGCTCCAAATACTCGACAAATTCAGGCTGCCGCAGATACAGATGAAGCGTTGAATCTTTGTGGGGTGGAAACAGTAGAGTTAGTATGTATCAAAGCTGTCTCTAATGATGTTGACATTGACCTTAATTATTCTAGTTCATTCTCTGCTGATTTTACTATCCCAGCAGGTGAGTCGATTGTTATTACTAAACCTATTGGTGTCATACGTATTAAGAATAACGATTCGGCAGAAGTAGTAACGATTGATTATCTAATTGTTGGGAGTGCTTAATGGTTAAATTTTGTACAAAATGTAAATTAGAAAAACCTAAGATAGATTTTGTCAAAAATAAAAGAACTAAAGATGGACTACATTATTATTGCAAATCTTGTCATTGTAAAGCAAATAAAAAGTATTGGGAACAGAATAAAGAAACAATAAGAAAAAGAAATAGAGATAATTATAAAACAGAAAAAGGAAACAAACTAAAGTTTTATGCTCATCTTAGAAGTACGTATGATCAAACTGCACCAATGATTTATGATATGTTCTTTGTTGCCCAAAAAGGTAAATGTTTCTTTTGTGGGACACATCAGGACGATTTAAAAAATAGATTATCTTTGGAACACAATCATACCACCGGGGAATTTAGAAGTTTATGTTGTCCAAGATGTAATAATATGATAGGGTGGGCAGAAGAATGGGGACTCGATAAATTAAAGAAGTATTTGGAGATATGAATATGCCAGAATACGTAGCTAGGTGTATAAAATGTGATGAGACATTTAAATACTCTTCAACAATATCTAAGAGGAATGATCCTTGTTGGTGTCGATGTGGATCAGATGCTTTCAGAGATATTGAAGCTGAACTGAATTCAGTAGGAGACAGACAGAAATGGATCACAAGTAACGAAAGATGGAGCAGGAGTATGGGTGTCCCTGTTGCTAGTCTTGCAGAGTACAGAAAGAAATACCCGAACAGCACTTATGACCACGCCGGTAGGTTGTTAATCAAAAGTAGAAGCGATAAGATGAGACAGGCGAACGAACGTGGTTTCGTAGAACTTTCAGATAATAGGAGATAGTATGTCAGAAGAAGGAATATGCAAAATCTGTGAAGCTTCATTCAGACCCGAAGCTATGGTTGAAGAGAAATGTATCTCGTGTGATAGTCTTTACCCAGAAGCACAAACAAGAGAAGATACTAAACTTAACAATAAGAATAAATCAGAGACTCTAACAACCAACCTAGTTAGAGATATTGTTTATGAAATTCTTGAAGAGGCTAATATTGTTCGGCATCCTTGTGAGGAATGTAAGAAGCCTTTCTTCCGCCGGAGTCCGGCAGCCAAATAT
>SDBU01009749.1_pt1 | contig 10739 bp, 11 predicted proteins | sample 2277071 | NCBI WGS metagenome assembly SDBU01 (sample SAMN10397929, study PRJNA504765) | marine sediment metagenome | isolation source: marine sediment core GS08_GC12, 126 cmbsf | place: Arctic Ocean: Gakkel Ridge, Loki's castle | collected 2008
CTTTAAAACAATCAAAATCACCAAAATACCTATACCTGCAAAAATTCCCTTTCCCATTTTTTATTTCTCCCCTAAGTTAAGTAAAGGCAATAGACCTTTGACTTCCTCATCAATAATATATATCTTTCCTACCTTCGGGAGTCCCTCAGCCAGAGTCTCCAGATAGAGTCTTCTCCGTGTAACTTCTTTAGCATCTCTATATTCTTCCCACATACTGATAAATCTCAGGGTATCCCCCTTAGCTACATTCACCCGGTTTATAGCATATGCTTCAGCCTGCCTTATTATCAATTCGGCTTCTCCCTTTGCTCTAGGAACCACTTTGTTATACTCTTCCAGCTGTAATTTTCAACAACTAATCTTCTGCCATTCCTTCCAATTTCCATAGCTAAACTAGGATTTCTCAACAACCTAACCATATTCTTGCTTACTTCATTCAAATCTCTGTGATTTACCAAGATTCCAACTTTTTCTTTTTCAATAAAATCAAATGTTTTCCATTTTGTGGAAATAACGGGCTTTCCGCAGGCCATATATTCAAATAACTTTAAAGGCCAGAAAAAGCCTTTTTGACTATCTCTGAAATTTATACAAACATCAGATGCATTGATGTAAATAGGAATTTTTTCATAAGGACCTCTCCCTGTAAAAATAACATTCCCTCCGATACCTTTTTTTTTAGCAAGTTCTTGAAGCTCTTTCATAGATGGCCTAAATTTAAATTTAGTTTGATTACCCGTATTATCCCCAACAATTATTAATCTTGCATTAGGTATTTCTTTTACAACCAAAGAAAATGATTTTATCAAATATTCTAAACCTTGCCAAATCCTAAAAGAGCCTGAGAATAAAATTGTGGGGTGGTTTTCTAAACCTAACTTTTTTCTGCACTTGTCTCTATTTTCTGGTTTAAATAATTTAGTGTTTGCTCCATTTGGGATAAATGATATTTTATCTTCAGGAATGCCCAAAGAAACAAACAAATCTTTGATATCAGGAGTAACAGATATCACATGAGTCGCAAGGCTTATTGTGTTTAATTCATTTTCTTTTACTTTATTAACTGATTTATTATCTCCACCATGTAGTTTTGCTTGATCATGACTCACACCATTCAATTCAAGAATAGATGGAATATTATAATTATGAGCAATATTTATGGCCAAACCTTCGTATCCTCTTTGATAAACTAAATCAATCTTTTTTTTACTAAACAACTGATTCAGTTTGTATCTTATACAAGCAGTTAGAATACAACCATTTAGTAGATGAAAGCCAGGCTTTTCTTTGAACCGAAAAAGTTTATGAAAAATCACATTTTTATGTAATTTATAGTCGCCTTTGTCTATTGCCAGCAGATGTACTTTATGACCGAGTTTAGCCATGTTATTAATTACTTCACCAACATGCGTACGTTCTGCACTTTGTTTTGAAAGGTTGACATCTGCGTAATAGATAATATTCATCTCAAAAACCTCCTGGTTAATTTTTTATAAATAATTTCATACATTTTCTTATTTTTTACATATCCCTAATAAATCCAAACTATTTTTAACTTCCTTGGTTATATAATAATCTTTGATATTATATTTATCAAAAAAATTCTGTTTTTTAGGGCTAATCTCTTTTAAGTATTTAATGAATATTAATCTCAATTTTCTCAGATTTAATGGGCCAAAAAATAATACTCGTTCATATTCTATTTGTTGCATCTTATCATTTGCACGAATCCCCCATACATTCACACCAGAAAATTTAGTTTTTAGAACATTTCTTAATTCATGAGGATGATATTCTCTCAGATGAAATTCATTCCAAAGCTTTTGACCGGGTTTTAATCTGTAATTCTTATTAGGTGTTGTAAGAATCAAAATTCCACTTTTCTTTAGGACTCTATGAACCTCTGAAATATAATTTACATCATCCTGAACATGCTCTATTACTTGAAAAGAAACTACTGCATCAAATATATTGTCCTTATATGGAATTTTTATTCCATCATATAATTTAAAATAACATTTTTTTGATCCATATTTTTCAGAAGCCCGCATAATTATATCTTTATCTACATCCAATCCAATGATTTTTGCAGATTTTTTTGACAATAATTTTGTTCCATAACCTTCCCCACATCCTACCTCTAAAACCAAATCATTTTTAGAAATCTTACCTTTCGCAAATTCATATGCAAATAAATGCTTTAAACAAATAAGAAATTCTTCTTTAGACTTAAAGTCTTTAGGTATTATCCTTTTTCCTGTTTTAGATTCTAATTTTGGCAGTGCCGTACACTTCAAATCCTTCTTACATTTCATTTCAAAAACCTCTTAGTCAACTTTTTATATAAATAATTTTATACATTTTCTCACTTTTTGTTTTTTCAAAAATATTTTTATTTAAATAGGCTTAGTGCAAAAATAAATAAGCTCATCTTCTGATAATCTATATTTTTTGATTTTATCATCTCCCAATTCCTTGACATAATTATCCAGTTTTACAGTAAATCCTGCTTTTTCGAGTCTATCTTTATAATCTATACCATAGATTCTAACATGATCATTATGTCCAAAAACGCGTTCTCGTTCTTCAGGAGACACGATATTTGCATTTTCAAAAGTTTTATCAAGAGTAGGCTCTAAAGGAGACTGCAATATTGCCCACCCCCCTGGTTTTAAAACACGACATAATTCTGACATCGCTTTTTTGTCATTTTCGATATGTTCTAAAACATGATAACAGAGTATGCAATCAAAATAATTATCCGACCAATTTATATTTGTGATATCCATCTTGATCATTGCTATTGGAGATGAGAGATCAGCGCTAACATAATCAATGTTCTTCAACTTTTTGCATTTCTTTTGGAAGAATAGTACTGGAGCAATATCAAGAACTTTAAGGCGAGCACTAAAAAAATTAGTTTTATCCCTAAGGTACAGCCATAAAAGACGATGCCGCTCTAGACTACCGCATCTTGGACATCTGACATTAAGTCTTTGTTTAGTGCCAAAAGGCAGTAATTCACTAAAGTGCCCATTGCAAAGTGGGCAGGTGAATCTAAATCCAAAATATTTTAATGTCACGTAAAGTTGATATATCTTAATACGATATTTTTCTGGAACTATTTTTTTAAAAGGTATTTTTAATTTCATTTCAAAAACCTCTTAGCTAAATCATAAACTTCATCAATGGTAATTTTCTTTAAGCACTCTTTCTTGATTACATTGGTACAGTTTATCTTCCCAATATAAGGTGTAAAACAGGAACCATAACAAGGCAGTTTCTTTTGCAGAAACAGGCATTTTTTAGGATCTCCCCAAGGCCTGTTCTTAATAGTGCTGGTGGGGCCAAAAATTCCAATTACAGGAGTTCCTACTGCGGCAGCTACATGCATTGGTCCGCTGTCATTAGATATAAACAAATCACATTGTTTGATTATTGCTGCAGTCTCTTTGATTGATGTTTTGCCAATCAAATTTATGATGTTTAAATGGAGTTTTTCAAGTTTATATTTAATGTCTTTTTCTTCAGAACCACCTATAACAACAATGTTATGTTTGACATCTTTCTTGATTTTCTTAATTAATTCAACAAACCGTTCAAAGGGCCATCTTTTTTCCTCAACACCTTTAACAGAACCTAAATGAAAGCCAATTGTTCTTCCTGTTTTTTTACAATGCCATTTTTTAACTGGATTTAGTTCTATTTTTTTGTCTTTAATCTTTAGACCCGATATTCTAGCAAGATCAAGGTTATGTTCAACTTCATGCTTATTCAAATTCCTTTTTATTGCATGGGTATATAAGAATCCGATCTCTCCAAATGGCCTGAAATTATATTTGTGTGCAACCCTATACTTAATTCCAGCTAAAAAATAACTTAAAGCACTGAACAAACCTTCTTCACCGCAGACAATAACTATATCAAAGTTATGTTTTCTTAGGAATTTTGCAAAATTAAAGGCTTTTTTAAAAAAACCTTGTTTTCGATTGAATCTATAGTATAAAAATTTATCAATATAATTATGTTTATATTGGCTTTCCTTAAGAAGGTTCAGAATAGGTTTTTTGCTTGTAATGAAATAAATCTCTGATTTTGGGAAATTATCTTTTACTGCTTTTATTGTAGGCAAAAATAATAATGTATTGCCTATTCCCCCAAATGAAGTCATTAATATCCTCTTTGGCTTAATCTTCGCATTAATTTTTGTTTTCATTCATCATTTCCTCAAGCAATTTTTCATATTTTTCAAGATTTTTCATACTGTGTTTTTCCTTAACTGTTTTAAGAGCATTGTTTGCTATCTTTTTGCATAAGCTAGGATTATTCAAAGCATACTCCATTTTTTTAGCCAAGCTCTCTGCTGTAGGTTCACATAACAATGAATTATATTTATTTTTTAGAATGTCTTTAGTTGCTGCAACATCTGTTGCAATTATTGGTTTTCCAGTATACATGGCTTCCAACAAAGTCCATTCGTAGTTAAAATACCTGTGCGGAAAAACTATGCAATCTGCTAAACTAAAATAATCACTAAGTTTTTCATGAACAATATGACCTGTAAAAAGAATATCTTTGCTCAAACCATAACTATAAGATAGTTTTTTGAGATGCTCTCTTAAAGAACCATCTCCAACAACAATTAATTTTACACTTTTAGATTTAAGCTTAACTATTTGCTTAAAAGCTTCAATAAGCAAATCTGATCCTTTTGGATTAACCAGCCTTCCAAAGAAAAGAAATGTAAATTTAGAATCTTTTTTTTGAAGATTTGCCATATTAGCCTTGCTAATTTTAGCACCATCAATCCAATGGGGAACTATTTGGATTTTATTTTTATCTATGCCATTTTCAATAAGAACATCCTTAAGATAATCGTATTTAACCATAAATCTTGAAGTTTTTCCCATAATAATTTTTCTGAGCGCACTCCATTTTAGATAATCAAGAATATTAACACATTTTCGACATTTAGAAAACCTGGCAATACTGCAAGGTCTTGGCCATATTTTTTTTGCAGAAAGCGGGCAGCTTAATTCAAAAAAATGCTGAGAAAAAATAATCTTCCTTTTTTTAAATATTAATGGAAGTATGTGCAAAGATGAATGAATATCAAAAATATCAATCTTTCCATCCTTTTCTATCTCTTTAATCTTTTTCTTAACTTGAAAAATCCAAAATGGAAACTTCTTAGGATATATGTTATGAACCTTGATCCCTTTATTTATTGTATGTTTGGCATCTTCAATATCCTTTTTTGATAATGATTGAGGTCTTAAGACTATTACATCAACATCATAACCTTTTTTGATTAGGTGTTTAACTAAACCATAATTATGTGTCTCTGTTCCCCCTACCGCAGGGGGAAATCCATAGCAAATATGACAGATTTTCATTTTATTTTATTTGCAACTAAAAGCATCGAATCCTTCTTGATTTTAGATATTGTTGTAAAAAGTTTTGTGACAAATGATAACATAAGCAACAATACCAAATAAGGCACATAAAAAATAATATTCTTATCATACATTACATTTGATCTGATAATCTTACTTACATTTGATCTGATAATATAATTTGTCGATATCTGATTGAAATCTTTAGATATTACATTGAAACCAGCTTTCATTAACATTTGTGTTAGTGTTTTACTAGAAAAATAATAAAGGTGATGGGGTAATTCCGCATTAGGCCACGCACCAAAAATTTTTGCTAATATAGAATAACTCAATTTTGGAAAAAGTCCATCAACATTAGGCGTATTAATAAACATAACTCCTTCTGTTTTAAGTATACGGTTCACTTCTACAAGTGATCTTAAAGGATTTTGAACGTGCTCAAGGATATCCCACAAGCACACAATATCAAAATAATTTTGCGGAAACTTAATTTTTTCCAACTCATTTATTTTTACATTTAAGCCATATTTCCCTTTTGCATAATTTGCAGTATCTTTAGAAAGCTCAACACCATAACACTCCCATCCTTTCCCCTTCATCATATCAAGAAACACGCCTGCAGAACATCCTACATCTAAGATTTTACCTGATTTTTTGTATTTTTCTATCAATTTTAATTTTGTCTCGAATCCCCTTCGAAGTTGATTTTCAATTTTTTTATTAAGTAACTCTTTATGATATTTTTTTTTAAAAGAATAAAGCTGTTTTAATTCTTTTGTAGTTGGCTGGGGATTTACATAAACTAAGCTACAGTTGTTGCACTCTACAATCTGATAGGGATTTTTAGTAAGCAAGATTTTATAATCATTTGCACCACATAGATTACAGTTAATTTCTTTCATTTCTATCTTTACCATTCAAACCTCTTATTAGTCAAAAATCCAATTACAATAAAAACAGCTTTAAGTATGTCATGGAAAGGCAACAATAAACTAAAGATTCCTTTCTTTAACAGCAAATGTTTTATCATCTTATAAAGACTAAAAAAAGCAAAAGGTGCTATAGATATCAAATAATAATTCATTCCAAAAGGCAACAATATTAAAAATATAAAGGGAGTCAAGAAGAAAACATTAGCTAAAATGTAAAATGTTTTTATCAGCCATGTGTTCTTAGTTGAATTTCTTAAACCAGCACCATACCAAGTAGATTGGCTTATAACCTCCTTAAGATTTTCAGGAACCAGATGATAAAAAATCAAATCAGATTTAATTATTTTATAATTGCCTTTTTCTGTCCGTATTTTAATGTCAATATCTTCAGCAACTTTAAGATCTGGATTATAGCCATTAAGTTTTTCAAATGCTTTTTTGCTCCAAAGCCTCATAAATTCTTCTTCAATTATATTTGCTTCCTGCAATCTTCCTAAAAAAGTATATCCTTTACTTTTTCTCTTAAAAAGGATTGCATCAGGATTTCTGTTTAACAATGTAAATAAATTTTTTACAAAGTCAGAAGGCAGAATTTCATCTCCATCTAAAAAAAAGCAATATTCTGTCTTGCAGTTTTTCCAACCAAGGTTTCTTGCATTAGAAACACCTTTCTTTTTGCAAATGAATAGATCAAAATTTAGCTTGTTTTTGATGTAATTTTTTACAAATTTATATGAACCATCTGTTGAATTATTATCCACAACAATTCCTTGACATTTTTTAGTTTGATTATTAACTGAATCCAAACATTTCTGAATATGTTTTATCTCATTATACATTGCAATTATAATTGTTAATCTGTTTTTCATTTTCTATTCCTTCCAATAATCATTATTGAATTCCTAAAAGGGGGGATAAACCATACAATAAAGTTATAAATTAAAAGAAAAGGTGAAAAAACTTTTGGAAGTTTTAAAAACTTTAAAGCTCTCATATTATTAATATACATAGGAAATTCAGCTTTTTTAATCTCAAATTTGTTTTTTTTAAAGATATTAATACATTCTCTCAATGTGTAAATTCTAAAATGTCCTCCACCAATCATATTTTCTGGTGGTTCATATATATTGAATCCAAATAGTAATTTCATTCTATTGCTCAAAGATGTGCAATTAGGGGTTTGAAATATTAGAATACCGCCCGTTTTTAGAACTCTTGAAATTTCATTAAAAACTAGGTTTGGTGATACAGAGAGATGTTCAAAAACTTCATTGAATAAAATAACATCAAATGTGTTTTCATTAAAAGGTATTTTGTCTTTTGTTAAATTACACTTTTTAAATACAATTTTTTCTCTTTGACTCCTTTGTTTTAATCGCTCTGTTAAATCAATGCTAAACACTTCGTTATTGAACAGCCTTTTTAATAAAAATGTAAAGGGCGTTGTCCCAATATCTAAAATCTTCAATTTCTTTTTCTGAGGTATATTTTTGATAACTTCCATAAATCTTTTTTTCATATATCTCATATACCTTAATTCATAATTAGTAGTACCAAGTCTTTCTTTTTCAGAAAGTTTAGCAAAATCACTCATTAATTTATGGCACTCTTCATTAAATTTCATTATAATTTCTTTAGCTAGCATTAAAAACTCCCTTTAGTATCAATTCCACCTTATCTGCCCAATCATAACTGAATTTCCTTTTCTGCACTTCACATAATCTCTTGACTTTTGCATACTCTTTTTTGTCTGATAAAATCTTTATCATCAGTCTAGATATTCCTACTATATCTTTAGGTTCAAACATCAATTCTTGATGCTTGAGAATCTCAGGAATTCCTCCTGTTTTAGAGGCAATTATAGGGGTATTACAAAAAAAAGATTCTTGTATTGTGTTTGGTGAACCTTCATGTAAAGAAGGCAAAACTATTAAATCACATTCATTGATAAAGGAAACAGGGTTTTTAATCCACCCAAGAAATTTTATATTTTTTTCTAATTTTAACCGATTTATCAATTTTTCTAATTTTGGTTTTAATGGTCCTTTTCCTGCTATTAATAAAACTGAATTTGGTATCTCCACATTTAAAATCTTAAAAGAATTTATTAAATATTCTAATCCTTTTATTTTTTGCAATCTTCCAAGAAAACCGATGATTTTTTTGTTTTTTAGATTGTATTTTTTTCTTATATCGATATCTTTTATTTTCCAATTTGGATCAATGCTGTTATGCAGGACTACACTTTCTTTAATCTTATATTTACTGCAAAATCTTTTTTTCATGTCATGAGAAACAAAAACAACAACATCTGCATTTTTTAATGTAAATCTTTCAGCAAAAGACATCATTTTTAGAACCAAAAACATAAACAGTTTAGGGACATTTTCATCAATCTTTATCTCATTTAGAACATCGCCCTGCACAGCAACAACTAATTTTGCTTTTTTGTTAAACTTTTTGTATAATGCTCCAATAATTCCCGCATCGAAATTATAACTCATGATTAGTTTATCCTTTAATTCAATCTTGAAAAGTCTGTACAAGGCTTGAGGAAAAAAAGAAATAGCTGGAAAGATATTATTAAATGGCTTTGTTGGAAAATATTTAAATTTTGGGTATTTAGCATATTTAGAATAATCAAATCCTTTAGGAGATATGTGGTGAACATTCCATTCTTTTTCAACTAGTTTGTTTATAAGCCGTTCATTATTTCGGTCTATCCCTCCTGCGCCATTAGTACATGACATAGTGATTATTTGCATTTTATAACCTCTCCATATACCTTTTGTGTAATCTCTCTAATCTTCTGTACAGAATGCTTATTTATTATCTCATTTCTTAACTCTAAAGAAATATTTTTTTTAATATCCTTCTTCAGCATCGAATGAAGCGCTTCAGCAAGTGCTTTATAATCTCTTGGTTTAACTATAATATGATTTTTAGAATATTTGAGAATTTCTCTGTATGAAGGAATATCGCTGCAAACCACTGGCAATCCAACATATATGGCTTCCAATAAAGTAACGCCAAAAGATTCAGAAATGCTTGGTGATGTAAAAATGTCTGCTGCATAGAATGCACCTATTGTATCTTTTCTAGAATGGTTATTTAATATGATTAGATGTTTAGAAATCCCTAATTTTTTAGTCTTTTCCTTTAACTTATTAACATCTGTTCTTGTAGTTACTAAAACAAATATGGCTTTGTTAACTGTTTCCCCATATTTCTTCAATTCTTTTATTGCATCAAATAGATACCCAAAACCCTTTCTTGGTGCATACCGGCCTATACTTAAACTAATCTTTTTATCTTTTGGAATTTTAAATTTTTTTCTAAAGCCATTTCCATTTGCTTTATTAAATTCATTAAAATTAACTGCATTTGGGATAATTTTTATACTTCCGGTGTTCCATGTTTTGAATAAAGTTTTATTATATTTATTGGCTACAATTACCTTATCAGCCTTTTTTAATATCTTTTTTCCAATGAGATTCAGATAAAGATTTTCAAAAATCCTTAAAAATAAATTATTATAATTAAGTGGGTTTGTGTGATGTGTTATAACAAAATTGTTTTTCTTTTTTTTAATTGAAGCTGCAATCATTGAACCAAAAAAGAAATGATCGTGCGCATGGACAATATCAAATTTATTTCTTATTAATTTAAAAAACATGGATGGAACAATTGGATTGTTTAATGGTCTTCCAAAAGATTTAGAAAAAACTACATTTATATTTTTATGCAGTTTAACTTTAGAAATGTCTCCAATATCATCTGGACAGTATATTGTTACATCATGCCCATGCTTTGCTTGCTCTTGAGAAAGTTCATATACATGTTTTGAAATTCCCCCAATCATTGGAGGATATTCAGCAGTTATGTGACAGATTTTCATTTTTTATCCTTTCTTCAATTCTGCTCAGTTTCTTTGTTAGATTATCAATAATAAGCCCAAGAGAAAACAGCTGCGTGCCCATAAGAAGCCCAAGTGCAGTTAGTAAAGGGTAATAGGGGTGCAGAGGCGTTCCATAACTGAAGTATTCAAATATAGACTGCAGTCCTAACCCAACCCCTATTGCCATAAAAATTAAACCAGGCAGCATTATTGTTCTGGCTAACAAAGATGTTTCAGTATAAGCAATATGCGCTAGTGCCCATAGCATTTTAAGACCATCTTTAAATGGTTTTAATTTGCTTTTGCCCATTCTTTCTCTAAGTTTTATTGGCACTTCTACTATATTGTAACCTAGCTTTGCTGCTCTTACACTCATCTTTACTTCGTATTCTAAACTTTTAGCTGGAACATGCAGTTTTTCAAAAGAATTCTTTCTAAAAGCCCTTAAACCAGTTGTTGGATCAGTAACATCAACACAACTAATATATGTTGTAACAAAAGAAAATATAT
>SDBU01009750.1_pt1 | contig 10737 bp, 14 predicted proteins | sample 2277071 | NCBI WGS metagenome assembly SDBU01 (sample SAMN10397929, study PRJNA504765) | marine sediment metagenome | isolation source: marine sediment core GS08_GC12, 126 cmbsf | place: Arctic Ocean: Gakkel Ridge, Loki's castle | collected 2008
AGAGGACGACGATTCCGAGGACGAAAAACTGCTGCTCGAAGAGGACGACGATTCCGAGGACGAAAAACTGCTGCTCGAAGAGGACGACGATTCCGAGGATGATGAGGAATAGGACGTCAGCCGGATTAGATCTGTGTGGAAATGATGTCCGTTGGTGCCATTCGACGTATGGATTATTTTCGCCTTGACCTGGCCGCCGCTCAGATATTTCGATCGAGTCGCCCACGGCAGGAAAAACGTATAGTCCTGGTCACTGTCGGTCGACGGGAAATCGTTAACCGCAGCCGTTGCATCGTCCCATTGTTCGTCGTCGTAATTCCAGAGCCGGAACTTATTGTTATGTGCCGGATTGCCCTCGAAATAACCGTTGATCGAGAATTGGAAATCGGCGCTCGGAACCGTTTCCCATATAAAGTCGAAATCGAATCCACCAGTGGGGAAAGTGCCCGGTGTTTCGTCGATAATCAAACGTGTGTCGTTGTCGGAATAAACGTCGGTCAACAATCCACCGAGAAGAACTCCGACGTTAATCGTATAGTCTACCGGCAAGTACCAGGGGACGGCCTCGGCGCTGGAACTGGAGCTGCTGGAACTCGACGAGGATGAAAAACTGGAAGAACTGCTGGAGCTAGACGAAGCAAATTGAGGCACAAAAAGCGGTCTATGTCTTGGTATGAAAATACTCATTAGACGTTAACCAATTGTTTCTGCCTTTCGTATAGTTCTTTTATTTGGATCGGAAGAAGGGCACAATTGTATACGAGAGTGTCGGAGATTTGCCCATCGGCCCATCTCGGAGTTCCCGCAGAGAATGCGACTCCAATTTCAGCAGGCACACCAGTATTGTGCATAGCTGTATATGCGCTATTACTGTTGCTCGCATAGTCAGTAACCTCAACTCCATTGATGTATAGATAAAAACCAGCCTCTGCACTTGATCCGTCGTAGGTGCCCGCAAATTGCACCCATTGGCCTTCTAATATTTCCAACGTTGCTGTAGTTTTTCGCCCTCTCCTTCCAGCCGCCGCATTGTCATATACAGTGAAACGCAATTGGTCGCCGTCACTAACCTCGAATACCCACTCAATTGTACCCGTCGAAGTGTTGTTCGCCTTCGTCAATATCTCGAAATTGGTCGCATCTCGCATGTTGACAAACGCAACGATGCTAAATGGTGAATCCAATGAACCATCGCCAAAATTTAGAATGTTGCCGAGGCCAATTTTATCGCCCCCCGTCCCATCAAATTCCAACACTGTCCCACCAGGACCCGGCACAAAATGAGCATCCCCCTCTAATGTCCCAGGATTGTACTTCCCACTCCAATCACGTAGCTGTCTACCGGTAGCACCAAGTGACGGGCTCCACGCCCCGACAAGTACTTCCCAAGCCCAAGGAATATCTGAAAGCATTCCCTGAGCAAACCCGGTAGCGTAACTTGGCAATATCAATCCCGACATTATTGTGCCTCATCTTCGAGCGGAACCATCGCAACTAACATCTGGACTGCGTCATCCATCAAAACGCCTGCAGCAGACATATTCATAACGACTGGAAATCCATATCTGTGAGGCAGTGACGTAACGAACGTTGCAAATTGAATCACGTCTTCGACATCATCAGTGATCGTGAGCGAGCCGATGAACTGCAATTGCTTTATCGAGTTGGCCAACGTGTCACCAGCGGTTCCGGTGTAAGCTCCATCGGCGCCGACAGTCCCGCCAGGATTAGCATTCCCAGCTGTAGCAACGGGTGATCCAGCCCAATAAAGGGTGATGACTTCACCCGGTACCAAAGTCGTGGCAGTGACAAACTCAATTCCCATAAACGCCATGAAGCGATTCGCGTTTAGGACAGTAGCAATTGAAGCCATATCTGCCTTCACACCCTGCCTTGCTGCCCCTGCTGCGAGCGAAGTGAGGTCAAGTTGATGTGTCCGAGTGTATCCTGATATCGTACTGCTGTAGTCACCGGTGTTGGCCCAAACAACCCCAGTTCCTTGTCGCACTCCAATCAAATTAGCCATTGTCAATCTCCCACTGATTCATCGCAGCTTCGCCTGAAGCAACTAAATCGTTGAACACGGTTGCAAGTTCTGACTCCCTTAGGACCTTTGCATGATGGCGAGCACGAAGACGATCCATGATTTTTACTTTGTTCGGACCGCTATCCAAATGACCGTCTACAGTGTATGTGTCCACTCGTTCTGGAGCCGGGGCGATGCTGGTCCGCACTCCGGTGACCTTTACTTCACGTCGGTCGAAATTCTCAACCACAGGACTCAATGTCCAAGTTACGCCTATCATTGCATTACTCCTTGACTTGCTCTTATACCGTTAATCATGTCTTCACATTCCTGCTCACTGAGACCGTTGAGGCTCCTTTCCCACAGACCTTTTCAGTCCCCTTTAATTACATAATACCAAAGCCACTTATCGAATTCCGACAGCGCCCGCTCGCGAGCGGCAGCGCCCTTGGCCACAAGGATCTCCGGAGTCAGAGACCGGATCAGATCGACCGCTTCGTCGTGACTGTCCAGGAGCCAGCCCGTTTCGTCGGTGACTCGATCGGCAGCGCCGTCCCTGTTCTCGGCGATCACCGGCAAGCCGGCCGCCATTGCCTCGACGATCACTCGCGGGCCCTGGTCGGTGTATCCGTCCGGCAAGAGATACCAGAAGCAATTAGACATCGACAGAAACGACGCGACTCTAGCGTGATCCGGATCGTAAGGAAAGCAACCGCAGTTGCTACGGCTCGGCTCGTCGAATCCTGGCGGAGCGGGCATAAACTGGAAGTCAATTTCGGCCGGGAGTTCGTCGATCATCGGCCATAGATCCGCCGGATATTTCTTACCGCCCTGGCTTGAGTGCCTAGCTAACTGCAACGGGAATGAATAATCCGGCGGGACCGCCAAAAATGGATCCAGGTCGACCGGCGGAGCCAGGACTGCCGTTCTAACCTCGCGGCCGTCGAGCTTATCGAGAAACCCCCGCTCAAGCGCGGACGATAGGAAGAGATATTGATCCCATCCCTGTGCCCAGGGCTCCGACGGCGCCTTGCCGATCTTGTAGCTGAGAGCCATGACCTTGCGCTTTGCCTCGAGCTGCCCGAACGGCTCGAACCGCAGCTCGTCAAATCCGAAAACCAGATCCGAAGCATAGAACAACAGAACGTCGCAGGGTTTCGTCACGTGCTGATTGAGCTTGACCTCGGCAGGCAGTTCCGCCAGGACCTCCGGAGACGGGTGATTCGTCGGCGTAGTCAGCTCGACCCGCCAGCTCTTTTCGACGAACATCCTCGCGATCTCGACGACCGAGCGCTCGGCCCCGCCGAGACATTTCGTATTCGCGACGATTCGAAGCAGCGGCCGGAGTTTCGCCGGCACTCCAGAAACCACCGCTCCGTCAAGCTCAAGCGGCTTGAGTACGCCGCACCTATGATATGAGATCAAAGCCTCGCGGACCGCGACCGGCTGGATCGTCATCATGCAAGCGGCATGGTTCCCGTCGTGATCCTCGCAAGCGTCGAGCGAATTATGCCAACATGCAAAATCCCGGCAGCAAGGCAGCGCCCCGACGTTGTCCATAAATCTGTGATTCGGATATTTTTCGAACGTGTCCGGCTCGCGGCCGCCGGCGATCACGACGCAAGGCTTCCGGAACGCTCCGGCGACGTGCATTAAGGAACTCACCAGGCTAACGCAGCCGGCGGCATTGTAAACGAGAGAAAACAGCTCGCGGATCTTCGTCCGGTCGATCAGGTCGATCACGTTCGAGCCTCGTAACCGCCGATAATTGTTCTGAGACAAACCCACTTGAACGAACGTAATCTGCGGCAGCGAGTCGACGAGCTGCTGAAAATATTCCACCGGCCAGCGTTTCGCCGAGAACGGACCCGTGTCGGTATTAATCACCCAATACGAACCGTCGACGATCCGCTCCTGTTTCTCGGCCGGGCTCAAGTGGAGATCCGGGCGGATCAGTCCGCCCCTGAACTTCACATTGACCACACCCCGCTCGATCAGTTGGTCCGTCAAGCTCTCGAAAAACGACTGCATACAATGCAGCCCGTTCGTTTTGGATCCGCGAGTCACTGTGCCGGGGCCTATATTGAATATTTCATCGGCCGTCGCTCGCGTGACTTCCGGGTCTATGTGCGGATTGTTTTCCCATATTTCCGGACAGCCCGACACAATGCCGATCCGCCAATCGGGGCGGGCGGCCTTTAGATCCCGGACGGCCGGCGTGAACATCAGCCGATCGCCGAGGAGTGCCTGAGTGTTTTCCAGTAAGATTTTCAAAGTAACGCCCTTTCTATTTGACAATAAGTCACTTGATGCACCATCTGACAAACGTGATCGGCTGCGGATCGTCGCCCATCGTCATGCCAGTGAGGAAGTCACCCCAAACGATGTTATTTATTACGATGCACTCTGCAAGTTCACTGGCCCCGGCGACACATGTGTTCTTGAAAAGCCGCGAGAATGTACGTCTGAATAGTCTCAACAGACGCCCGCGGCAATCGGTTATATTGTCTTGCTGAATCTCAATGCCATAGAGGCTCGACAATGCCTGCAGCGCCTGCCTCTCGTATGCGACTTGGTCTCCTCGGACCTCCCTGGAAATGACTCGCAATCGCCGAATCAGTGTTTCGATAAGGAAGTTCCCCGTTCCACAGGCTGGGTCCAAAAAGGTAGAATCGGTCCGCTCGACCTCTTGAATCACTAAGTCCAACATAGATCGTACGACTGGCTTCGGAGTAAACACCTCTCCGAAATCTCGCACTCTCTGTTTCGAGATAATATGCCTACTGTCCCGCTGGTGTCTCATGTGATTCATTGCAATTGCCTTTCTATTTCCGTTGCCACCCGTCGCGGATCCGGCTGCCAGCGATTGTCCTCGATCCAGGAGACCGGAACGCCGAACGGATTCCAAGTTTCCCTATAGCGAGCTTCCAGCGTCTCGCCGAAATACGTTCGGTCGTCGCCCCAGACAATCATCGGAGCGCCGCACAGGGCGCCCAGGTGCATAACGCCGGAGCTGACACCGACCAGGACGCCGGCGCCGCCGAGTACGCTGCATAGCTCGCGCATGTCGACGCCCCGTTCGTCGGCCACGCCAGGGATCGACAGATCGGACCTGGACCCGACAGTGCAGATGCGGAGCCCGCTGCCGAGCGCCTCGAGGACGGCCGGCCAGTTGCGATAATTGATCGAGCTTTTCCTGGATATCCCGCGAGCGTGAATCACGAGATCGTACTCGGTCCGCGGCTTGCTGCCGTAGTTTCGATATTCGCCGTCGACCCGATACATTTTCGGAGAGTCCAGCCCCCGAGGACTGTCCGGACCCAGCAATATCTTCGTTGCAAAATCGTCGTAAAGATATCGCATCGACGCCCGGCACGTGACAATCACCCGGTCATAGTCCCGCGACTGCTTTCGGAGCCACGGGATCCAGGTCATAAGCTCCCAACCGAATTCACCCGGATACAATGGAACGACCATCTTTTTGTCGGTCCTGATAATCTCGTCCCTAAGATCCATCGTCACCCCCCTTTTCCGGCGGCGTCGGCAGCGGCCATAGTTCCCCGATCGTCCAGGCCCACTTATTCGGCTGCCCGTGATTCGCCGCGTACTCGCCGGGAATGTGGACCAGGCCGAGCATTTCGAACCACCAGGCGGGATCCTTGATTGTCATCCGCGAGAAATGCAAGTCGAAACAAGTCTGAGACCAGTAGCTCTCGGCCGAGCCCGGCCCCCGGTCGATTAGATCCACCTGCGACATTACCATGAGCAATATCTCCGTCGGGCCGAATACAACGCGCGTTTCGCAGTCAATAATATTGCTCCGTATTGAGTCACGCATGGACCACAACTTACCGATATTCCGCCAGCGATAAACCGGCTCGTCGAATCCGAGTTTCAGGCAATACTCGGCCCCGAGATCGCGAGCCATTTCGAATCCGGCTTTCATGCCGACCAGCTCGCCACGGCCATGCCCGAGAAATCCGGCCGGATAACCCGTGGTGCGCACAGCCTTGAAAAGCAAGCCGGTCTTGATGAGCGGTATTCGGCTTGCGTCGACGTCGTCGTATGCCAGGACCAACGGACCTGGAAATCCCTCGAGCGATTGCAACACGGGGCCCCACCATTTCTGCTGCTTCGGATGCGACGTCAAGACAATCGCGACCTTTGATAAATCAAGCGGTTTCGACATGGCCGGCGGCCCTCACTTTCTCGATCGCTCGCGTGTACGGAACCCGCCGCTCGCCGCTAACGTTGCCGTCGGCGTGAATCAGAACGTGCCAGTCCTCGATCGGCTGCCACTTACAGAGCCCGTTGAACCTCGGCGGCAAGAGCGGTAAGTCGAACATCTGTCGAGCGAAACAGAGCGCTGCCTCGTCGCCGATCATCGGTCCTAGCTCGCAATGTTTGTCGATCTGGTCGATCCATGCCCGCCACGATTCCGCGAACGGCAACCGGCGTTCGGCGTCCAGTACGGTCACTCCGGAATTACACCAGATCGGCAGACCGAACAGGTCCCACATTTTGCAGATATAGTCATACCCCTTGCCCTCGCCTATAACGCAAGTGTGGTTTCGCATGAATCCTTTTGTTTGTTTGATCCGCTCCGCCTCGCTCATGTAGAAAAGGACGTCGCCGACCCCCATGCACTCGCCTGATTCCCAGTCGCCAGGAGCACAGAAGACCGTGTCACTATCGAGGTAAACGTACTTGTCGGCCGGCGGCAAGTCCGAGCAGAGCAGCTCCACTTTGTATCGCTGCCATTGCTTGCCCTGGGGGATCGGATAGAAGTGGACCTTGCGGCCGTAATATTTGCCGGATTCGATCAGCGCTTCGGTTTCGTGCTTGTAGTGATCGTCCGCTGCGGTGAAAAAATAAATGTCCATTAGCTCTTAACCTCCAATAGTGTCCTGTAATATTCGATCGAGGCCGTCAGACCAACGTCCAGCGACGTGAACATTTCCGGATCGCAGCCCAACGGATCGAGCGTCTTTGTGTCGGCGACGACTTTGCTTTCGGGAATTTCGCCGGGACGCATCTCGACGTGCTCGATCGCCGACGTCGACTCGCACAAGGCGATCACCCGCTCGGCGACGTGATTGATTGTCGTCTCGCGACCGCTGCCGGCTTCCATAACCGTATCGAAGCAATTGTGATCGTCGAGCAGAGCCCGACATAGTATTTCGGCGAGGTCACTGGCGAAAATAAAGTCCATGATCTGCTCGCCGGATCCGTAGATCGTCAAGTCTTCCCCCATGAGTGCCGGCAGGATCAGATTCGGGATCACCTTGCGGACCGGAGCGGATTTTTGATACGGCCCGTAAGCGTTGAGCCCTCGAACCACGGCGATTTGCGTGTCGAATTCCTTGTTATACATTAGCGCGAACCTTTCGGCCGCGCTTTTGGTAATCGAGTAGCTATTCAGCATCCAGTGGTTGCCCACGCCAATATTACAGCATCGCCGATCGAACCGGCGACAAGCCTCGAAGACCGTGAGCGATCCGAAAATATTGACTTTCGCCGGCAAGAGCGGATTGTCGAGAGTCTCAGCCGTCCCGAGGATCCCCGCTAAGTGGATAACAGAATCGGCGCTCTCAATCGCCATCGTTAGCTTGACCGCGTCCAGGACAGATCCGTTGATAAAATCCGCACGCGGGAACGCAGGCTCGGTCGTATCGTATATAGTGACCCTGCAACCGCATGCTAGCAGATTCTTGCAAACGTAACGACCGATGAAACCGCTTCCACCTGTGACTAAAACTTTCATGCTGCACCCCTTTTCAATTTCGTTGCTCCTGAGTTTACGGTTTACGGAACGCGATCGCTCCGCCGTTTTCTGCTTTTGATATGTCGATCTGCTCGAGATCGTCGGTCCGCAGGATTATATCGATCGCCTGCATGACTTGCGGGACGTAATAGGCCGAGCCGAAATCCTCCTGTGCCCTGTCCTCTTTGCAGCCGCCCGACGTATCGTGAAAAACGATAATCCCGCCCGGCCGAACGCGAGGCGTCCAGAAGTGGTAGTCCATCAGAGTCCAGCGCACAAGGTGGTAGCCGTCGATAAATAACAGGTCGATTTCGCCCGGGACAGTATCATGGCCGACCCAGGGCGAATAGCCGTGGATAATTTGATAGTATCTCTGGAGACCATAATCAGCCATATTGTCGACCATGCGTTGCCGCGGCGCCGGCTCGATGCAATAGATCGCGCCACCTGTGGGATCTTGCTGCCGGACCATGTTGGCCAGGACGACGGACGAACCGCCGTCGGCCGAGCCGATCTCCAGAATCGTCCCTGCTTCGCAGCCCCTGCAAACCCGCTCCAGGAGCTCCAGGTCCGCGACTTGGATCCGTCCGTTGCTTTGCCCGATTAGTTTCTCGTGATCGATTTTCATTTGCCCTTTTCCTTTCGTTGTTTACATGTCACTCTTTGAAGACCCACCAGTCGGGATCCGTCGAAAATATCCATAGATTATTGTCCGACGCCCAATCGTCGACCGCCTTGACGACGGACCCGTGAGTAAAATAATCGTGTCCGCAGAGAACACCGTCGCATCTTAATTTCGGATACCAGCCCCGGACGTCGGCGGCGACTTCGGAATATTTGTGGCTTGCATCAATGTATACGAAATCCAGGCAATCGTCCTCGAATTCGTCGGCGGCTTTCAGACTCGTCGTAATATGCCAGGTGAGCCGATGTTGCTCGCTGTCGAACCGAGCTTTCATTTCGAGGAACTTCTCGTCTCGATCGTCAATGCCGCCGTAAGAGTCGACCAGATGCAGCATTTCCAGACCGGGGAAACCGCTTAGCATCGAGACGGCATTGCCGCCGCCCAGGACGCCGATCTCGGCGCCGATCACTTCGTCGCCCAGGCATTGCCGGCAGATCTCCAAAGACGGTCTGAGTTTAATCATTCGAGCCCCCTGTTCTCTTTATTATATATTCGCCGCGCAGTGACTTTTTACAATAGTGCGATTCGATATGCGCTGCACAGTCGACGACGAACTTGTCGACAGCGCGAGTCACTCCAGCTATATAAGTGTAATCGTCCACCAGGATAGTCCCACCCGGCAACACCGCAAGGAACGCGAGCATCAGATCGTGCAGGCAGCCCGCCTCGCTGTGATCGCCGTCGACGTGAATAAAATCGAGTGCGGGCGGAAATGCTAAGTATAATCCCGGCAAGCTGCCTAGTGTCCGCGTGTCTTGGTGAGCCAAAAAAATCGCGACGTCGGGGAACTCCCGATCGAGCATCTCGTGGACGTGAGGAAACGTATTCTCTCGCACTCCGCCATGACCGCCGCCGAGCATATCGACGCCGATGAAAATTTGAGCACTCGGAGCGCCACAAATAAGAGCAAAGGCGGAATAGCCAAACCGGACGCCGATCTCGCAAATTCGTTTGGGCTCTATCTCGAGAGCGATCTCGTACTTTGTCCGGTAGTAATCGTAGAATCGCTTTTCCTTGAACGATTCGTCGCCGGGAGCGACTATTTTTCTCCGCCAATAATCGAGCGTCGGGAACGTGGTCGTCGTTTTCGTCTGCATTTCCTTTTTCCTTTTCGTTACTCGTAGGCGCTCTTGATTACCGTGAACAACCAGGATGCACCCTCAATCGTCAGGACCGACAATACAAAAGCAATCCCGGCTGTCAAGAGTCTATGTGTTTTTTTTATATTCCGAACGTCGTCGCAGAGTCCGGGATCGCCGTTCTTGCCCCTCAAGATGTCGATTATTCTGGCCTGACCCGCTTCCAGGCCGTCCAGTTTCGGCTCGCAAACCATACCGAAAAAAACTTTGTGATCTTCGTCGATTCCCATATTACGGATTCCCTGTTGCCTTGTCCTCTAGGTATTTCACTCTTTGCATAAGCAGAGCGACTTCTTTTTTTGTCATTCGTGCCGGCCTATCCTCGTCGAGCACTATCGGGAGCGGCGGATTGTCCGTGAGAATCTCGCCGGGGGTTTTGTCAATCAACCGTGGATTTATTGGGCGGCCGCTCTCATCTAGACCGTCAAATTCCATCTTCTGATTTCGGTCGTCAGCGACGCCCTCAATTACGAACTCGCCGGGGCCTGCCTGCATGTTGCCCATTCCGATAGGAGCGAAGCCGGTTCTCAATATCTTCTCAGTTTCGCTGTAGACAATATAATTCATAATCGAGCCTTATTTTTTTACTGTCATCGCAAATAAAGAGTTGTGCCGAGAAGGAACACCAGTACCTGTAGCCAACATTTTTATGGAATAAGTTACAGCCCCTGACCCTGGGGAAGTGTCCGTAAACGTAATCGCTAAATTTGTCGTCCCAACGAGCTTTCCCGAGACATCATTGTAAAGAACACCAGCATCTCTTAATATTTGAATTTGAGAAATCTGATCTACATCACTATCTAAAACATTTGAAAACGATATGAAGACCGGATCGCCTGTAGTTGTCATGCCCAATGATTGAACTGTTGTCAAAGGGCCTGAACTTATACCGACCAAACCGGCAGTATACGCACTGATCGGAATGGTGACAGCATTCCCCGCAATCTTAAGCGTCGTGACGTTTAGATCTGCGATCTTGGCAGTGACCACAGTCAGATCGAGAATCAGCGCTGCGTGGAATGCCCCGATACCGATGACGGGGACCGCGACGCCGTTGTGATTGATACATACCGGAACTCTCGTCGGGCCGTAAGAGTTTGCGAGTGTGTTCGTCGATTGGAAT
>SDBU01009751.1_pt1 | contig 10737 bp, 9 predicted proteins | sample 2277071 | NCBI WGS metagenome assembly SDBU01 (sample SAMN10397929, study PRJNA504765) | marine sediment metagenome | isolation source: marine sediment core GS08_GC12, 126 cmbsf | place: Arctic Ocean: Gakkel Ridge, Loki's castle | collected 2008
GCCAAAACATTTCCTCTTTTTTAATTAAAATGTATTTATTTTACCTATGTGTTGACATTTTTGTAACTCAGGGACACAATACTAATTATTCTTGGTTTTTTCCTTGAATTCCGGACCTCGTTTCCGGGGTAGAAGCGGTCTGTGCAGCATTCTGATGTAAGTTTAATATAGGCAGCATAAGATTCATCACAGAAAAATGTCTGCTGGCGTCGATTGCCCCGCTGGATAACAGGATGAGGATGACCGGGAGCTATAAACTCAAGTTAGTATAATTAAATATAAACATATATACTACCTTTGTCAATAATTAGTATTGTGTCCCTGGAATACATATATATCGATTTTTAACTTTTATTCATTAAATAAAATGACTATATTTTTTACAAAAATTATCTTATTCAATTTTGCGGAGATAAATGGATAATAATCTATATTTACAACAATTGATAGACTGTTTTAAGAGCCAGAAATCCTGGCAGGAGACTTTTCCATCTTTTGAGACAGATGAAACGCTTCAAGTTCCCGATGAAAAGATTAGAACAGTTTTTAATGAATATATCGAGAGGCTTTCAAAGAGTTATCCCTTTTTTCATAGAAATTATGCAGGACAGATGCTTAAGCCTCCTCATCCTGCAGCCGCACTTGCATATTTCACCGCAATGCTGATAAATCCGAACAATCATGCACTTGACGGGGGACCAGAGACTTCCGAAATGGAAAAGGAAGTAATGGTTCAGCTTGCAGGGATGTTCGGATTCAATAAATATCTTGGACACCTGACAAGCAGCGGAACTATCGCAAACTTAGAAGCATTGTGGATTGCGAAGTCTATCAGTCCTGATAAATTAATCGCCTTTAGCAAGGAATCACATTATACTCAAAAGAGGATGTGTGAATTATTAGGATTAAATTTTGTCGAAATTAATGTCGATAGTTTTGGAAAGATTGATATTTATGAGCTTGAAGATAAACTTAAAACTTATAAAATCGGCACTGTGGTCGCAACTGCCGGAACAACCGGAAGAGGAGCGGTTGACCCGATTGATAAACTCGTCGAGCTTAAAGAGAAATACAATTTCAGGATTCACGTTGATGCAGCATACGGTGGATATTTTATATTATTAGCAGATTCATCCGAAAAACTAATCGAACCGAAACCGTTTTTAAATATATCTTTTTGTGACAGTGTGGTTGTAGATCCTCATAAGCATGGTTTACAGCCTTACGGGTGCGGTTCAATAATCTTTAGGGATATATCTGTCGGTAAATTTTACAAACATGATTCACCATATACGTACTTCACCTCAAAAGAACTTCATCTCGGTGAAATAAGTCTCGAGTGTTCAAGAGCAGGAGCCTCCGCTGCCGCATTATGGTTGACACTTAAATGTTTTCCTTTAAAACCTGATGAAGGTATGGGAAAAATACTTGCCAAAACAAGAAAAGCGGCACTAAAATGGGCTGAATTGTTAAATGAGAGTAAATTTTTTGATATACTTTCTCCCCCTGAACTTGATATAATTATATTCTACCCAAAACCAAAACAATTAAAATCATCTTCAGTAAGCAAATTTTCAGAAAAATTATTCGATTCTGCAATGAATAATAGAGATTTTCCGGTATATTTAGCAAAAATAAAATTAAAATCAAAAGATGTCTGTAAAAATATTCCCGATTTAACTGCCGATGAAGAATATATAACATTACTTCGAAGTTGTTTGATGAAACCTGAACATCTGGACTTTATTCCCGAGCTTCATAGATATTTGGAGGAGTTGGCTAAAAATATTTTAGACTAATAGCAGAAGGGCAGACACATAGGTCTGCCCCTACAATATTCTCTGAACCTTTATGTGTAAAGAAAGTCTTTCTTCCGGAGCGACAGTGAAATAAAGATATTTTTATTTTCTTTTTGCTTTTTCAATCAACGATTCAATCGAGACTGCAGCTCCGTTTTTTAATTTCGACTCGTCGGCAGCGCTCATAAATGCAAGAACCTCGATTGTTTCATTCTCGGGAACAGGCACTTTGCCGGTCTTGAAAAATTTTATAACTTCATCGAGCATCATTCCATAGCCGGAAAATTCTCCGGCAGGAATATTAGCATTTGTTCCAAATACAAAGGCACCATACCCGCGTTTTCCGCCGCGAAGACCCCTGAAAGTACCGATTCTACCATCATTCCAAATCCCGACCGCATGCTCGAAATCTTTTGTTTGAACTCTTCTGACGCTTTCGCAGCCGGGTCCCATTATTGTGAAAAGTATCTCCACACCGTGAATGCCATACCAGTAAAAATCAATATGATGTTCCTCCAAAGAACAAGGACTAAACGCATCACAACCCACAACATCTCCTACTTCTTTATTATTCCTCATACCGATGACATCCGGTGTAAATCGTAAAGACGAAGACGACCAGACAGGTACATTATTTTTCTTTGCAATTCTGAATATTTCAACAGCATCCTCGAGACTCGCCGCCATCGGCTTATCGATAAAAACCGGTTTTTTAGCTGCTATCACCGGCTTTACCTGTGCCAAATGTGGTCGAGCATCAACACTTTCAAGCATCACGCCATCAACCTTTTCACACAACTCTTCAATCGAATCAACTATCTCTAAACCGAATTCCTCACGCAGTTGTTTAGTGTAACCTTCAACCCTTTTGGCAGACGATTCTATATCCGGAGACCCGCCGGGATAGCCTGCAACAATTCTGCAACCAAGGTTTTTTTCCGGAACATTGATATACTTTGTAAAGGCAATCACGTGTGAGGTATCCAATCCTATAAAACCGATACGGAAATCTTTTTCATCCGCCCGGACAGCAGAAGAAGTCAAGGCAGCAACGGTTATTATGCCAGCGGCTGATTTTGTACTATTATAAAGGAATTCACGACGCGAAACATTTTTTTGTTTTAAAGACATTTGGTTTTCCTCCTGTGATAAAATGTTTTATTTCTTTATTAACTTTATTTCCAATAAACACTCATGCTGCTTTGCAGCACCACGAAGTATAAAAATATTTGATTTTTCTCTGTTGGTGACAACACCAACAGAGAGCAAAATTTGACATAACCAAACCAATTCTAAAAAATTCAATATAATAACCGTGGTTTTTGAGAAACAGAGTTTCTCAGACACTTTCGTTCCCAAACTGAGTTTGGGAACGAGAATTTGAATGATGCACAGACAGGAATGTCTGTGCTGCTTTAATCGTCTATTTTTATAAATAATTCAGGATATTTTACTGCAATAAAATCATTTTTTTTACTTCATAAAAATCATTTGATTTTAGTTCGTAATAATAAATGCCTGAAGAGACACTCATTGAATTATTATCCTGCCCATTCCATTTCATAATGTAGCTTCCGGGAGCTATGATTCCATAAATTAAAGTTCTAATTTCTTTTCCTGTTATACTATAAATCTTTAATGAGAGAAAAGCTTTTTTAGGTGTCGTAAATTTAATAGAAGTTTCCGAATTGAACGGGTTTGGGAAATTTTGGTCAAGTTCCCAATTTTTTGGAATTAAAGAAATGTTATTATCTGTAATTGAAGTTGAGAGCGATAGACTTAATAATCCGCTGCCATAGGCATTGTCTTTTCCCTGATATCCCAAATCAATAGTTGACGCTTCAAGAAGGTCTTTTAATTCAGCGTTTGTTAAATTGGGATTTCTTTCAAATAATAATGCGGCTGCACCTGCTACGTGAGGTGAAGAAGACGATGTTCCGCCAAATATACCATACGTAACAGTGGATACATTACTTGGCGCACATAAATCCGGTTTTAATCTGCCGTCATTTGCCGGACCCTCGGAGCTGAAAGGTGCTAAAGTATTTTGAATTCCAATCGTGGCTCCCACAGCAAGTGTATTTAAAGATGCAGCAGGGTCAACAATACTCGAAGAATAGCTTTTTTCAGAGCTGATAAATTCCAGTTCGTGTGTAGAACTAATTATATTTAAAATTGCCTTCCCATCTGCCTTTTCATTTTTAACTGCAATAAAATATTTCCCTGCCTCAGTCGTGGTATAAGAGATATATTCGTTGGGATTTTGTGTACCGGTTTGTGTGTTCTTGCCGGATTCTTTTAAAATTTTTGTGCCATTATCGTCATAATATAAATAAAGGTCATAATCATTTGAAGAATACTCCCATTCGTTCCAGGTAAGGTTAACCTCGACTGTATCGTTTGATTTAACATTCAATATCTCTAAATATGGGTCGTTTCCGGAAAAATTATGCCAATTGTCAATTTCGGGGTCGGAAAAATTTCCCTGATAATGCTTTTTCCTATAATTTCCAGAACTGTTTACCCATAAAATCCCGCTTTCAAAAGCGTCCTCAGCTATCGAACTGACCGGACCATTACCATCATAAAAAGAATTTTGAAGCCATGCCACAGAATGATTTATAATATCTACTCCCTGGTCTCTACAGTACTTTACAGCTTTATCAAGTTCGATTAATGAATTAATATTTATCAGATATAACAGGGCATCGGGTGCAACATCATAAACAATTTCCGCAACTGCTGTTCCGTGAGGTTGATTATCCCCATTAATGCTGCCATTACCTGAAGTACTGTTATAAAATGACCTTATTATTGCATTGTTAGGGAGTTCAGTTCCCAGCAAACTCTCATAATTTAAAAATCCCAGGTCAATAACCGCAATTTTTGCTCCTTTACCTGTGTAGCCGGAATTATGAAACTCATCGGCATTTATCTTCGAAACACCTTCACTGATTATGTCTGCTTTGCCACTTACAGGAATTCTTATATAAGCAACATACTGATTTTCCGATAATGACTTCAAGTTCTCTACAGGAATTAACATCTGGACTATGTTTTTGTATATGCCAAAGAAATCATCGTATTCGACACCAAAATATTGAAAATTTATTTTTGAAACATCATTTTTATTCTTAAACAAAACTTCTACTTTTATCTTTCCATTTACAACTATTAGTTTTTTTTCCTTTATGAAACTCTCGCTTATTTTCCTGACAGATTGAAAATTTTTGTACACCCTATTTAATACATATTCCATTTTGGGAATTTGCAATTCTTCCGAAGCAGAAATATTTACTGCCTGGAGAATAAATATAATCTGCAAAGCAAAAATATAAGTAGTTATTTTCTTCATATTAATTTTAACTTACTAAATTAAAATTTATTCAAAAAAATGAGATTATATTTACAAAATTATTAATAATCACTCAGGTAAATGACAAATAACTCATACAAATCGTTATACTTTTGCCACTTATTCTGAGTAGTCATAAATCTTTTTCATTAACAATATTTTTTATTATCATCTTCTCTTCATCACAAATAGAACAAGGAATCGGCTCATAATCCTTACTATTCTCGATAAGATGCAGTATTTCAGCTTTAATTAAGGTTCTGTAAACTATATTTCCGCAATCGTCACAAAAGTACTCAACCTTTATAAAATCTTTCTTCTTAAGCTTATTCAGTTTTTTCAGGATTTTTTCATCCATAATATTTTTTCAGAAAATCTTATTTACCCTGAATAATTTACCAAAAGATACAATTTTTGTATTTAAATTATTCTATTACTATAACAATATTTTAATATGACTGTAGGAATTTGATTTATCAAATTCTTTAAAGAAAGATGGAATTTGATAAATCAAATTCCTACTATTTTTTCTTTTTCAGAAAGCTCCGGATAAAATTACATAATCAGGTTAACCGTTTATTCTACATATTTATACACTCTCTCATCGGCAGCGATTTTTTTCAAGCCGATAAGCGGAACAAATCTTCCGAGAGTCTCCAGTTTACAGTATTTCTCAAGTGTTTTGATAAAGCATTTGTTTATACAAAATCCGCCCGAAAGATAAATCTTTTCAGGTTTTCCAGCAAAATGCCAGGTATTTCTTGCCATTCCGTGTATAAATTTTGCTATACCAATTTCAGGTTTAAAGCCATTATTTATTTCATCAAATACTTTTTCAATTCCTAACAGTCCACAAGCAACCGGTATAAATTCATCTACCGGTTCTAACTTATCAAAATCCACATCATAATAATTACCTAATATTTCCACTGTAAATCCAACGTTGCCCCCGCAACTCGTATTCCAATTAAGATTTTGGAGTTCACCGTTCTTAAATGTTACAAATTTTGTGTCTCTTCCACCAATATCGAGAACGGTAAAATTTTTTTTATCAACTATTTTTAGTGCACCTTCAGCAATTGCAATTAATTGATTGATATTTTTATTACAATTATTTTTTATAACATATCCCGTAGCATAATCAAACCGGTAACTATTTTTTCCTGCTAATTCTTTAGTCGGTATAATTTTAAATGTATCTTTTCCAACATCATAAATTTTGCTGTATGATGAACCGCCGTCACAAAATAACATTTTTTTTCCTTTTAAAAAAATTATTAAAAATTCCCAGTTGATATAGTCACCAACAGGATATAAAAAACTAAACACTCATGCTCTTTCAGAGCGTCCACGAATTATGAAAATTTTTTCACCGCAGAGACGCAAAGACGCAGAGAAAGAAAAATAATAAATTATTTCTCTCTTTTTATTCTCTGCACCTCTGCGTCTCTGCGGTTCTATTTTCGTATTAAATTATTATGTATTATTCCCTTTATAGTTTCTAAATTTCAGTTTAAGAAATGCTTCTAATTTTGAGCTGACAGAAGCACTTAATTTCCCATGCCCGTCAACATGAAGACCATTATATTTTTCTGCCAAATATTTTCCCATTAATTCTTTATTGCAAAAACTTTGAGTAAAAAATACGGTCGGTGCAGAATTATCCAATTTCCATTCTAAATCCACCCTGCCGGGTATTCCTAATTCCACTAATCTTGTCCATCCTTGAATATGGGTATCTTCGGGAAATATATCAAGTAAACAAATATCCTCAGGAGGCACGCCGTGAAAATTAAAAACCGGTTTACATCGATTCTCAGAATAATATTTTATTTCCTCAGGTGTTAATGGATTGTAACACAACTGCATAATCCGACTGACTCTTTTTTTTAGAGAACCTCCTGCCGTTGAAATCAATAGAGGTCTAACGGGTTCTTTACAAATATTGGATGCATCAATCAAGTCAAAACCTTCCATTTCCAGAATATCTCTGACATTCCTTCCCTGGTCACATTTATCTGCTCCGGTAGTACATATAACAATATAAATCTTTTTCTTCAGATTAAAAACATTATTCACCACATCTTTTATAATATGACAATAAACTTCCGGTACTATTTTAAGATTTGGTGATTTATAATCTATATCGAGGTCTAAAAAGTTATATCCGGATTCATAAAAAATATCCATAACTGTTTGGTCGGGCTGACCATAAAAACAAATTAATTTATTTTTTTCACCAATTTTTGCAATATTTTTAACTTTAGAATAAAATTCTTCCAGATTATCGATATAATTATGTATATTTAATATCATTATACTCATCCATATTTTTAAATAATAAATGCTTTTCTTAATTTATTTTAAACTATAAAAAAAGTCAATGTTTTTATTTATTGTTCGTACACTGTATTTATTGTCCGAATTATCGATTATTTTAAGAAAATCAGAAATGCGATTTTTGGAATCGTATAAATTCTCTAATCGCAACAATCAGCGGTTAAATATTTTTTTTTATAAACATTCATCTTCTTGACATTTTTAATATTAATTCTTATTTTAAATAATATATATACAGGTTCTTTCATAATACTATTAAATAATGAATATATTTATTTTTTCTTTGTTGGTGACAACACCAACAGAGAAAAAATCCGCTCAACAGGATTCCTATTTTTCGTGGGCGAAGGTGAAGAACACCTTCGCCAGCAGGAAATATGTTTTTTTATTAGACGCACTGCCGTGCGTCTCTACAAATAAAAATTTTACTTAAACTGTTAATTAGTCTATTTTATAGATAAAATTTTTTATTTCCCGACAGCATAGGAGCTAAAGATTGTATGATGTACTTTATATTACTTCTTCTTATCGTTCCCGCTATTTATTCTATTATTATTATAAAAAATTATTTAAAAAAACCTAAAACTATTACAGTAAATCCCGGACTAAAGGAAAAATACACCCATATGTCCCACCGGGGGAACTCTAGTGAAATTCCGGAAAATACTATATTAGCATTCAGCATGGCTGTTGCAAAGTACGATACCGACGTGCTGGAAATGGACGTGCATTCTACAAAAGACGGTGAAATAGTTGTTATCCATGATAAAACATTGGATAGAACTACCGATGGAAAAGGCAGAATAAGAGAACATACTTATGATGAAATAAAAAAATTAGATGCCGGTTACCGGTTTAAAAGTAAAGATAAAGAGGGTTATCCTTTCAGGGGAAAAGGTATAAAGGTCCCAAGATTAAAAGACGTGTTTGAAACTTTTCCGGATTTAAAATTTAATATAGAAGTAAAACAAAAAAATCCTCCAATTGAAAATAAGGTAACCGATTTAATTCGTGAAAAAGACTTGACAAACAAAGTTATTATCGGTTCTGCTCTTGTATCAGTATCAAAAAAGTTAAAGGAAGCAGCACCTGATATTGCTTCTTTCTGTCATAAGTGGGATGTAATTCTCTTTTATGTTTTACACAAATTACACATGGGATTTTTATACAGACCGGAACATCAGGCAATTCAGCCAACCGCAAATGCAAAATTTTTTAAAATCACCTGTCCTTCAATGATTCAATCTGCTCATAAAAAGGGCATGTTATTTCATGCGTGGGTAGTCAATGATGAAAAGCAAATGGAAGAACTTTTAAAAACAGGCGTTGACGGTATAATGACCGACTATCCTGAAAGACTTGATAAGGTTCTTAAAAAATTAAATAAAAGATAACACATATAGGGAATATAGGGAATAATAATGATTTACGATTATTGGCTATTCCCTATATTCCCTATTCTATACCAGTTCCTGCAATTGAAGAATAGATTATTTTCCCGCCTAAAATTGTATAAACAACCTTCGTATCCATAATTTTATCCACAGGAATTTCAAACAAATCCTGAGACAATACAACTATATCCGCAAGTTTTCCTTTTTCAATCGAGCCTTTAATATCCTCCTCAAAAGAGGCATAAGCAGAACCTAACGTATATAATTCGACTGCCTTTTCCATTGAAAGTCTTTCATTCGAAAACCATGATGTATCTGATGTGTCATTACGGAATTTCCTTGTTACCGCAGAATAAAGACCTTCCATAGGATTCATGTTTTCAACCGGACAATCTGTTCCAAAAGCAATGCGAGCACCTGCTTTTAACATAGTATTCCAGACGTATGTTAATCGAGCTCTTTCTTTCCCGATTCTCTTTTCTACAAACCCTTTATCAGAACTCACAAACGACGGCTGTACAGATGCAATAACTCCTAATTCTCTAAAACGGGAAATATCTTCGGGGATAAGGACACTGACGTGCTCAATTCTATGTCGAGCATCTCTCCTGCCATTATTGCGAATTGCTTCCTGATAAGCATTAAGAATCATATTATTTCCTTTATTCCCGATTGCATGAATTCCTATTTGAAAACCCTCATTATCAACAATATTAACGAGTTCATTAATTTCTTCCTGAGTCATCGTAGGCAATCCGCTTGTTGTGGGGTCATCATCAAACGGTTTAAAAAAGGCAGCGGTTCCCGAGCCAAGCGTTCCATCAATAAATGCTTTCAGGCAGCCGAATTTTATCATATTATTATTATCAGTGAATCTTTCCTGCCATTCTTTATATGATTTTAATTTTTCGGGATTTTTTGTTATCGGGGCACAGGCATAAACTCTTAGAGTGAGTTCTCCATCTTTCAGCAACTCATAAAAAATTTCAAAATCTCCCGTTAAGTTATGTATGCTTGTAACACCAAATTTAGCAGCTTCTTTTAAAGCAAGCCTGACAGCTTTTTTTCTATCGTTGTAAATTTCTTCTTCTGAAATCACAGGATTTTTAATTAAACCCGCTGCAGTTTCTTTAAGTATTCCAGTCGGTTCACCGCTGATTTCGTCTTTTACAATTTTTCCAGCGTGCGGGTCGGGAGTATCTCCCGTTATTCCTGAGATTTTTAGAACGAGACTATTTGCAAGCGCACTGTGACCATCGACCCTTTGAAGAACAACGGGATTATTTGATGCAACAGCATCGAGAATTTTTTTTGTGGGCCATTTTTTGCCAGGGAGAATTTCATGGTCCCATCCTCTTCCATATATCCAAACACCATCATCGACTTCATCCACTTTCTCTTTCACTCTTCTCTGCATTTCTTCGAGAGTTGTAACGCCATTAAGGTCAACTTGCATTAAAGATTTTCCGAAGCCCTGAAAATGAATATGAGCATCGTTAAATCCCGGAACAGCAAGTCTGCCTTCAAGGTCAATTATTTTCGTAGCTTGTATATCAACATATTTATCGATTTGCTTATTTGTCCCAACTGCAATAATTTTATCACCTTTAATCGCCACAGCTTCAGCTTCAGGATTAGTTTTATCCACTGTTATTATTTTACCGTTTTTTAATACCATATCAGCGATTTCTACTTGCATTTTCTCTCCACAATTTATCATTAGAAAACAAAAGAAAGAAATAATATAAAAATATTTAATATTTTTCATAATTCACCGTATTATTTATTTTAAAAATAATAACCGCAGAGACGCAGAGAAATAAAGGGACAAAGGCACAGAGGCACAAAG
>SDBU01009752.1_pt1 | contig 10736 bp, 10 predicted proteins | sample 2277071 | NCBI WGS metagenome assembly SDBU01 (sample SAMN10397929, study PRJNA504765) | marine sediment metagenome | isolation source: marine sediment core GS08_GC12, 126 cmbsf | place: Arctic Ocean: Gakkel Ridge, Loki's castle | collected 2008
GGTCGCCCAGGGGAGTTTCCCACTCGCCTTCAGGATAGAGGGCATGGGTGGCGATATCCATGTAATGCGGCGTACCGAAGATCACCACCGTTTCCGGTTCGGGCGAGTTCTTGAAGCAAGCCAGAGTGCGGGCCGCCACCTGCCCGGAGTACATCCAGCCGGCATGGGGGAGGGCTGCTCCGTGCAGGGGCCGCGGCAGGTCCTCCGGGTGGTGATATCCGGCCAGGAACGCTGTCAGCTGGGCGCGGCAGTCGCCGGGATAGAACCCCCGGACCGCCGCCGTACGAACCGGACCCGAAGCTGCCGTAGTGATTTCCTTTCCTGTAGGCGAGGCGGCGGATCCTGCTTCCGGTTTATTGCCGCAGTCGGTGATCATCAGAAGGCTAAAACCGAGGATAAGGGAAATGGAGCGCATGATGTCCCTTTCCATCTTTTCATTGGGTGGCTGTTTTGAGAGCGACGCACCGTCAGGCGGCCGGTGTAATGAACGACGACGGTCTGGCGGGCTCGGGGATAGTGGTCGGTGCCCAGGATGTGATCCACGTATTTGAGGCCTGATTCAGTCTTTTTTAATCGGGCCATCCTGCGGCCAAATTACGATTTTCCTACCGTGAGATCATGGCCTTTTCGCCAGGTGGCGGGAACGGTCCCCCCTCGGAAGGAAGAACATGGTGACCGGGACCGGCAGGCGGCCGTTCGTCGGTCGTCAGGCGGACTCTGATCCCAGAATATTCAGCTTCTCCAGGGCGTCGCTGAATTGCACGCGCGCCTTCTCAAGGTAGGTGTGGCACTCATGGATATAGCCGTCGGCCGAGGCGGACCAGACCCGGTTGAGGTGCCGCTCCCCGGAAGAGAAAATGCTCATCACGTCGGCGTAGGCCTGGAGTCCGTACACGTGCCCGATCGACTCCCGCGCGTCGACGAAAGTAGCCAGGTCGGCGGGGAACAAGTCATCTATCCGGTGGCGGAAGTCGTAGGGATTGATAGACTCCTTTTCCCGGTTCAGGGCGGTGATATTTTCCACCACCTGGGTCAGGCTCTGGCGGATATTCTGGATATTGGCGGTCAGCGTTTCTTCTTTCCGTGCGGCCCGGCTGATAGCAAGCCGTACCATGACCACACCCGCCACTCCGGCAATGACTGCCACTATGAAACCCTCCCAGTATACATGCTCCGTTTCCTGTACGGTTGTTAACGCACCCCCCAGAAATCCAACCACGATGAAGAGATAGCCTATGATTTTCATGTCCCGGCCTCCTTATCCGGTGCCCACGGCGCCGGCTATGACATAATACAGGGCGAATCCTACGCCGACCAGGGCTTCACCAACGATAAGACCCGCAGCCACCGGGACCCCTACTCCCTCCGACCAACTCTTCCCCAGCTTCCAGTCGGCCAGCAGGCGGGCCACGGTGCCGATAGTGTATGTGAGAACGATATGGAAGGGTAGATAGAAGCCCAGTCCGACAAGAATCCCAAGGCCTCCGACCCCGCTGGCACTGAGAATGGCGCCCATTCCGGCGCCGGCCAGGTATTTCTGCACCGGGACATCCCCACCCAGGATGCCGCTGATCATGCTGGCCAGTACCGTTCCCTGTGGGGCCGGGAGCCTTTCACTGCCCAGCGTATAGGCCTTGTGCAGCACGAAGATGAGGATCATGACGAGAATCGGCCCCAACCACGTGCCCAGGAACTGGCCGATCTGCTGCCGCCGGGGTATGGACCCCACCAGGTAGCCCGTCTTCAGGTCCATCATCAGGTCGGTGGCCTGGGCCATGGCCACGCATGCGGCCGCACCCACCGTTATCGAAGAGATGATGGCGGCCTTGTCGCCCAGACCGCTGCTGATGATGACCAGAATGGTTACGGCGATCAGCGTCATACCGCTGAGGGGCGACCAGTTGGTGCGCCCGATGCACTCGGAAAGGACGACGCCCGCCACCCAGATCCACACCGTGCCCAGGAGGGCCATCACCGCGGCCCGCAGCAGGCCCATCTCCTCTACCGACAGGTATGCGATGACCAGCAGCAGCACGGCCGCCAGAGAGACGCCGATATACAGGAGCCGGATCGGCATCTCGTCCTGGGAGAGGGAGGTCTTGGTTTTCGCGGCCATCTGCATGCTCTTCACGGCGCTCACCACCAGCGGCAGAGCCAGCACGATACCGGTGAGTGCGCCCCCGATAAGCATCCCGATGCCCACCGGCCGGAACAGCTCTACCCGGAGATAACCGGGCAGGCTCATCCCCAGCTCGGTCAGGGTCGCGGCGGTTGGCAGCAGACCCTGAGCCGACAGCAGCGGTGCCAGGATCCAGTAGCAGACGTAGCCACCGATTATGAAGAAAACACCGCCCTTCCCTGAGAGGAAACCCACCCCGACGGTCATGAGGGAAAGGTACCAGACACCGTTCAGGTACTCCGGCATGCCCAGCAGGCCGCCCAGGTCCAAGTCCTCCACGCCGGTGAACTGGCTGGTGAAATGCACAATGGCGCTTACGCCTGCTCCGACCAGCAGGTACAAGGCCTTGCGGATGCCGGCGCCCGGTGACTTGAGAATAGCCGCCACCGCGATACCGCCCGGATAGGCCAGGCGCTCGAAATCGATCATCTGCTTGCGCAGCGGAATGATGAAGGCAATCCCCAGCACGCCCCCGGCGATGCAGCCGAAGACCATGAGGTAGGGATTGAAATCCGTATACCCCAGAATAAAAATGGCCGGTACCGAGAACATCATACCGGCCGAGGCCCCGTTGACCGAGCTGGCTATGGTCTGGTTGATGTTGTTCTCGATGATGCTGGTGCGCCGCATGATGCCCCGGAGCACCCCGAAGCCCAGGATGGCCGCCAGCTCCGAGCCCTCGATGGAGAAGCCCATGATCAGGCAGGCATAGCCGATGCTCAGGGTGATGATGGCCCCCAGGAAATAGCCCACCACGACGGCCTGCCAGGTGAGCTCGGGATAAGGCTCGGTTCTGATGGGTCGTTCGCGACTGATCTCTGCGGTTGTCAAGGCTGCGCCTCCTCTTAAATCAGGGATAATTGTTGCTATGTGAATAAATGAGCACTGGCCGATTGATGCCTTTTAGGAGTATAAACTTAATAGCTCAGGGCCGGGGGATGCGGCAGGATTTTGCGACTGGTATCAATATACCGCTGCTGAAATAAGGTGGGAAAATGTAGGGGCGACTCGGCGAGTCGCCCACGTCACTGACGACTGGAGCCGGGAAGTGCCTGCCAAAGCGGAGAGAATCAGAGGATAGAGTAGCTTCACAGGCCTGACTGCACTGGACTGTGAGAATGCCAGGAACTATTTATTGTGTAATATCTGTAATATGTGTACATTTATTACAGTATTTGCCCAGGAAAGGAGGCACTTGAGATGGCAACTATTTCAACTGTGGATATCAGAAAGCACCTAGCCGACGTGGTGAACGCCGCCAGGTATAATAAGGAACGGGTGGTCCTGACGCGCCATAACAAGCCCGTGGTGGCCATCGTGCCGATTGAGGATTACGAGCTGCTGGAGGCGTTGGAGGACCGCCTTGACCTGGAAGATGCCCTGGCCGTGCTGAAAGATCCCGAGCGCGAGTTTCTGGACTGGGACAAGGTAAAAACGGAACTGTAGCCAGCCTTGGCGCCTGCCTACCGTATCCGGATTGAAAAGCGGGCGCTTGAGGCGCTCAGCTCCCTTCCGAAAAGAACCCGCGCGAAGGTTCGGAAAGCCATTGATAGCCTGACGGAGACGCCAAGACCCCGGGGCGTAAAGAAACTGACGGATGAGCACCAGCTCTACCGTATCCGCGTGGGCAGTTTACGGGTTGTCTATCAGGTCCTCGATCGGGACTTGCTGGTCCTGGTCGTCAAGATCGGCCATCGAAAGGATATCTATCGCTAGGTCATAACGATCAAATAGGAATTGTTGGCCTTAACCCGATGGTTTAATTTACGCCTCACGGTAGGTAAATATAGTAATGGCAGCATATCAGCGCACTATTCGGTAAAAGCGATGCTGACGTGCTGCAATAAAACCGCATATCACGGGTCAGATAGATATTATCATTATTCAGAATGGAGGTGTCATGGGCAAAGCGATCACTTTTTTCGCTATAACTGCTGTCTCACTGCTGGCTTTCTCTCCTCTCAACGGGCAAGAGTCTCTCAGGGATAAGGTCAAGTACGTACCCAAGTATAAGGATCCCGTGCTCGAGAAAATGAAGGAGGAGAATAAACAGGCTGAGAAAAAGCGACAGGCAGAGACGCAAAAAATCCGCAATAGACAGGAGAAATTGAAGGATAAAAAGGGAAAGGAGGCAAAGCGGATCCGTTTTGACTTTGCCGGGGTCCAGAAACCAGCCTCCCCCCAGGAATTCCAAAGTGTTTTCCATTTCAAGCCGATCAGACAGTATCTGACCGGAACGTGTTGGTGCTTCAGCACCACCTCATTTTTCGAGTCAGAGGTGTATCGGCTCACCGGCCGGGAGATCAAGCTGTCGGAGATGTTCACGGTGTACCACGAATACCTGGAGGAAGCGCGGCGCTATATCCAGGAGCGCGGTGATTCCTTTTTTGACGAGGGCTCCGAGGGCAACGCCGTGATCATGGTCTGGCGCAAGTACGGGATCGTGCCTGCCGGGGCCTACAAAGGCGAACTGGATGAGACCGGCCGCTACGACCACAGTGAAATGGCCTCGGAGATGAAGAGCTATCTGAAGTACGTCAAGGACAATGACTTCTGGAACGAAGAGTTGGTGCTGTCATCGCTCAGGCTTATCATGGATAAGTACATGGGGCGGCCGCCGGCTCGGTTTGTCTATGACGGTGAAAAAATGACTCCGCCACAATTTCTGGCTGATGTGCTCAATCTGAATCTCGATGACTATGTCTGCGTCATGTCCACGCTGTCCCAGCCCTTTTATGCCCACGGCGAGTACGAAGTGAAAGCCAACTGGTGGCATAGCAGGGACTACTACAACGTGCCACTGGACCAGTTCTACCAGATCATCAAATACGCCATCCAGAACGGTTACTCGGTCCGTCTCAACGGTGACGTTTCGGAACCCGGCTACAGCGGCTTCGAGGATGCGGCAATCATTCCCACCTTCGACATCCCGCGGGAATACATCGATCAGCACGCTCGCGAATTCCGGTTCAATAACAAGACCTCCTCCGACGATCATGATATACACCTGGTAGGGCACGCGAGGGTTGGAGATTACGACTGGTTTCTCATCAAGGATTCGGCCAGTTCCGCCCAGCACGGAAAATTCAAGGGCTATTATTTCTACCGGGAGGATTATATCAAGCTGAAAATGCTGACCTACATTGTCCATAAAGACGCCGTGAAGGCCGTGGTCGAGAAATTCCGCTAGGAAAAGGAGCTGATTTATGTGCAAGCACAGGAGACCGGGAGTATCCCTATCGGCAGCTACATCGCCCTTGGTGGCTGGTGATTGGTGATTGGGGGCCGGGGCCTTGGGGGAAAGTGGCAGCTTGCCAGGCGTAGCGCAGCGTAGACGGATTGGTGATTGGGGGCTGAGAGCTTTTAGGGGCGTAGCGCGACCTGTCCGGCGGTGACTGCCAGACGGATACGCCCTAGCTAATTATCGTTTGTCGGTGGTGTCCTAATTAGGATTGGGTTGGCTTTTATTACCAGCTGCGCGGCTTGCTAAATGTGCCACGGGGGTCTGTTATTTGTGGTGGGAATTGACTTAGCGCAAGCACACCAGTCCTGATTGGTTTAAAGAAATCCGAGTTATTAATTAACATGGCGGCTGGATGTTGCCTGGGATTGCTTATTGGGCTTAAAATGCCAACCTTTAGCCCCAGCTGCTGTCGAATGATTTTGATTGGTGCAAAAAAATCAGAATCATTGGATATTAGGGCGGCGACTTCATATTTGCCTAACCGAGCGTCATTTAACATATGTGTGGCTAGGTTCACATCTGTACCCTTCTCATCTGTCTTTGTTACCTCAACCATAGTTACTATCCTGCGCCTTAAATCTACGGCAAGCGGCAATTCTCTATCGTGAGTCAGGAAGTGACCATATATGATTGATAGGTTTGGGATTGTTCTTAATGCCCTTAGATAGTATCTCTGGCGCATTCGTTGAGTTGGATCGTTCGGGCGTGATATTACCTTGGCAGTGAAGTAGTTGATATCATTTATTGTATCATTCATACGAAGCCTCTTCATCGGTAGGGAGCATTAGCCTACAGAGCTCGCTAACATCAAGCCACTTGTAAGGTGTGCCCTTCACACAGCCATAATAAAGGCTAAATCCATCTATATAAACATTGGTATTCATAAAGATCACTTTGAAACGCAGAGGCCGCCTTACGGCGGCCTCGCACCCCTCACGATTCTTAGGGCAAGGGGGCGTTCTAGAAAATCTGTTGCAATGTACCTTATCGGTACGAGGATGTCAAGATTTAATTGGTTTAATCAATTAAATTGATTAAATAGGGCATTAATACGCTTGAAGGCAGGTATTCACAGAACAAAGATTATGGGCGGGCTGACTGGTGATTGGTGATTGGTGACTGGTGATTGGTGACTGGGGCCTTGGGGGAAAGCGGCAGCTTGCCAGGCGTAGCGTTGTCGAAGCCGGGTGGCAGTCGGCAGGAAAAGAGAGGTAACCCCGCCGATGGCGGGGAAACCCCGCCTGGAGCAAAAGGGGAAGCAATGACCAGCGCAAAATTGAACAAAATCTATACAGAATTCGTTTTTTTCAAGGCTTCCCACGACGAGAGCACTGCTGGGGTGGTGTACAGTTTTCCACTCCACATCCAGCGGAGCGGTAGCGGTAACGGAGCGATATGGGGCATCATTATCATAGCGCCGGAATATAAGCTAGCGGCAAGGGCTTGTCGTTCGCGGGGTGCGCCGGGTGCGGCACTCACCCCCCTCACTTCCCCGCCGTTGGCCCCGCCGATGGCGGGATTAGGACGGGTAGGCCCGACGGGCCGAAAAGTACGATAAAATGGCATTGCGTTGATGCATGTTGTCCTTGACTTTCTTCCGCTGCCGTTGTACTCTTTCACTACCCTGGGTTCATACAAATCGTTACCTTCCTTTGGGAGCGATTAGGTTCAGTTAAGTGCTAAATCCTGGGCTTACTTGCCCAAGGTTCCGGGATGAGACGTGGAAAAATGTCAGTAGGAGATGGATATATGAAAAAAACTATATATTTCGCCGCCGTATTGCTTGCGTTTTTGAATTGCATGTGTGCCGATCCTGCTAGTTCTGAGTCTGAACCACCTATTACCGAGTCTGAACCACCTATTACCTTTAACTACGAGTTTGTTGAACTAACACGTTACACATCAGGCTACTGTTATTGGGACATGAAGATAACAAACACCTCAACGAAGACTATCACGTATTGGCTCATTACCCTCGATGTTTATACAGATAAGCCAGCTAAATACAGAGCTTATATGTATGATAAGAATCTTTGGTTACAACCAAATACTTACTACTTAGCTGAATCTATCCCAGTGAGAGAAACATCGAATTGCACTTCAACCGTACAACTTTGTTGTATTTATATTCCATATGGGGAAGAAATAGCCAAGTGGGAAGTCGTATCTACGTATGCCGAAGGGGAGTAAATCGGCTCCCGGCTCCGCCAGATCAGGGAGCAGCGATAGGGGTCTAATGCAGGTTGATGCTTCTTACTAATTTTTCAGGAATGCATTCTAACTATAAATAAAGGAAGGAAGGGAAAAGATGGATTTACCAACAGAGATAAAGAACGCGGAGAATCTTCTGATACAGTTTGAGAAAGCTATTACAGACCTAACTGAAAATGATGCTGATAAGTTTTCTATCGCCTTTGGGGATATTGGGAGATATCTATCCAGGAATCCCGAAAGTGAACATTCATTATACGCTCAGCGCCTACGTATTAACTACACCCGACGCTTATTAGAAGAAGTTCATTTATTTCCAGTTTTACCTGAGAGCTGTTGGCTCAATTTCCGTTGGTCGTTGGAACCGAATGATCTTAAGACTGTTTTCAAGGAAAGGCCTGATCTTATTTCTGGATATGAATGTATCAGAAACCAGTATCCTGATGAAACTTTTTCCCATGATCTTGATCACGTTATAACACGTGCAGAAGAAAGGAAAAAAAGGCTGTTTGGTTAAATGTTTAAGGATCAAATGAAATGCAAGCCGATTATGGGGAAGCAAGATATAGCCAATTACGACCTGGTGGCGGAGTTTGTGAATCGGATGTCGGATTACCTTGATTAGAGTGATATTCACCTACTTTGCATTTTTGTGCTCTCACTAGGATCAATCCAGAGGTTGTGGTTGCTAGCCATTCGATGCTTCATCCCTTTTGTAATATTTCTTGATAAAGTAGGCCTCGCAAAGGTTTTTAAATTGAAATGAAACTGACTCCACTTCAAACAAGAAACAGTTAAACAAATCCGCTGATTTAATATTAAAAAGAACAACATTGGCCCCTTTCCCAGTTAGGCTTTTATAAAGTATCCCGCTAAAACCGTGGCTCCGAAATGCCTCTGCTAAAACCTGTGTTGGAGCATACTCAGCGATAGATTCACCTCTGTCTACCGGCTTTGAGAAGGCCCACCCAATATCTCCCCAAACAGCACGCTCACGTTCAGAAGGTTCCGGTTCATCAAGATATGAAAGCGATCCATCATGTTGCTCGGTTGAACAGTCAACGACCTTGAGGTCTTCCTGGATTTTGAACTGTCCAACTGATATGAATGAACCATGCCAAGGGCGTACTTCTGACATTGCTGTCTCTTTGTCAGTAGCCAAATATAGGCATGGTATCCCTTTGGGATTGACTCGACCCTCAAGTGCAGAGTGATTCAGGGGTTTCATACGGTCAGCTGGATATGGAACTGGCACTTCAAATGTAAAAGAATCCTGCTTCAGTGTACGCCACCTATAACCATGTTGCGCGCGCCATAGGTTCGAACCTTCCTTGAGAGTTTTGCTACGACCTTGACTTGTTTTAAGAACATTGTTTAAGAATTCATCGACTTCTTTTGGGAATACATATCTCGCCTGTCGCATAACACTATATGCAAATTTCCTATAGTCTTGCCATGAGTTGAATTCTGCCATGATCGGTCGGCTCCTCTTTCTGTCACCAATTCTAATTGTATATGGCTGGTTGAGAACTGATTCCTACAATACCATCAGACCCGAAAACAAGTTAACACTCTATGCAGAGGCACATAGTACACCTCTTCCCAGAATTTGGCAGTCACACATAGAATATACAGACCGGCCCAATAAGGTGAATTGTGACACGTAGCCACTAGTATAGCTATAGTTTGCTGCCCCTATAATTAACTAGACGACACGAAACAAACTCCCATTACATATCACTCTCATTGATTTTGCTCTTACTACCTCCCTATCTATCGCAGCATTAATCTACATGGGAGGATTCTACTCAAGGTGTGATCTGCTCTGTTCCCTCATCTCATGGATAAAATCCTCGATTCTATATGCATCTTGGGTTGCTTCTTTCCGTGCGTTTTGGCCTAACAATATCCAGCCCACGATCCACGCGGCTCCAAGAAGTCCCCCCAAAGTATTCGAGTATGATCCACCTATCCACTTTATCAGGCCCATTAGCCCAATAATTACGGATCCAATCCAATATGGGACTACTGCATTTGACCATGCGGAGGAGACATTCGCCCACGCCATATTGATAATTCTTTGAGCGGGATCGTTCTCAGCGTCTATCATAATTTACACTCCCCACGACCAAGAAGGTCATGCTTGTGGTTCGTACTAGCTACTAGTCGCATCAAAGGTTAGGCTTGCGGTTCTATTCTCTTCTCTTTTTTCCTGCCACTGCCACTGCCACTGCTACTGCCACTAGCGCATCCCGCGCACCACGCGAACGACAACCCCTCGCCATTTCCTTATATTCCAACCGCATGAAAAAGCCCGCCACATACCGCAGCAAGCCTTCGTCGCGATCCGCCCACTGGCGGAGTGGCGATCACATTTTGCATGCTGCACCGTCGCCCATTATGCCCGCCAGAAAACTAAACACCACCTCAATAGTGCTCTCGTCGGGCGAAGGCCATAAAAAACGGAATTTTGTATAGGTTTTGTTCAATTCCTCGCCGGTCATTGCTCCCCCTTTTGCTCTCGGCGGTTCGCTCTTCTCTTTTTTCCTGCCACTGCCACTTTCTCCCCTCTTTGTCTTTTCTCTTTGCGGCCTTGGCGTCCCAGAGGCCCGTCCGGAGGCGGGCTTTGCGGTTCAATTCTCTTCTCTTTTTTCCTGCTACTGCCACTGCCACTGCTACTGCCAACTGCCCCAAGCCCCCAAGCCTACAGCCCCAGCAGCGCCACCGCCAGGCCGCTGAGGGCCAATGTGCCGCCGGCCAGGGCGTGGGCGTAACGCTCCAGGCTACCCAGCGGCAGGCGCTGGATACCCGCGTGGGCCAGGCCCACCACACCCAGCATCGTAGCGATGGTTACCAGTCCGAAGACGCCCGCGATCAGGGCCACTCCCGCCAGGCTGCTCTGGGCGGCGGGGAACATCAGCAGCGGGATCAGCGGCTCGCACGGCCCCAGCACGAAAATGATGAACAGCACCCAGGGCGTAAGGCTGGCGGGGCGGCCGGCTTCCTCGTGAACGTGGGTATGTTCGCCGGTGTGGGTATGTTTGTGGACGTGCAGCTCGCCTTCGGGGTGGACGTGCGGGTGGGTATGGGGCCGTTTGCGGT
>SDBU01009755.1_pt1 | contig 10735 bp, 10 predicted proteins | sample 2277071 | NCBI WGS metagenome assembly SDBU01 (sample SAMN10397929, study PRJNA504765) | marine sediment metagenome | isolation source: marine sediment core GS08_GC12, 126 cmbsf | place: Arctic Ocean: Gakkel Ridge, Loki's castle | collected 2008
TATTCTTTCAACAAACGTTCCCTGATAATTGAATTCGATAAATTTCACGAAAGGAAATATTACCAACAATAGCGCCAAGGCATGGCTTATCTTACCTTCCAGGCAAAGCCAAATCGATACGGCAAACGAGATTAGAATTATGCCTGCTATCAAAAAAGTCGTAAGGTCAGCATTTAAGCCTATGAATATAACAGCGGGCGCAAGCAACAACCCCATGAGAGCGGATGCTGATACCCAAAAAGACTGGCCGGATAACGTCGAGCCAAACAACGATGTTGGCATGCCATTAACAATAGCATATTTGATCAGGATAAGGACCGCGAGAAGAGGCACAATAAATACGAAAGCCCGTAACAATTTGCCTATAGAAAAAGCTTGTAAAGCCGACAGTAGCGACATTGCGCTCGCAATACCTAATAGCACAATACACGCGGCGACAAATACATTATCGCGTTTTAACGCCATAATTAATCTCATCGAAAGTCCTCATTTGTATTTTTTGCTACAAAACGCGCCAAGTTAATTGTATACCAATGCCGATAAAAAACGTTGTCAGGTTCCAGTTCCAGCGCTTTTAGATAATACGTCCTTACAAAATCCCATTTATAGGCTTTGTCATAAGACGCCTTGTCTGCTATCCAAAAATAGCATTCCGCGTTCTCCTTATATGATTTTAAAAAACGCTCGGCAAATTGTATGGCGTAATCTATACTTTCTTCAGTTAATAAGTATCTTAAGAATATAGCATCACTTTTCTTTGTCCCGGGTAAAATATTGAGAAGCTGGGCGTAATCAGTCTGATATGCACGGTACCTATCAAGCGCTTCTTTTACTAAAGCAGGGTTCAGGATGACCGCCTTCCTATATACCTCCACACCTTTTTCGATATTATCTTTGGTTGGGTGGTTGAAGAGCCAGATGGCGTATACCTGATAGGGATAGTAGTAGGTAGGACTCAACTCTATGGCAGTCTTAAACTCTTGATGGGCCTTGCTTGCGTTCTCGATCTGACCGTAAGCCCACGCTAATGACTGATGGTATTGGCTGTTGGTGGGGTTGAGGGCAACGGCCTTAGAGTATTCGTCGATGAACTGTGTAGTCTTGCCGAACTGATAGTGATACTCGGCGTTCGTTGGATCGAGGCGGATAGCTTTTGATAATGAGATTGCTTCGTCGTCCCGACTTTGTCGGGACTCCTCGCAATGACGGGTATTACGGAAATAATAGTCAGCAAGGGCGGGTTTGGCAGATACAATAATAAAAATAACGGCTAAAAATATGACAACGGGGTAAAGGGCGAATTTTACAAAGCGTGGAATGAAAATGGTGTTCACACTTGAGATTGCTTCGTCGGCCTGTGGCCTCCTCGCAATGACGGGAGAAGACTTATAATTAAGGGCCGATAAAAACAAAGATAAAATAATTGTAAGTAAAATAGCGTTTGAGGGGATATGAAGGTTGAAATCGGCAAAGGAATGAACAAAGATAGTGGCCAGAGAACCGAAAAAACCAATAGATATTGCCACAACCCAAGGGTTATGCCGCATATTAAAGCGCCTGAACAAATAAACTATAGTCCACAGACCACAGACCACAGTTAGAAGAAAACCTACAATGCCGGTTTCGGAAAGCAGTTCGAGGAAATCGCTGTGGGCATAAGTATAGTGCTTTGCCATTATTTGAGCAGGTTGATATTTAGGAAAGATATAATTAAATGTGCCCAGACCTGTGCCGAATATCGGATAATCCTTTATTATATTAAAGGTCCCCTGCCAGACAGGTAACCTGCCACCAAAATATAATGAGGTTACTTCTGCCTTTACGCTTAAAATTCTTTCTACTACAGGGGTTGCTCCAAGCCAGAGAATGGTTAATACAATAAGGATTATGACGGCCGACAGAATCCACCCCTTTTTCTTAATGGATTTTCGGGTTAACACAAGCGCACCCATAAATAACAGGGCAGCAATAAAGCTAAACATGCCGCCGCGGGACATGGTAAAAAACAGGGCAGCAGACATTGTGATTACGGCGAAAAAGAGTAAGAATCGCTTAGCGGTTAGAAAAGGAATGAAAAGGAGACCAAGGGCGAGGGGGATAATCATGCCTAAGTAGCCGGAGAAATGGTCGGAATTTATGATGCCGCGGGGGGCGTTTGCTCCGAAATAACGCATTAAATAAAAGATGCTCATTATAAAACCCATAACCACGATAACGGACAGAATCCTCGTAATTTGCTGCCTGGTTTTAATTGTATTTAGGGTAACAAGGAAAATAATGGAGTAGGAGATTATCTTAAGAAGGTCGGTCTTTGTGGACCAAGAATATATAGAACTAGGAATCGTATATCGTATATCGTATGTCATATATAGTGAAAAGAAAAACTGCAAAAAGATGTAAAAGATAAAAAGAAAAATGAAACCATTAATGGGAGTGCGGATAAATTCGAATTTGCCGTTTTTAAGCATTTTGAGGAGCCAGATAAAAGCCATAAGTGCCGCAGTTACCTCAAAAACAGCAATGGACCACGGTTGAACTGCGCCATAGGCAAAAGGGGTAAAGATGATTAGAAAAAATAAGCACAGTTCAATTAATTTATTGTATATCGCCCCCTCCGGGGAGGCTATGCTGCGCTCCGCACTATGTCTAACCTTCGGCTTTTGGTTTACGGCTTTCACTTTTTCCTTTCTCTTCGGGTTTGCGCTTATACCATCTATCCGCCGCGCGCAAGCGAAGAGTATTTAACCTATCCTTAACCAAAAGAGTCATCTTTTTTGAATCAGACTTTAAAGAGCTCCAGGTTTCACTTAATTGTTTGCGCAGCTCTGGAAACTTTTCCTTTAACTGCCAGGATAAGTCTTTTGTTGCAGATTTTCTTTTTTTGCCCTCTTCGCCATAGTATCGGTAATACTTATAGTAATAGTAATCATCGTGATAGGTTTTTAAATCGTTAAGAACAACGCCTAAAATCTTTGTCTTTGTGTTGATTAGTTTCTCTTTTGTCCTTAATGCAATTGGCACCAGCAGCTTGCCGCTTCGCACCACCTGTATTAATGTGCCAACCATACTCGCTAAGATAACGGCATCAGTAACGCTGGCTACAGGAGGAGAATCAAAAAGTACAAAATCAAATTTTTGTTTTACATTGTGAATAAACTTCTCCATTTTCTCGGAGCTTATGATTTCAGCAGGGTCGGAAGGCATCTTCCCGCTTGTTATGACCTTTAAATTCTCTATTTTAGTATGCTTAATAATTGAATCTAAAGCCGCATTTCCTCTTAAATACTCACTTAAGCCGTACTTTCTATCTAAACCGAATATTCTATGCAACTGTGGTTTTCTCAAGTCACTGTCCACAAGCAAAACCTGATTTCCTTTTTGGGACAAAACTATGCCTAAATTTGCGGTGGTTATTGTTTTTCCCGCTTGAGGCTCAGCGCTGGTTATGAGGATGGTTTTTGCACTGTCGTCTGTTTGTGTTAAATTAAGGATTTCGGTGCGAATGTCTCTATATGCTTCTGATACAGGAGACTTGGGTTTGAAATGAACTATTTTATCCTTCTTCAGCTCATCCTGCTCAGCAATCTCTGGTATACTTCCCAAAAAATGGGATTCCAAAATCTCTTTTACGTCCTGCGGGGATTTTACAGTGGTGTCTAAGTAATCAACAAAAAAGCCCAGGCCTGTACCCATAACAAGGCCTACCATAACCGCTAACATCATATTCAGCTTCAAGTTAGGTTTTATGGGCTCCTCCGGCACCTCTGCTCTGTCTATAATGCTGATATTGTTAACGTTCAAGGTGCTTGATACGTCAATTTCCTTAAGCCGTCCCAGGAGAATGTCATACATACGTTTGTTAGTCTGAACCTCTCGCTCCAAAACCCTATATTCCATAGTCTTATTACCCATTTTAATATCTTCTAAACCCTGGATTTTACTCTTGAGGGAATCTATCTGGGCCTTAAGTTCAATCACCTTGGGATGCTCATCAGTATAGCGCTGGGTATAATTTGCAAGTAAAGCATGTAATCGGGCATATTCAACCTTTACATCTTCACTGGCGCTTGTGGATGTCATCAGAGGTAGGATACTTATATTATGCTCTTCTCTAAATTTTTGAAGGTTAATTTCAGAATCTATCAGTTTCTGCCTTTGGTCCTCTATCTTTTTCGAAAGCCACTCGGCAGCATTGCTGGCTGTGGTGATACTTCTTTTGAGATTTTCCTTAATATACTCATCTGCAACTGTATTTGCTATTATTGCTGCCGTCTCTGGTTCGGGACTCTCAGCACTTATCTCAACCAATTGGCTGTTCTTTACAGGTTTTACCTTTATAGCCTTCAGGAGCTTTTTTACAGGATTATCTCCTTTATGAGGATTATTGGGTTTTAGGCCGAGAGAACTGGCTACTTTTCTTATGAGTGTCGAGCTTTTAATCAGTTTATACTGAGTCTCATAGTAATCTCTATAGGCACGATAGTCGCCGGTAGTCCCCATGGGCGTAACTTCCTGAACTGAAACTACGTGGGGACTCTTGCGCTCTATTAAAAGGGTAGTGGTCGATTCATAAATCGGTGTTTGCTTAAGAGAGCCTATAAGCACAGTCACAACAAGCACAGTAAAAAAGGTAAGTATAACCCAGCGCCGCCGCATTATTACTTGAATATAATCCTGAATATGAGGTTCTTTCTGATGCATTTTGGCTCCCTCCTTAGAAATTATTCTATTAGAATAGGCTCTCCGGCACAAAAACAACGTCGCCACGCCTTAAAGGCACATCCATCGTTCGGTTACCCTTTTTGCTTATTTCGGCGACTTTTACCCTGATAGTTTTCTTCTCGCCGTCCTCTACACGCATAATCCTTACGTTATTCCGGGCAGCAATCTTGGTAAATCCCCCGGCCAGGCCAATCGCCTCAATCACGGTGAGCTCTCCCCTTAAAGGATAGGAATCAGGTTTCTCAACCTGGCCGGTTACCGTAATAGTGCTGTATTCTTCTATGAAGACTGTAACCTGTGGTTTCTTGAGGTATTTTTTCAAGCCTTCTGTCAATTTATTCTCCAATTCAGAGACTGTAAGATCGCCGGCCTTTACTTTACCGAGAAGCGGAAACGATATGTATCCGTCAGAAGAAATCCTTACATCTCTCTCCAGCTCATCTTCTCTGTAAACAGTAATCTTCAGGGCATCATCCGGGCCCAGGCGGTAGCCTTGGGCCTGTGCGCATAACGAATTGCCAAGGAATAAAAGAATTAATAATACAAAACTAAATTTTTTCATACTTTTTCCTCTCTTTTATCAATACCTGATTGATACTTCGGCCAAAATCTTATGGTCGTTATAATCGAAAGTGTCGAATTTTGAATCACGCTGCTTAAATTCATAATCGGTATTTATAAATAACCATTCTTTGATTTCGTATTTTAATCCCGCATTCAATCCCCATAACGCATCTTTTCTTTTCGCGGTAACTGAATTTTCTGTAGTTTCTGTTGGATATCGGTTGTGCTGAAAAAAGCCTCCTGCGTTAAACCAGAGACGCTCTAAAAGTTGATGGTTTAATTTAGCTCCTATCTTATTTGATTCGAAATAACTATTTGTAGAATAGGATGATTCTCGCGAAGTCCTCTGCGCATATAAGTTCATCTCGGTTCGTTGTGTTAGGTCATATTTAATATTTGCGAATACTGTAAAACCTGAAAAATCATCTTTGTCGCTTTCGTCATAGGTTACATACCGATATCCCGTCTTTAGTGTCCCTGTAATTTTTGGCCAGAGATCTCCCACCAAGCCTAATCGGCCCTGGTGATATTTCGAATCGCTGTTTGTTTCGTTATTATCGTATGCAATTACGCCGAAATTATACTCGGCAAGAATGGATGTCTTAGGGAATATCTGATAAAAACAGGTGGTCGTAAGCATGTCATCGGTCTTATTGAGATTGGTAAGGTCGTTATAGCCGTCTCTCGTCATCATGTAGCCTGCTTCAAGTGTTATCTTTTCTCTAGTATAGGCGAGAGCTGAATCGAGGGTATTTCTGTATCTTTTATCGAGAGAAGTCCTTTCAGAATTTGGCGGATCAGCGGTCTTCTTGAAATGTTCTTTTACTCTTAACCTGAAATCATTGGCAAATGCACAATCGAGCAATGCTCTTACAGTATGGTCAACCCTGTTACGTTGGTCCTGGTCCCAAAACATTATTATATCGGCTTGGTAGGAGGCTTTTATCATAAAATCCTTTTCTCTCTCAGGAATTAAAGGCATTTCTGCTCCCATGCCCAATGCAACATCGCTAATAAAATCGTCGTTCTCTTCGCCTTCAGGCTCGAGGTATATGTTGGTATCATAGGTCTGTTTGACAGAAGCAAAAGGGTGGAGCTCAAGAGCGCCTATATGTATATTCGGTTCATTTTGAGCGAAAACATTATCGGCAAAGGTCGACAACAAATATACCGTTAATATAGAGCTTAAAAAAATCTTTGTCTTTCTTCTCTGTAAAAATGACATAATATCCTCCTCGCTAAGGCATATATGGGCTACCCTCTTGTGGTTCTGGTTCAGCAGGTTCTTCTGTCACATCAGGCACTGTTACCTCTGCCTTTTCCGGCGCCTCAGCGAATGTCTGGATTTCGCCCTCTGGAGAGGCCTCGGTATCGATTGACTCGGCCTCAGCTAACACAATAACCTCTCCGTCAATTGTTGTTACCTGAACATCGCCCGCAACCGATTCAACATGGACGTTTCTTGTTGTAGCATCTGCGGTTATCTTTGCGGCTGCGCCATTTGAAATCTCTGCCTTAACGCCAGCTGTAACAGTCTCTATTGCGCCGGTAACACTCTTTATACTTACCTCTCCTGTTGTCCTATCTAATCCCATTAATGCTTCCTGGCCGGCCTTGACCGTGGCTGTAGTATTGCCAATAACAATATTTACTTCTCCTGAAGCTGTTTTGAAGTCTGCCATTCCGGTTTCTAAATCAATAGTTGCACTAACGCTATCGCCCGCTTTCACAGTAGCCGCTGAATCGCCTACAATCAGCTGAACAAACCCTGTTGTTGGCGCAATATCAATGCTCCCATCTAAAACCTCAATGATTGAGCCGGAAGGTATGTCTGGAAGAGGCTCATCCTTCCCAACGGTTAAAACAGTCCCATCCGGCCTTGTAATTTTGATAGTGCCGGTTCGATTGGTAATAACGTCTTCTGCATATACTGATTGAAAAAATACCATAGAAATAAGAAATAACCCCAGAATTCCTAATGCTGTTTTTAGCTTCATTTTATTAGACCCTCCCTGCCTGCCGGTAGGCAGGCTTAAAGTGACTTTTCTATCGCTTCTTCTATAGCCCCTTTTATCCTTCCCAAATCAAATGGCTTAGCAATGCAGTTGTGAGCTCCAAATCTGGCTGCTTTAATATTTGTTTCTACATCGCCATAAGCGCTGAGCATAATGACAGGAATATCTTTATTAATTTTCTTTATTTCGCGCAGTGTATTTATACCATCTATTCCGGGCATCCTGATATCAAGGAGGACTAAACTTGGTTTTCTCTCTCTAATCGGCCTTCCAGCCAGTTATCAATCAGCATCTTTTTAAATCTCCATTCACTACCTACTTTAACAGCCGGCATCTTACCTTTTCTGGCTAGCTTATAGATAGTCACCCTATTCATCTGAAAATATTGGGAGACCTGTTTAATTGTCATTAATTCTTCTGCCATGCTTAATTATTCTCCTCTGTACTGGAAGATTTTATAACAAAAAAATCATCAGAGTTTTATCTAATATTATCTAATATAATATCTATTGCTTACTTTGGTTTGGTTGAGCCATTACAGTTGTATACACTATTATCATATAATATACCATTTGTCAAATAAGAAATTATCCGTTGAGTCATAACCATTTGATACGCAGTGGTTAGGCAAAGGCCGTTAAAAAACTTTTCTATGGAATAAACATTGATTGGAAGGATTGCAGTGGTGGGAAAGATTACAACTTTTGACGCATCATATTCTTTATTTTTTGTATGTTAGTGGTCGAATTTTCTGAAATTATTCTTGCAGCAAGACCTGCAACATAAGACGAAGCGATAGATGTTCCGGCCTGTCTTCCTTTATATCCCTTGTAAAAAATATCAATCTCTTTTCCTTTTATCGAAGCATCATATATTTTACCGTATCTATCAATCGCGCTCACTGCAATGACTTCTGGGTATTTTGCAGGATAAGCTATTTCGTCGGCTATATTTCGTCGATCATATTCCGTAGTTAACGTGTCCATCCTTGAATTTTTATTGCCTGCAGCGGCAACTATTATTATTCCCTTATTATATGCTTTCTTTATTACCTGATGGAGTTTCTCTGAACCTTTAAGTCTTAAAGACATATTAATAACATCAACGTCTCTGGATATCGCCCATTCTATACCCAAAACGATTGCCTCTTCATTTATTGCCAAGCCGTCTTTTCCTATTACCTTAATAATATAAAGCTCAATATTAGGATATACCTCCTTTATAATGCTAGCCATCAAGGTCCCGTGGCCGTTATAATCCTTTACTGTGCCGTCTATAAGGCTTATCCCTTCTTTATATGCTAAATTCGAACCAGAGTCCAAGATAGCCACTTTAACCGGCTCTAAGGCACTAGCAGCTGGCGTATTTACCAACTGCCACACTGCCATCATCAGCCCAACCATTATTACCACTCTTAGCGCCTTCATCGTTCTCACCTCTACCTATATAAAGAAGTAAGAATCGTGCCAGGTTAGGCTAAAAAAATAAAAAAACCACTTATTTCTCATAAGTGGTTGTGTCATAACGTGTTATATGTGGTTATTTTTTGGTAAAATCGGGTTTTATAAAAGGGCGGAATTAGGAAATGCTATATTTTGCGCAAAATTTGAGCAGGGATTGTGCAAAATTTGAGCAGGAAGGTTTTGGGAGGAGTTATTTTTTGGGCTTTTTCTTTAACCCGGGCTTTTTAAATTTAACCGAACTGACAATTCTCCAAGGACGCTTTGTCTTTGGTGAAATTTCTAATAATGTAGCATGGCCGCAACCGTTCTCCCCTTTTCGGCGTGGACATATATACCAAACATAGAAGCCTCTAATCAGGTTATATATTGACTCGAATCTATTCATGCTTACCATTTCGCGGCCACAATTAGCGCATCTAATCGGTCTGCGTCTTCTCTTTCTCATTTTCTCCTCCTATATCTACTATTATAAGAATAAATACGTGTTTTTGTCAGATAAATTTCACAATTTGTATTTTTTCATACGTGTTCGGAGGGTATTTCTGCTTATACCGAGGATTTTGACAGCTTTTGTCTGGCTTCCGGCAACTTCCCTCAAGACCATTTCTATTAAGGCCTTTTCCAGGTTACCTAAAACGCTTTTATATAGATTGGAATCCCCGGCAGCAATGGATTCTCTAAGAATGGGGCCAAGTATATCCTGAAACATCTTTTCATAATCGCTGGCTTGTTTCGGAGCTTCTTGCTTCAAGCCCGGTGTTTTTGGAGCGAACATAGGAAAATCCTCTAAAAGTAAAACATCTTCTTTGCCCATTACAATAGCTGTCTGAATAGCATTCTCAAGCTCTCTTACATTTCCCGGCCATTTATATTTCTTGAGTTGTGCTATAACTTCAGGAGAAACCTTTTTAATGCTTTTACTGAATTCCTTATTAAACTTCCGGATAAAGTAATCTACAAGGAGAGAGATATCTTCTAATTTATGCCTTAATGGCGGCATATAAATAGTTATCACTTTTAATCTATAATATAAATCTTCTCGGAAAAGGCCTTTTTCTATGGCCTTCCCCAAGTCCTTATTGGTAGAGGCAATTACCCTAACATCTACCTTTACGGTTTTCTCACTCCCCACAGGTTCAAAAGTATGTTCTTGAAGAACCCTCAAGATCTTGGTCTGCGTGGAAAGAGACATATCGCCTATCTCATCTAAGAATATCGTGCCTCCGTCACACTGTTGAAATTTACCAATCCTCTTGTTTATTGCTCCAGTAAAAGCTCCCTTTTCGTGGCCGAAAAGCTCGCTTTCAAGTAATGATTCTGGTATTGCTGCACAGTTTACTGCCAAAAACGGCTTATCTTTCCTCAATGAATTCTGGTATATAGCCCTTGCCACCAGTTCCTTGCCTGTTCCGCTCTCGCCTCTTATAAGCACTGTAGCACTACTCTCTGCCACCTTGCCTATGGTCTTGTAAATCTCCTGCATTTTAGGACTATTGCCAATAATACAGATTCCCTCGGTTGGCTCACGCTTTTTGACCTGATAAGAAACTGACTCCTTCATTAGCCTACTGGTCTCAAGGGCTTTTTTTATTAAAACTTTAAGCTCCTCATTCTTAAATGGTTTGGTGACATAATCATATGCTCCCCTTTTCATTGCTTCGATAGCAGTTTGGGTGGTGCCGTAGGCAGTCATTATGATAATCGGTAATTTAGTATCTCTTTTTTTAGCTTCGGCTAAAGCGTCAAGGCCGCCCATTCCGGGCATCTTAATATCCAAAAGTACCAAATCCCATTTTTGCCTGTTCAGCATTTGCAACATATCTTCGGCAGAAGTGGCTGTGGAAACATTATAGCCCTCCTCTTCTAATAATTCTTTCATCATAGTAAGTATAGCAGTTGAATCGTCAACAACGAGTATTTCGGGTTTTTTCATTTTGTCTCTCTAATTGGCAATTCTATACGGACATTGGT
>SDBU01009756.1_pt1 | contig 10735 bp, 13 predicted proteins | sample 2277071 | NCBI WGS metagenome assembly SDBU01 (sample SAMN10397929, study PRJNA504765) | marine sediment metagenome | isolation source: marine sediment core GS08_GC12, 126 cmbsf | place: Arctic Ocean: Gakkel Ridge, Loki's castle | collected 2008
CAAAGAAGGAGGTCTATTCTTTTTGTAGATGGACCCCGCCCAAGTGGTGTCATTCTTGCTTCAAGATAAAAGGTCTTATTCTAGCTTCTTGACTACAGGATAACCGCGGTTATTGACTGTAGTGGTAAAATATAAATAGGAGGAGAAAATGCTGCCTGTTATTTCAATTGTAGGTAAATCGAATTCCGGTAAGACCACTCTGCTAGAAGGCTTAATTGGTGAGCTAAAGCGGCGAGGTTATCGTCTCGCCACGGCAAAGCACAATCCTGGTGGCTTTGAGTTAGACCAGCCAAGGAAGGATAGCTGGCGACTTGCTCAAGCTGGCAGTGATGCTGTAATCCTTAGCTCACCCCAAAAGCTCGCCCTTATTAAGCCGGTGGAAAAGGATACTACCCTAAAAGGGTTATCTTACCTTATCACTGAAGAATTCGATCTTATCTTAGCCGAAGGATTCAGGGGAGACACTACCCCAAAGATCGAGGTGCATCGCAAAGGGTTAGGAGAGTTGCTCTGCCCTGTGGAGGAACTTCTTGCCATTGTTACTGATGAGTTTCTAGATGTTACAGTGCCCCAATACTCTCCAAACGATATTGAGGCACTAGCTGACCTTATTGAGAAGAGATTGCTTGCTTGGCGTCAAGCTGATGATTTGCTCCTTCTAGTCAATGGTGAGCCGATAGGCGTGGGTCACTTTGTCAAGGAAATTATGTGCAATACCCTATTGGGAATGGTCTCGGCGCTGAAGGGAGTCGAGAATATAGAAAGCCTGCGGATTTCACTGCGAAGAGGAAAGAGTGATTTTTAACGCCTCTGAATTTGTTTTCCAGCCGCCCCCTCAGGTTGCCAGAGCACGACGGATTCTTATCAAACCAAGCGCTGGCTACCCTCTGCCCCACCCAGTAACTACCAGTCGAGAGACCTTGGAGAAGGTGATTTGGGGTATTAGGCAGGTGAGCGAGGCTGATATCATCTTCCTCGAGGGAAGCCCTCATAGGGAATCTATGCAATCCATTTATCACGCCTTAGGCTATGACTTCCCTCGCGTAATAGCGCTGGATGTGAAAGACTGTGTCCTAGTAGAAGTGGAGAATCCTTTAACCCATCCTTTTGCTATGTCTACCTTCTGGTTGCCTAACATAGTATTATACTGCGACTATTTGATAAGCATAGCTCCAGCCAAAGTTTTTGACAGGCAAGGCAGCTTCAGCATAAAGAACTTGCTTGGTCTGCTTCCAGTAAGCAAGTATCAAGGAGAGGCAGAATATGGTTGTGGCAGTTTATACAGCCTAGGGATAGGAAGAGTCACTGCTGACCTTTACTTTACCCTCCCCTTTGACCTGGGGATTATTGACGCTGGTAAGAAATTTATCGGCATCGATGACCCTACTAAGGGACAGATTGAGGATTATGGTAAAATCTTTAGCGGAGATCCCTATGAGGTTGACCGCGAGGCATCCCAGGCTATGGGTTTGGTGACAGATTACCTGCAACTAATTGGAATAGGTAAGGCGCAGCTAGCACCAAGCCAATTTTAAGGGGTGCTCTGTTAGCTCTGACTTATCGATACCTCACCTCAAAACTGGAGAAATCCCCACTATAATTTGCCCATTTCACCTCTACTTTTTCTACTCGTGCCCCAGGCGGGCCTCGGTGCAGGTATTGGAGTAGTTCCTCCAATCTCTCCCTTTTCCCCTCAGCATGAACCTCGATCGCCCTTCCATTAGGGAGGTTGCGCACATACCCAGCTAGACCCAAAGCAGTAGCGCAGCGAACCGCGAAGGCGCGGAAAAAGACGCCTTGAACTCTGCCCTTTACTATAGCATGGAGTGATGCTAGACCAGCGTTGTTCATGGGAAAAGGATTCTTACCCTGGGGCGGGGGTAGAGGCTATCCAAACGCTCCAATCCTTGTTGTAGAGCCAGACCGATTGCCTCTTGAAATTCTTGCTTAGTGGTAGGTCGTGCCAATAGAGGGATTTGAAATGCTTTGTGGCTGGGGCGATATTGCGCCATAATATTGACATAGGTGTTTGGAGAGACCTCCTTAGCCAAGAATCGAACTACTTCAGCAGTTCCAGCTAGCCCGTGGGGCAAGACTAAATGGCGCACTAATAGCCCCCGGGTTGCCACCCCTTGCTCATTTATCAGGAGGTCACCAACTTGCCTATGCATCTCCTTTACTGCCGCCTTGTTTATTGAAGGGTAGTCTTTAATCCCCGAATACTGGAGAGCGATTTCTTCATTGGAATATTTCATATCAGGCATGTAGATGTCAATAATGCCATCCAGTAGCTTCAGGGTTTCCACCAAATCATATCCACCAGAGTTATAGACCAGTGGTATGGATAACCCCTTAGCTGCAGCAATCTCTAGGGCTTGGAGGATTTGTGGCACTACGTGGGTAGGGGTTACAAGATTAATATTGTGGCATCCATTTGCCTGAAGGAGAAGCATCATCTCAGCCAGCTCCTCCTTACTTACTTCCTCACCTTCCCCTAGCTGGCTAATGGGGTAATTTTGGCAAAATATACACCTTAGAGTACAGTTGGCAAAAAAGATCGTCCCTGAGCCATGGCTGCCTACAAGGGGTGCCTCCTCTCCAAAGTGAGGGTTGTAGCTGGAGACGACTGCTTGAGAGGCAGTGCGGCACTTCCCCACCTCCCCAGCAAGACGGTTGACACGACAGCCATGAGGACAAATTTGGCAACTCTTCAGAATCGCTTCGGCACGCTCCACCCTGGATTTCAATTCACCGCTGTGGCAAAGCTCCAGATAAGCCGCTTCCTTCACTCTTCTTCGGGGCGCTCATTTTTCCCTTTCTTAATCACCTCTACGACCATCGGCGAGGGTAGAATGCTTGTGCTAGCTGGCTTCTTAGCATCTTTCTTAGGTTTTTTCCGCTCCTTCCATCTATAATCCCTTTTACCCATGGCTACTACCTCACCCCCAGTGATCGAATCTGCTGTTACTAATAAAAGTTTAGCAGATAGCAATAGCAGTGTAAAGGGAGGAAAACCAGGTCAAATTGACACAGCGAGATGGACTTTGTAGAATAACCTAAAATAGAAAGGACACTATGTATCAGAAGACTATACTAGATAATGGGCTACAGGTTATTAGCAGCACCATGCCCCATACCTTTTCAGTGTGCATCGGGATATTTATAGGTGCCGGCTCCCGCTATGAGAGGGCTGAGCAGGCAGGTGTTTCTCACTTTATCGAGCACCTCTGCTTTAAGGGCACTCAGCAGCGAAAAACAGCCAAGGAAATCTCGGAGGCAATTGAGGGGGTAGGGGGGATGCTTAATGGAGGCACAGACGAGGAATTCACTGTCTACTGGTGCAAGGTAGCACACCATCATTTCTCCTTGGCAGTAGATGTTCTGGCGGATATGATTTTGCATTCCAAATTCGACCCTCAGGATATAGAGAGGGAGCGCCAGGTGATTATTGAGGAGATTAATATGGGGCTTGATTCCCCTCAGCACCAGGTTGGGTTACTCATTGATGAAGTCCTTTGGCAAAATCAACCCTTAGGGAGGGATGTTGCTGGAACCAAGTCTACAGTGTCTGCCCTTACCCGCCAAGAAATACTGGGTTATCTGGCTCATCAATACTTACCTAATAACACTGTGGTGGGCATTGCAGGTGACATAACCCACCAGGAGGCGGTGGATAAACTAAAGAGAGCCCTCAGCCGATGGCAAGGAGGCATGTCTCAGACTTGGTATCCTGCCAATGATGAGCAACATAGACCACAACTACGCATTGAGCCACGAGATACAGAGCAAGCACACCTTTGTCTAGCTGTGAGGGGACTGTCTCTAGCGCATCCCGACCGCTTCGTCCTCGACCTACTGAGCGTTGTTTTGGGGGAGGGTATGAGCAGTCGCCTCTTTGTGGAGATTCGGGAGAAAAGAGCCCTAGCTTACGCTATCTATAGCTATGTCAATCACTTCCTAGATACAGGCTCTCTCTCCATCTACGCCGGGGTTGACCCTAAACATGTGTCCACAGCTATCACGGCTATTGTGGCAGAATTACACCGACTTAAACAGGGAATACCTGAGTTTGAATTATCTAAAGCGAAAGGATTGGCTAAGGGGCGCTTGCTGCTGCGGATGGAGGATACCCGCAGTGTAGCTGGCTGGCTGGGGGCTCAGGAATTACTGTTAGGCAAAATCTTCACTATTGATGAGGTGGTATCTATAATTGACTCTATCCAAGCTTCTGACCTAGTTCGGGTTGCAGAGAACCTCCTAGTGTCTGAAAGGCTTAACCTGGCTATAGTTGGTCCTGTTCCTGATGAACAGCATATTAGAGAGCTTCTCCATCTTTAGAGTAAACTCTCATGGGCGGTTGCCCACCATCGAAGCACGAAAATCTGCGGGACGGGATATATACCGTTTGTGGTGAGCCTGTCGAACCACCCTTCGACAAGCTCAGGGCGAGCGGAATAAGTCTATTTTTGGAACAAAATAGCAAATGCCCCCGATATATCGGGGGCATTTGCTTTACCTTCGCTGACTTAATACTCCGGCATTGGTGGCATCCCTGCCTTTTCTTTCTCAGGTATGTCAGTAATCAGAGACTCAGTGGTCAATATCATAGCGGCTACACTAGCCGCATTCTCCAAGGCTGTCCTAACAACTTTGAGCGGGTCAACAATCCCCTTCTCCACCATATCGCCGAAGTCATTCTTCTGGGCATCATAGCCAACCCCAGGCGGACTCTTCTTCACCTCCTCAACCACCACTGAGCCTTCTCTGCCGGAGTTAATGGCGATACAGCGCAGCGGTTCCTCCACTGCCCGTTTCACAACGGCTACACCTGTAGCTTCATCGCCATCGGTCATAAGGGGGTCAAGGACAGCGGAGGCATTAAGCAAAGCTACGCCACCGCCAGGGAGGATGCCTTCCTCTACAGCAGCCCTTGTAGCCGAGAGGGCATCTTCTACTCGGTGCTTCTTTTCTTTAAGCTCAACCTCTGTAGCTGCACCTACCTTGATCACGGCTACCCCGCCAGCTAATTTGGCTAGCCTCTCCTGAAGCTTCTCCCTATCGAAGTCAGAGGTTGTCTCCTCTATCTGCGCCTTAATTTGTTTCATCCTCGCCTTAATATCATCTTCAGAGCCCTTGCCTTCCACAATAGTAGTATCATCCTTATCGCAAACTATCTTGCGAGCTCGACCCAGGTCAGCTATAGTAACTGAGTCAAGTTTTCGCCCTACCTCTTCAGAGATCACCTTCCCACCGGTGAGGATTGCCATATCCTCTAGCATCGCCTTGCGGCGGTCACCAAAGCCTGGTGCTTTAATTGCTAAGCAATTCATGGTGCCTCTCAGCTTATTGACTACCAGGGTAGCCAGCACCTCCCCTTCCACATCCTCAGCTATAATAACCACGTTCTTGCTTACCTGAAGTACTTTCTCCAGAGCAGGCAGAATATCGGAGATGGCTGAAATCTTTTTATCCGTCAGGAGTATGTATGGGTCTTCGATCTCTGTCAACATACGCTCAGCATTGGTAATAAAATAGGGGCTGATATAACCGCGGTCAAACTTCATTCCTTCTACATACTCCGTTTCATACTCCAGCCCCTTCGATTCCTCCACAGTGATGACGCCGTCCTTGCCCACCTTCTCCATCACATCGGCAATGAGATTGCCGATTTTGGGGTCAACTGCCGAGATTGTAGCTACTTGAGCTATCTGCTCTTTGCCAGCCACAGAGATGGACTTTTTCTTGAGCTCCTCCACCAGGGCGTTTATTGCCTTTTCAACCCCCCGCTTGAGAGCCATAGCATCGGCGCCAGCAGCTATATTCTTAAACCCGCCAGTAACTATAGCTTGGGCTAAAATAGTAGAGGTAGTAGTGCCATCACCACACTTATCGTTGGTCTTGGAGGCTGCTTCTTTTATTAGCTGAGCCCCCATATTCTCGAATGGGTCAGGAAGTTCAATCTCCTTAGCAATACTGACACCATCATTGATGACTGTCGGGGGACCCCATTTCTTATCCAAGGCTACAGGACGACCCTTGGGACCCAAGGTCGGTTTGACTGCATCTGTCAGGGTATCTATTCCCTTTTTTAAGCTTCTTCTTGCTTCCTCACCAAAGATTATCTGTTTTGCCATCCTTCCCTCCTTATCTAGCTTTTCTTAGCCAAAATATCGCTCTCTCTCAGGATTATCAGTTCCTCATCGTCGAGCTTGATCTCAGTGCCAGCATACTTAGCATAAATTATCTTATCCCCCTGTTTGACCTCCATAGCTATCCTTTTACCATCTTCAGATAGCCTGCCTGGACCAACTGCGATAACCTCACCCTCTTGAGGCTTCTCCTTGACAGTATCAGGCAATACAATCCCCCCCTTGCTCACCTCCTCTCGAGCACTAGGCTTAACCACTACTCGCTCCCCCAGGGGTTCAAGCTTAGCCATATTCAACCTCCTTTCTCGATTTTAGCACTCTCGCCCTTAGACTGCTAATTTAGATAATAAACTAAAGCAGCAAATTACGCAAATAAGTCTAGAGTCACTCAAGGCATAATATTTCGATTAAGAGGCATTTATGGCTCATTTCCTCCCCTTTTCTCCCAGTTTTCTCGCTAGAGGTGCTCTCTCTTGCTTCCCTTAGACCACTTCCGTCTTTAGCATTTGGGAGGCGATTTCAGCAGCCCGCTTCCCTGAGAGGAGCATCGCTCCGAAGGTAGGACCCATGCGGGGGAGACCATAAACAGAAGCAACTGCCATGCCAGTTGCAACTTCTATAATAGCGTCCATTTCCCTCTAGCACAACCACCACCTCCCTTTGCCAAATAAAACGCCCTTTTGTATAGGGCTTCAAGAATTGTGGTCCATTAGCTCAGGGGCCCTTTGAAATTAATTTCCTATTGCCCCTTTTTTGGAGGCCCAAACCTAACGAAGACCAAGCATAACATACCTATCAGGTAACAGGTTGCCATGAGAGCAAAACCCGGGGGGAACCCAAATCTGTCAATGACGACACCGGCGAGCATAGTCCAGATAGGACCTGAGACAAAGGCAACAGTGTAGTAAATGCTCAGGAGGGTATCCAGAGTGGCCTTATCGGTTGCCTGTGTAAAAAGTGTTTCTATAAGGGGGGCTCTAGCCCATATGAAAGCCCCAGCCAGGATAAGATGGGTCGCAAGTGCCCAGCCTGCGTTAGGGTAGAGAATAACAGTAAAGGTAAATACCGCCGCGGCAAATAGAGTAAACTGGGACACGAATTTCCGGGATAACCTGTCCGCCAACCATCCTGCCCCAATTGGTCCCACGATACCGCCGAACATCATGGCAGAATAGAAAAAACCAGCCTGAGAGGCTTCCATCTGGAAGGTGTCTACCAAGTAGACGGTGAGGTAGACACTCAGTACATTGGTGCCTCTGCCGGCAGCCCCTGCTAGCATAGCTAATGATAGAAGGAGAATGTTCCTATTCTTCAAGGCAATGCTGTAATCGGTCAGTCCAGCACGAGCGCGGCTTCTTCGTTGTCCACCGCTGACCCCACCAGTGGCTGACGCCATCATCTCCCTAAAGGCAAAATAGGCGAGACCCATAAGAAGACTTGGCACTGCTACTATCCGCAGGATTTGCCGCCAGCCGATAACTAAAAGGAGAGAGCTGGCAAGGATAGGAGCTATCCAGGCCCCTACATTCCCCGCTGATGTGTGGAACCCTAGGATTCGTGCCCTTTTCTCACTATAGAGGCTGGCTAGGGTAGCAGCACCCACCGGGTGTTGTGCACTGGCTCCAACGGCTCGTCCCATTAGCCACGCCAGCAGTTGGGAGTAACCTTTAGAGAACCCCATTCCCAGTACCCCCAGGCCGCAAATGATGTTTCCTATCCCCAGCAATACCCCGCGCCCGGCAAACCTGGCTAAAAACCCGTAGGTGACCTGCAACAGGCTGGCTACCAAAGTATTTGCGGCAGTTAGGAAGCCAATTGCCGTATAGCCGATGCCAAACTCATTCATAAACAGGGGATAGAAAACATGGAGGGATCCACTTTGAAGATGGTTCGTAGCATGCGAAAGAGACACCAGAGCCAAGATGGCATTCTTTCTGGGTCCCTTCACCTTCGCCTCCTGGGGCTGCTCTAGCTCTTGTTTACCGTGCTTCAGATAAGACCTCCTTGGTAAAGCCCTTCGTATTATATCATAATACTATGGAAGTGTAATGCGGTAAATTGACAAGAGACTACATGAAACGAAGTATTTGGGTAGTTAGCGTTGAAGGGTCAGAATATTTCGTGCTTTTTGGCTCAGAACGATCTACCCTTTTATTCAATCCTTTTGGCACCTTAAGTAGGAGAGCATAAATAGCTTACCAAGCCCTACGGCACTTTCATCTGCAATATTTGGTAAATGATTTCAGCAGCCCGCTTCCCTGAAAGGAGCATTGCTCCGAAGGTAGGACCCATGCGGGGGAGACCATAAACAGAAGCAACTGCCATACCAGTGGCGATAAGCCCAGGATAAACCTCCCCGGTATGCTCCACAATGGCATCCTCCGATTTCTCAATCCACAACGCCCCTTCGACAGCCATCTTCATCAGTCCCCGTTGCTCTAGCTTCCTTATCACATCGGCATTATGACCAGTAGCATCGATGACACACCTTGCCTCCAGAGGCACTGGGTCAAGGGCAGCAATCTCCACAGGCAGATAAGCCTTTGGGCTCCAGCAAGGTTAAGCTGAGAAACTTCACTCCAGCATCGCAAGCGGAGGCAATGAGCTTGGAGCAGGCGTGGGGGGCATCAGCAACATACAACCCCTCACTTGCCATTTCATAAGGGACACCCAGCTCATCCAATATTGCCTGAGCTGGTGCCCTCAAGGTGAATTTGTTCATAAAATATCCCCCGATCCAAAAGCCACCCCCCGGGTAGTTATTTTTTTCCACAATCATTACCTTAAGGCTATTTTTGGTTAGCTCCCTCCCAGCAATCAGCCCGCTAGGTCCTCCACCTACAATGATCACATCGCTTTCCACATACTCATCAAGCTGATGGAGGAAGCTTCTTATGATGGCTCTAGTAACCTCTTTTTCCCTCACCGGATGAAATAATGGCACTTCAGTTCACCTCTATAAAAGAATTAGTGCTTGGCTGCTGAGCTGCCTAAATATGCTTCCACCAGAGCTAAAGCGCAGTAGGGACCACACATGCTACAGGTTGCTCCAGTGGTGGAATACCGGGCATGGATCTGGCAGGCTCTGGCTGTATCTAGGGAGAGCCTGCTTTGCTCCTCCCAATCGAGGTTCTTGCGGGCTAAGGACATAGCTCTGTCCCAATCAGCAGCTCCCTTTACCCCCTTTACAATATCAGCAGCATGGGCAGCAATGCGAGAGGCGATTATCCCTTCCTTGACCTCTTGTGCATCTGGGAGGGAGAGGTGCTCGGAGGGGGTAACATAGCATAGGAAATCGGCACCAGCCGCAGCAGCGATAGCACCACCAATAGCCCCAGCAATATGGTCATAGCCAGCAGCAATATCAGTTACCAAGGGTCCCAGAACATAGAAGGGTGCTTCCTTGCACAGGCGCTTTTCCATTTGCACATTGGTAACAACCTGATCCAGGGGAAGGTGTCCCGGACCCTCGATCATCACCTGAACACCCGCTGCCCAAGCAGAATCCACCAGCTCACCTAAGGTAAGTAGCTCTTCAATCTGAGGGCGGTCAGTGGCATCAGCAAGGCTGCCAGGGCGCATCCCATCCCCCAAGCTCAGGGTTATATCGTATTTCCTGGCTATCTCCAGCAGGCGGTCATATCGAGCATAAAGGGGGTTCTCCTGCTGATTATGCAACATCCAGCCAATCAAGAAAGCCCCGCCTCGGGAAACCACATCAGTCACCCTACCTTGACTCTTTAGTCGAGCCACAGCCCTTTGGGTCACCCCGCAGTGCACTGTCATAAAGTCAACACCATCTTCTGCCTGTTGCTCAATGGTGGCAAAAATGTCTTCAACGGTCATCTTAACTATAGCTCCCTGACGCTCTATGGCTTCGATCCCGGCTTGATAAATAGGCACAGTGCCCAAAGGTAAGGGACAAGAAGCCAGAATGGCTCGACGAATACCTGCAATGTCATCCCCTGTGCTCAGGTCCATTACTGTGTCTGCTTTGTACTCGATAGCCACCCGCATTTTTCCCAGTTCAGTATCTCGGTCGCCATAGTCGAAGGAGGCGCCAATGTTAGCATTTACCTTAGTGCACAGCCCCTTGCCAATGCCACAGGGCTCAAGGTTAGGGTGCCTAGGATTGGCTGGGATCACTATCGTCCCCTTGGAGACACCTTGCTGAATAAAATCAACCTCCAACCCTTCCCTTTCGGCTACCAGCCTCACTTCTGGAGATATGATGCCTTTTCTAGCTAGTTCAAGCTGTGTCATTTTCCCCCCAAAAATAAAATAGACCCAAAGCCTCGGTTGCAGCCAGACTGGGTCCGAACCGCTTCCCTACGCTCGCATTATCGAGATCAGGTTCAAGGGGTTACCCCGCTATCGGGCTCTCAGCCTTTAGCTCCCCCGCGGCTTACTTTTAATAGTATATCATAAATCAGGGTAAAAATACAAGGGGATCGAGGTAAAACTAAACAGCCTCGAATTATTGAGGGTGTAGTCAAGAAGCTAGAATAAGACCTTTTATCTTGAAGCAAGAATAATACCACTTGGGCGGGGTCCATCTACAAAAAGAATAGACCTCCTTCTTTGTT
>SDBU01009757.1_pt1 | contig 10734 bp, 9 predicted proteins | sample 2277071 | NCBI WGS metagenome assembly SDBU01 (sample SAMN10397929, study PRJNA504765) | marine sediment metagenome | isolation source: marine sediment core GS08_GC12, 126 cmbsf | place: Arctic Ocean: Gakkel Ridge, Loki's castle | collected 2008
TCCTCTGTCTTGATAAACCCAAAACCACGGTCCATGAGCCTTGCGATTGTTCCTTTAGCCATATGATCCTCCTCTTTAGACTTGAGTTTAGTCTTGTGACGGAGGTTTGTCAATATGTAAAAAGGAACCTTCAATTGGGCTCCTTTTTGGGGGGCAGGTCAGCGGCGCAATCATATTCCTCGACCTGTATGTCAGGATGTGTGCCAGGAACAGCTACACGAAACCATATGAACGGAAACAGTGGATTCGGTAGCCAATACTTCCACCCAAGATTCTTAGTTACTGTGCCATCTGGCGCAACAAAATCAAGCCACACATAAAGAAACTTATAAATGCATAGGCCCGGCACATAGTTGATTCGAAATCCATCCGTAATCAGATTGTTTTTGCGGATATAGAAATTCCCTTCGAACGGCGTGATTGCCCAACCCACCGGTCCATCAGCGATCAGGCTATTTGATCCTGTGTGTTTGATTCGTACGCACTTGCGACTCATAGTGTCCGCCTAACTTATTATTATATTGAGATATGGTTGTGACCTGCCCCCATCAAGGATACCACTCACTAAGTTAGAATTACCAGCATAGGAGTCTACAGAGCAACGTCCACGTGTGGTCTTGTGGATGTATGTTCAACCATAATAAAAAAGGAACCATTTTAGAGAAGCTAGGTTGCACAAATCGCTATTATGTTGTCTTGACAGATAATTTTTCAGATGGTATATTCTGGCATGGGAACTCAAGAGTGAAATATAACGGCCGATTCCCTTATTGATGTGGTTCAAAAAGCAGTAGATGTGACCGGTATGAGCAAAGTGCCGGTAAGAGATCGCGCCACGTTGCTTTCAGATAATGGCTTAGGTTAGTCTCTCAAGCATTTGGAGACTACCTGAGGCTGGTGGTTATTAAACATATTCTGACTTCACCCTTTCATCCTCAGACCAACGGTAGGGTAGAGGATATCAGCAGACATTAAAAGGTGAAATAAATCAGGTCCCATATGAAATGCCTACAGAACTTAGACAGACGATAGAATCGTTTGTGAAATACTACAACCAACAGCTCTACCATGAATCCTTGTGCAATGTTGCTCCTGCTGATGTCTATTATGGTCGGAAGGATGACATACTGGCCAGGAGAAAGGAGACAAAGCAGAGAACATTACAAGCTAGAAGAGAGCATAACCGGTCATTGAGAGAGCTTGACAAAACTAGCTCAACTACTTAAAGTGTTCATTAACTGAGTTGTACCAATATTGCTGACGACATACAGGGTGAAGAATATAGGCCGGATATTCGAAGCTAATGGAGGTAAAGAAATCAAAATAATTAGGAGGCGAACAAGTGACAGCCAATAGTGAACCTTTCTGGATTCGAATGCCACGTATTTTGATCGGGACCGGTGCGGTGGAAAATGTAGGCGAATTGGCAAAGAAATTTGGAGGTCGGAAAGTTCTTATTGTTACCGACCCCGGGGTGGTTCAAGCGGGTCTGGTGGACAAAGTGAAACAGCCACTAGAAAAAGAGGGGATTGAATTTGGCATCTTTGATGGTTGTGAACCTGATGTACCAATACACATCATTAAAAAATGTGCTCAGTTTGCAAAGGACGGTAACTACGACTTCATGATTAGTGTGGGTGGAGGAAGTACGCTAGACACTGGCAAAGTAGCAAGTATCGTGGCCACTGCCGAGGATATTGCCCAAGAAGATATTAGTCAGTATATCGCTACAGGGGCTCCGAGGCATGGGCTACCTAGAATACACATTCCAACAACTTCTGGCTCAGGTGCAGATGTATCTCTTGGTTCTCCTGTAACTGATGTGGACGGAGCCAAGAAAGTTATTTTCGGTGAGTATTTGTTACCTGAGGTGGCAATTATTGACCCATTAATGACACTTAATCTACCAGCAAAAATAACTGCTGATACTGGTATAGATGCTTTATGCCATGCTATTGAAGGCTATACTAGTATAAAGGCCAACGTGGTTTCAGATATGCTTTCTGAGACAGTGATAAGGCTGGTTGCTGATAATCTACGCCTTGCATACTGCAAGGGCTCCAAAAACCTGGAAGCAAGGTATAATATGGCTATCGCTGCCAGCTTGGCTATACATTGTGTGCTCACATCTAGCGCCGTACTTCCCCACGGTATGGGCCATTCTTTACAATCGGAGGTAAAATGTACCCATGCTGTATCATGCTCTATCATGCTGCCTCACGTAATGGAGTTTAATCTGTGGGTTGATCAGCCAAAGTACGCACGTATGGCCGAGCTGATGGGTGAGGGAGTGGAAGGCTTGTCCTTGCGAGATGCTGCATGGAAAGCAGTAGAGGCGGTAAGAAAACTGACGATAGATTTAGGTATGACACAAAGGCTGCGTGATATTGGAATGAAAAAGGAACAGATTCCGAGGGTAGTTGATATTCTTTTTACTCCTGTTAACGTATGGCGTGTAAATAATAACCCCCGTGATTGTTCCAGGGAAGATGCCAAAAAGATATTCGAGGCAGCCTGGTAAAAGAGACAAAGCTATAAACCGAGTGGATAGAGTGTAGTATGCAAGGTGGCTGTGGGAGGGTACTAGTTGTTTAGCATGATGCTTATTTCTGCTCTCTTTCCTATTGCCATATCCGTACTCTCAAAATGAGAATAGTAAACGACGCCCCGGTCTGATCATTCATCGGCCGAATGTCCTACTAACCCCGTGCTTTCATAGTCCACCAGCCAAACGTTTTGCCCGAGTCAATGGTATTGTAATATACTTTCCACAAGCTATTCAGCACTAGTTCGACACTTCTTAACTACCTGGGGTAGACACAATATTTTGGGGCATTATTTCTTCCGGTCGTGTGTTCTGTCCCCATTTTGGCAAAGTCAACAGGAGTTGTGTCAGACTTCATCTCCAGCTAGTCGTTCTAGAGTTCTTCTTAATATCGTCCAATCTTTCTGCCCCAGACCACTGGCGCTGGTTGCTTTGAGCAGTTCACGAGTTAGATTGCACGCTAATAATGGCATCTTCATGGTATCCGCAGCTGACAGAGCAAGACCGAGGTCTTTAATCATCAGGTCAGTTGGAAAACCAGGGGCAAAATCTTGGTCTGCTGGACCGTTGGGTATGAGATTAGGATACGGAACCTTCGTCCACAGGATTCTTGCTCCGCTGGAACTGAGAACCTCGAAAATAGTCTTTGGGTCAGCTCCAAGTTTGGTACCAAATATAAAGGCCTCGCACATGGCAAGTCCGCACACTGCGCCCATTAAGTTGTTAGCCAGCTTAACTACCTCTCCCATACCCACATCACCAACGTGGAGGATTTTCTCGCCCATCGCTAGCAGAATATTTCGGCACCGCTCAAGAGTTTCTTTCTTACCACCGACAAACAGAGGTAGGGTGCCTGCTATTGCCATAGGTGAACTGCCACCCACTGGTGAGTCTAACATCTCTATCCCCTTCCTGTTGGCAGCAGCAGCCACCTTCCGAGTAACTATAGGGTCAATAGTGCTCATATCTATAATGACAGAGCCAGCCTTTAAACCTTCCAAAACTCCATCGGGACCCAGATTTACCTGCTCTACATGGGGAGACGAGGGCAACATGGTAACGACAACCTCTGATTTTTCAGCCACTTCCCGGGGTGATTTGGCAGCGGTAGCCCCCGCTGCTACCAATTCTTTAATCGGTTCTGGATTCAGGTCGTGGACAGTAAGGGAATATCCCGCCTTAATCAGATTAAGCGCCATTGGTTTACCCATAGTTCCACAGCCAATAAAACCTATTTTTTCCATCACTTCTCCTTATATTATTAGAGAGCTTATATTTCCCTGGCATGCACACTATTTTGCCTGAGAGCCCCCCGATATCTGTAGGTTACTGAGAATCACCAACTCTTCGCCAAAGTCTTATCCTGCCGTATAATACCACCTCGCCTTTTCGTCTGAATTAGCTGGCAAACTAGTAGCCTTAATTTCCCTATCATGAATCCTGTTACCCATTAAGACTATGTTTTCACCGCCCACTCAATACCCAGCTCCTCTAACTTTTCGGGTGTAGGTATGCCAGTTTTTGCGTCCCAGCCCATTAGAGTATAGTAATAGCTCTTGGCATTCTCCAGTTGTTCAGGATCATAGAACTTGGTAGATAGGGCTCCGTCCCTCTTGGGTTGGAAGAAACGTTTGGGCAGCCTATCGTCAGCAGCGGTAAATCCTTCTCGAATGTTAAACATCCTGGCAAGAGTCAGTACTCTCTCGGCTACCCTCAGCATTTCAACTATGCCGGTCCTCCACCCGGTAACCGCAGCTAAGATATCAGGAAGCTGTTCTATGTAATATGGGACAAAATCACAGAGCACAAGGCAGTCTCGAATAATGCGTTCTTGTTGTACATATCGGAATAAGGATACCTTACGCGGCCCAAGTTCATCAGCAGGAATGGGCTCTACGCCTAGAGTTTTGAACCTATCTACGAACGACCCTGGTGTGGCGAAAAAAGTGTCTTGGATATTGTCCATGTGGTCAGCGCCATGTGGGTTAACGATGTACCCTAGGCCTAATCCGGCTCTTACCCGTGGTTCATGCATTGGTATTTCATATCCCTTAACCTGCATGGCAAACTCTATTGCTCCCCTGCCAATTTTTTGGGCAGCCCGAAATGTACCCTCAGCCAGTAGGTCACCAATACCTTCGCGCTTAGCAATTAATTCAATGGTTTTGAGCATGGCTTCAGTATTCCCAAACCTCAGCTCAATGCCATCTGTATCTTCAGTGTTCAGTAGTCCATTCTCAAAACACTCCATAGCAAAAGCAATGACTGCCCCTGTTGAAATAGTGTCCAAGGAGTAGGCATTGCAAAGTTCGTTTCCCTTGGCGATTGCCTTGAGGTCACTTACGCCGCAATTACAACCTATCGCCGCCAGGGTCTCATACTCTGGGCCGCCATAAGCTGGGTCTACACGGTAAGGTTCATCAATTTTGACCACTTTTTTACAGCGGATCGAACAAGCGTAGCAACTTTCCATCTTTATTCTAATCGTGTCTCGTATTGCCTCAGCACCTATCTCTGTTATCTCAGGGAATTCGCTGCTTACGAAATTACGAACCGGTATATTACCGCTAGCTAGGTCTATATGCATTAGCGGGCCGGTACCAAGCTCACGGTGGCTCTTCCACAGTTGTCGATTGGCTAAGACCCATTGGCCAAACTTCTTCAACTGCTCAGGCTCAGCTACTTGAGATCTCTCGTGACCTCTAACAGCGATAGCCTTAAGGTTTTTTGAACCCATGACTGCACCCATTCCTCCTCTACCGGCAGCCGCATGGAGGTCATTGATAATACACGCATAACGTACTAGTCGTTCCCCACCGGGTCCTATTGCCGCCACTCGAATCAAGCTATCTCCCAGCTCATCTCTGATGGTCTTTTGAGTCTCTTTTGTATTCTTTCCCCAAAGGTGACTGGCATCTCTTATGCTCACTTCTCCATCGTGAATCCAGAGATAGACCGGTTTTTCGGCTTTCCCTTCAAAAATAATAGTGTCGTAGCCGGCATGCTTGAATTCGGCACCCCAGAATCCTCCTATTTCTGCCTTGCCATATCCACCAGTCAGGGGTGATTTTGCGCCAATACAGTGACGGCCGCTTCCTGACAGTGGAACTCCTGTTACTGGACCTAGGGCAAAGATTAATTTATTCTCCGGACCTAAGGGGTCTACCCCTGGCTCCAGCTCTTTTATCAGATAGTACGCAATGAAGCCAGCGCCTCCTATATACCTTCTGCAGAACAGCTCGTCAAGTGCCTCTGTCGATGTGACACCACGAGATAAATCAACTCTTAGTATCTTGCCACTATACCCAAACATGTCTGCCATCACAAACCCCCTTCAATTCGGGAAGACTTAAACCTTTACCATGCCACTCAGGAATATGCTCTGGGACTAAACTTTCCCTTATTCCGTTCACCTCTCCGCAGGCCACACAATACCAATTGGACTTTCATATATGCACTCTCTACAGTGGTTCAAGGGGCTCATTTAGCCCCCTACCTTCATCATTGTACCAGGTAGCCAGGTAGCCAGTTGGGGAAAGACGGTTACTATGACTAAGGCTATGACCGTCATAACAAAAAAGGGTGCGACGCCGATGAAAACCTCGCTGAGGGGATGGTCAGGACGGAGGCCGTGTATGACATAGACATTTAACCCTACCGGAGGAGTAATGAGTGCCATCTCAATAAGTAGCACCAGGGCTACTCCGAACCAGATAGGGTCGAACCCCAAGGCATCGATAATCGGGAAGACGATGGGCAGAGTCACTAACATCAGTGATGTGCCATCCATGAAGCACCCCAGAAAGAGGTAAACAAAGTAGATGAGTATCAGAATTGCTAGTGGGGAGATGGCTAAGCTGCTAACCCAGGCAAGTATGTTATCGGGCACTCGTTCCGACGTCAAAATACCGACTAACAACTGGGCTCCAACTACGAGGAACATAATCATTGAGGTCGTTTTGACTGTGGTTCGCAGGCACTGTCTTAGGATTGACCAGGTGAGCTTTCTATATATCAGGCCAAAGGCCAGAGCCATGAGGGCGCCAATAGCTGCTGCCTCAGTAGGTGTTGTTACTCCCAGATATATTCCACCGAGCACGGCGAACATTACAAGAAATATGGGCCATATCCCTATTATCTGTAAGACCCTGCGCTTCAGAGGTATCTTCTCGTAGGGGGGGGCAAGTTGCGGTTTCGTCATTACCCTCACCGCGATATAACCCATGAATAGCAAGGCAAGCATTATACCAGGGATTATCCCGGCGATGAAGAGTCTACCTATGGACTGCCCAGTCATCGATCCGTAAATTATCATGGCTATGCTAGGAGGAATAAGGATGCCCAGTGTGCCCCCAGCGGCAAGGGAACCTAGAACAATCCTGTGCTCGTAGCCCCGTTTCTCCAGCTCCGGTATGGCAACGGTGCCTATAGTGGCCGCGGTAGCCACACTGGAACCAGATATAGCGGCGAACACGGAGCAAGAAGCTATGTTGGCATGTAGAAGGCCCCCAGGAAGCTTCCCCAGCAAGGCTGTAGCTCCCGTATAAAGGCGGTCGCTCATCCCGCTATGGAGAAGGAGCTCGCCCATGAAGATGAAGAGGGGGATGGCGACAAGTATAAACTTAGTGGCAATATTCCAAGAGGCGTAGGCTAAAGACCCTGCTGAGCCAAGGAATAGGTAAGCAGCGAGGATAGCAACTCCTCCCAGACTGACTGCCACTGATATCCCGCTGAGGAGAAATAGGAATACCAGTCCAAAGATTATGAAAGCTACTACTTCCCAGGGCATCAATTCACCCTTTCACAATTTTCACTCCGAAATATCAAGGGGCCACGTGAGCAAAGATTGCGGTAATTATCTACTTTATACATAAGACTCTTTTGCTTTTCTAAGCGCTATCTTGCTCTCGGTATAAAGGTTACAAAATCTCACTGATAGCACGTTCTTCGGGAGCCTCTTTTGCTTTTTTACACGCTATCTTGATTTGGGTATAAAGGTTACATATCAATAGTAGGGCTATTATGGCAAGCCCTAAAGGGATGAATACTTGCCACGGGGCTATAAGAGGATTCCAGAGACTGGTGGAGGTGGAACCCCTCTCCACACTTCCCAAGAATACGCCCCAGGTGAGGTAGGAAAGTATGCCGGTGAAAATAAGAAAAACAATAGAGTCAATTACATTCATCCAGTCTTGAACTTGCCCGGGTAGCTTCTTGATAAGAACATCAACCCTAATGTGGCCCTTTTCCCTGAGGGTGTAAGCCAACCCCAGGAAGGTTATCATCAGCAGCTCATAGCGTGCACTCTCATTAATCCATATGGTCGGAGCATTTAAAACATATCTCAGGAAAACATCAATTCCTATCGCCACTGCCATGAGCAGCACTAAAATCCCAGCTATATCAGCCGTCGCCAGGGTCAGCCTATTGGTGGTAATATTAAATAATCTCCCCGTTGAGAGAGCTAACCGCTTCAGCATTCTCAAATCACCTTAAGCTTTTAGTGAGCACAGGCATTACCCTGAAGGCAATGCCTGTGCCTATTATACCCAGTGTTCTAGCGTAGTTGTTTACCCAGAGCTTGTTCCATTGTCGTGACTAGCTCTTCACCTACAGTACCGGTTTCCGCCAGTAGCTCCGCCAGCAATGGTTTAGTGACTTGCTCGCGCATGCGGTTATAGAATGCAGGGTCAGTAACTCTCTCGTAGCCTTTTGCGCCAGCTGCTAACATATCGTCAAATACCTTCTTCTCTTCCACTGCTTGTATGTTTATGCTCAATCCCTGCCATGCTCCCAGTTCCTGATACACAACCTCTTGCACATCGGGAGTCAGGGTTTCCCAGAGCTGTTTATTGAAGGAAACAAGCCAAATCCCGTGTAAAAGCCCAATGTCGTAGGTATAGGGCACAACCTCATACAGCTTATTAGCTAGTATGGCGTCAGCTCCAGTCAGCAAACCATTAGCCACACCTCTCTCCAGGGCAGTGTAGACCTCTGGCCAAGCTACAGGGACGGCTGTCCCACCCATGGCTTCAATAATCATCCCGATATGCCTAGCGTAACTCCTTATCTTCTTCCCCCCTAAATCCATTACGTTTACTGCCTCGTCAGTGTTGAAAGCTTGGATAAAACGTGGGAAATAACTCAGTATTACGATGTCTTCCTTCAGAAACTCTCTTTGGATAATAGGGCGAACCGCTTCCCAAACTTTATATTTTTCCAGTTCAGTAGTGTAAAGATAGGGAACATCAATGAGTCCAAGGATGGGATAGTCTCCAGCGTGATAGCTGCCGCCAAGCTCGGTCCCTTCAAGGTTACCTTCACTGACAGCACGAGCCCAGTCCTGACCCACAATTGGTAGTGTCCCATTAGGAACAACCCTCACATCCAGAAGACCATCGGTGCGGTCTTTGACACGAGCGAATGCGTTTATCAATTCTGCGTCATAGAATTTTGTTAGATTGCTTGAATCTACCGTGAAGGTCCACTTCTGGGGTTCCATGACTGCTTCCGGAGCTGGAGCCACTGCCGGAGCACAGGCGGCCACCAATGACAACACCAACACCATTGCTAGACCCAATATTGCTAATTTCCTTTTCATTTCTTTCTCCCAACAAATATTTATTCTTGTGGTATGGACTAACCATAATCCGCTAAACTCTTAGTTCTACCTCATTTCTTACCCCCTTTTCTCAATCTTTTCCTCTTGTGTAGTGTGAGTAGGAACTATATTATACACACTATGGCGAGGAATTTGTCAAGCGTTCTTACTACTATTCTTTGCGATAGTGAAATATTGATTACCTTTTCGTCTTTCAGCCTCCCGCAGCATTTAGAAATTCCTCCTTGATTCGGGATAAGGCCTCAGGCTGGCTGATTACATTTGCTGCAGTCATAGCTAGAGCCTTAGCAGCATCGATTAGTCCTTCCATACCAGCATCTGAGGCAGCGGCAGCAGCAAACTCGGCTGAGTGTGGGATCAATCGCCTTGGAGATATGGCTATGTAAGGGTGTATGCTAGGCGCAATCACACTGACATTACCCATATCAACGCTGCCTGCTGGCTCATCCCCCAACCGCTTGAACCCGGCGGCCCAGGGTCTGCATGTTATCAGCCCAAAGCTGAATAAGGGTATAGTTGTGGTGCATGGCAGAGCATCTCAATCCCCAGCGATACTCTAAACGGGCTCCCGTGGACAGAGCCGCTACCCTAAAGCTGTTCAGCCCCCTTTATCTTTGTTTACTCTGAGAGTAGGATACCGAATGTTCATCGCCAGATTCTTTGTTGCTTGCGAGCTAGTGGCTTCTCCTCCTCATTTAGTTGTCTCCAGGACTCCACGAACCTGGCAATTCAAGCAATCGGCATTACTGCCCTCTTTTTCTTTATTGCGAAATTATATACTACTAATATGCCTAGAGGTCAAGCTTCGGGTTTTATCTTGAACAATTCGTCATCCCTGAAAACGCTGACTTTGTCAATAGTTAATCAGGATATACCTATTCATCCCTTCGTAGCTTAGTAGCCACGCTATGTCGTTCAGGCTGAGGCTACCCCATCATTTTCACGGCCTATTATGCATTGCCAGACGAATTACCGGGCTCACCTCGACCAAAGGATTCAGCTATCTTCTCCATCTCACGATACGTCTTACCATCCTTGAGAATATGATAGATCCACTCCAGGAGCTTTCTCGCGGTGGCTACCTTGGCAATCTGCCCTCCCTTCTTTCTCTCTACTTTAGAGTAGAAACGCCGTAATGGTCCTGGCCTCTTTACGGCATGTATCGCCGCTTCAATTAATATCCAGCGCAGCCATCTTGAACCTTGTTTTGTTATATGCCCATGGTAACACGCATTCCCTGAGGCGTAGGTGTTGGGGAGGGTGGTGTTGGAGTAGTGCACCCAACTAAAATCAGCAAGGAGCAAAGTGATATGGTGAAGATTGCTAGTCTCTTCATATGTGGGATAATCGTAGTTCTGAAGCGAGCGATTGTCAACACCCTGAACTGGATGAATCCTTGAGCGTGCGGAATGTGGTTACGACTTTGAAGAAAGGTATGAGCAGAGGGCTTGAGTAACAAAACGCCCTATTGTGACCTGAGAATTGCTATTCCATTGCTCTTCACGCCAGAAAATGTAAAAAACAAGTTAATGGGTCCGATGAAGTTCAGCCATCTACACTTTTCGCG
>SDBU01009758.1_pt1 | contig 10734 bp, 23 predicted proteins | sample 2277071 | NCBI WGS metagenome assembly SDBU01 (sample SAMN10397929, study PRJNA504765) | marine sediment metagenome | isolation source: marine sediment core GS08_GC12, 126 cmbsf | place: Arctic Ocean: Gakkel Ridge, Loki's castle | collected 2008
CCGCAAAGGAATCTGGACTGAGTGGCGACCGTTTCGGGAATTGCAGCCGCGTTGATAAGGGTGCCGGCTGCGTTCAGGGAAGACAGTACCACTGTTCCGACAGCGCCATTGATAGCTACCGCAGCAGCGTCAACATTAACACCGTTCACGGTAAGCCTAACCTCCGTGGCGCCAACTGCGGCAGATGTCACAACAGCTCCCAGAGCTGTTATATAGAGGGCCCCAGGTCTAATGATGTTGAAGAGAGCATAGGTGGCTACAGCCACGGTATATACTTCCTCCGGGCGACTGATTACTACATCAGCGTCGGAAATCATCGATTTTATTTGCTGTGCTAAACCCATTTTTTCCCACCTTCCACCTTAATGAGTTTGATTATTCAACTCGGGGAGTTGCACCCCGGCCTACATCGACCTATTTCAGGTTTACCACCTGATGACTTGGGGGGAAGGAAATCCCTCCCCCCAAGGGAATCACCCGGTAAACCCGATCAGCTAATGGTTGGTCCGAGTTTCTCAATGGCGAAACAGCCAAAAGAAACCGGCTCGGCAGCCCCAGCAGCTCTTGCATAGGCCTGGATAAAGGCACTATCCTGCGGGTCATATACCACTGGCTCGCTGAAATAGACGTCGGATTCAAACTTGTTCTCTACCATCAGCTGGATGAAGAAGGATGCTTTGGTAGAAGCACCGGTAGCGCCGACACGGAAGCGGACAGCGGTGAAGATCGGTGGGACAACGGCACTGGCGTTGGCAGCCTTGTAGAAAACGGCTATCAAGTTAATGGGCAAGACGCCCACTGCCGCGCCATCACCAGCAAATCCCCAACCAGCCGCAGCCGGGGCAGGTGTGACATAATTCTCAGTGGTCCAGGCGCCGGGGAAGTCGGTGAGTGGGAATGCTTCTCTAGCTACCAGTTCCTCGCGGACGCGAGCAACACCAAGGGCCAGTGCCCTTGCGATGCCGGCTTGGACCGCACCACCTCTGAATGTCTTGATATCGGTAAGGGTTAGCTCATTGGTTGCGATTGCAAAACTCATCTCAGTGTATTTCTCCTTCGAGAGTTATTTTATGGGAGCTAGGTCAGTTTTACTGGCGCGAAGGGAGTTTCCAGTGCCGGCCCGGGGTAGCGGGATGCAGAACTCCTGTGGAAACTAAGCTTGCTAGAAGCCCTCTGCCCAGCACCACCTGCGACGCGTTCGGTTATCTGGTTAAGGCTCAGAGGAAGAGAGGCAACACCAATATTCTTTATGAAATCGCCACCCCATCCCATCCAAGCACCAAGATAGCCGGCAACAGTCTCGGCATAAGTTATATACTCAGCCCAGTCAGGCACAGTTCTCTTAGCTATCTGGTCGATTCCGAACACAACAACCGGAGCACCCAAATCGGGAACCATTCTAATCGCCATGTTTAATTCTCCCTTTTAAGTGTGGGTCGCATCCCAAGCAAAAAGTAAGGCGGGTCGCCCAAAGCTCTTCACTTAGGGTTGCGACCCGCCTCTTAAATTTCTTAACCCCTGATCGACCGCAGACTTTCTGTCTATCTCGTCCCAGAGGGTCAGCTTAACTGGGGAAATTCCCCAGATTGCTTACAATGTTAATTCTTACCACATCATTTTCTATTTGTCAAGTATTATTTCTTTTTTGGCTTTATGGCAGTAACCAATATTATCGCTCCGCCAGCAAGAAGTGCCACAGGAAGCCATGGGAATTCCACTGATGGTTCCTCTGGTGATGGCTCTTCTTCCGGCGGTACTTCTTCTGGAATACACACGCCCTCTTGACAGACATAACCGGTGGGGCAATCTGCATCTATAGCACATTCCGGTGGAATCTCTACTTCTCTAAAGTGAGCTTTAACTGTCTTACGTTCATCCATAACCCCTGAAACCCACTCAGTTGGATTATAGCTCACCCCACCTTGTATCTCATCCGACCACTTGACAAATTCGTATCCCGCATTGGGGTGCGCTGCCACCTGAACCCTTGTGTCTTCAATAAACTTCCCGACAGTGCCATCAGTGAAGTGATTATCAATGTCAACAGGGGATGGAGAAGTTGTTACATAACCTCCCTGCGATGGGGTTATATCTACTTCGAGAGGCCAGAGTTTTTCTACTTCAGCTAGAGCAAACTCTGCTTTAACCAATCTGTTCTCGCTCATAGTGACAGTGTTGTAGAGGCTGGTGGATAGGGGATTATCAACCTCGCCTCGCCACGTGACAAATACAAAGCCGGGGTTGACTATTGCGGTTAAATAGACTACTGTTCCTTCCTCATAATGCCCTTCAGCGTCTAGTGCTTGAGGATTGAAATTTATCTCCCCCCCTGCTTCCTCGCCAAGAATTGCAAATCTGAGGACTTTTACTTGCACCCCGGGCATCCTGACATAAAATACATCATCCCATTCCTGGTCGTGAACCACCTGATCTGCTTCCTGAAAGAAACGGCTTATAATATTTACCCTCACATCTCTCCGAGTCTGCTCCCTTTCTGTTGAGCTGTATATTACCTGGACCTCTTTGGGCTGCCCTGCCACAAAATAAACTGGGGTATCGATAGAATTTATCCAATCCCCTCGTCCTGGTAGCCAGCTACCTTCATACACGGCTACCCTGAAAGTATAAACCCCTGTTATCTCGGGCACGACTTGAAATGTCAAAAGCACCGGGCCCGGCGGGGACTCGTAAGGATAAGCCGTTGGTCTATCTATAGTAAACTCGCTCATGTCGCTCTCCTCGGCGGGCTTCTTGAGGCTAAAAGTGCCAGCCCAACTATACCTATGGCAGCTCCTATTATCAACAGTACCGGTATCTGAGCTACGGCGGGCACCTTCAGAATGAACACTACGACTGCGGTGGTTATCGCTCCCAAGACGAAGCCTGCTAAAACTCCTATAATTAAAGCTACCCAATGGAGTTTGATAAACGCTAATGCGGCTACCATCCAAATCGGGTCAGCTTCTAATTCAACAATTCCCTGGCCCCCCTCTCCCCACACATCAATAAGATCCATCCCTTCAGGAACTGACCCTGCAAACGCCAATTCAGCCCCAGCCATATCGAAAAGCCACGGAGCCCAGGTATTCATAACCACCCTCATTCTGGTTCCCTTGGTGAGGTTCATATCGGCAACTATCGGAGATAGTTCACCCAAACTCGGTCCTTCAGCTACTTTTATCCACTGTGTCATTAACCTTTCACCTCAAAAGCAGGTTCATCACAGCGAGGGAGTTCGATTATTTCCTTCCGTAAGTCTAAGTAAAAATCTATCTCTTTCTGCATTATCTGGAGCTTGGCTTCAGCACCATATTCCCCAGGTTCTCTCCCTGTGATTTCCTTATATTCAGTTCGGGCCTCTACGAGTAACCTTTGCAGATCCCTATAGTCCCTTCTAAGAGTACCAAGGTGGTAATCTAGCGCCCATTCAATGCCTTGTTTAGGAGCCTGCCTCATACACTTACAGTCGCCTAATATAACCTTCTTCGGCTCCTCTGCGAAACGCCTCTGTCGCTCTTCTGGACTTAACTTCTGCCACTCTTTCAGGTCCATCACTTCTTCCTAAAGTACCTCACATAGTCTTATTTTGAGCAACTCTCTAGCGGACTGTGTCCCAATCACTTTCTCAGCCAATGTCCGCTTGTCCCATTTCTCAGGGGAGGGGGCTTCGCCACCATATATTTGATAGAGTGTCTGTGCCTCCTCGAGAGTCAGTTTGCCACAGGCAAACGCGGTAGATTGAAGTTTCTGATATTCAACAAGGTCCGCAAAGTTAGTCTTCAGGCTTTCATTGAGATTCCTTAGTTTCTCCTCTGAAACCGTCTTCATCTTCTCATCTATCCGGGTAATACCAGCTTGTATCCGGTTAGCCATCACTTCCTCCCTTCGATGAATGCCCAATCCAAATAGTCTTTGAGCCACGCTGCGTAAACAGCGGAAAACGGGGTGAGCATCGTGCGTCCCTTAATCGCAGAAACGGTCTTATCGTTGAAGAAAAGCACGGGTTCATAGATATCAGCAACATCAGCAGAAACCATCGGCTCCATATCACCCCGGGTGGACTCCATGATATATTCGTGGTCAAGCTGAACTTGGACCCAACTGTGGCCACCGGCATTTCCTTTTTGTTTAAGATTACCCAGAACAACGCTGACCTGCTCTGGGGGTAATTCGTTCCGTATTAGTGAGGCTAAAAGGATTGATTTATTTACACAATTTCCGACCAATGTCCGAACCACTTGCCCGGGGTCTTGCCAATAATCTTCTTGGACAGATGTATGTCCATGCACCCATATCTTTGCTCTGACAAACTTCGTATATTTCACCTTGTCCGCCACCCAGTCCCAGCAGGCAATGAGCCTGTCCTCAAGGTTATTTATGCCCTTGGTCAGGTGCTGGTGTAGAGTCTGAACCTCTAGGGAATCGGGGGTAACAAAATCCGTCAGCCACTTACCCTCGCCGAAGAAGGTAGCGGCAATAGGCTGGCTGTCTATTTGTACCGGTAGAGACATAGCAATCCCCTTTCAAAGCTATAGTCTGGCCAGTTTCTCACCCACGACCTTGGACTTTGCCAGGATAAGACCGACTAAAATACCGAGACCTCCCCAGAAAATGGGGCTTGGGATATCAACACCGGTGATGGTGCCGCTGATGCCACACATTGGGCAAGAAACGCTTTGGCCTGGGCTGCCTGAGACTGGAAAACTGCATGAAGGGCAATCTACGTACGAATGCTTGATAGTCATAATCCCCCCTTAAACAAAAATGCCCGCATCCGCGGGCGACCCTCTAATATTCGATTATTTTAATCAATACCATAATTCTAGCATTATTGTCAAGCTTTTCGTTTCTTCCAATGCTTTTTGTATTCGCTCAAGCTTTCATAAAAGGGAATTATTTTCTCATCTTTCTTCCTTCCCCTCCGTGGGTTTTTTACCCTTGGAGTTCTTTCTTGAAGGTCTCTACCTGCCGCGCTAGCCAATTCCTTCCTTTCGTCCAGCCTAGAAAAAGGCTCGCAACAGCTGGGAAATCATCTTTTAAGGCATCTATTGCCCAGTTGGTAGTCATAAAACTCACATCCCCCAGTTTGATGGCAAGTTGCTTGAATTGCATTTTGCTCTCAGCTTCTAGGCTATCCCAAAGACTATAGTTAGCCAATACCCACTCAGTGGCTTTTGCTACATTGACACCGCTTTTCTTGAATAGTTCTACTAGCACGCCCTTCAAGATGCCGGGAGCAAGGGTGGCAACAAGCCCCTTACCGAAAACCACGCCATATTTCTTTATATCAATACCAAGCATCTATTCTTCCTCGACTTCTCCTGGGCTTTCTGCCTGAACTCTTTTTACGGAATATTTTGCCCCACACCCAGCGCATACTGCTATTTTAGCAGTAGGGCCAACCGCAACAGGTTGATGACACTGGCTACACTCAGTCTCGCCCGATTCGCCAACTCCTGCCGTTATGCTCCCCCTGCTTTTCCCCGGGGAAGGTGGACTGGCTTTGCTTGCCTCACCCCCCCCCGCCATTATTCCTTTGGCTATTGCCTCCCCAATCAACCCAGGCGTCTTAGCAAACATTTCGTTTTTCTCTCGTTGTATAGTAAGTTCTGCGGTTCTTACCGCTCTGCTATCTGCCATCTCCGCCTTCCTGTCTTCTCTATCATCCCTATCTTTTTGCATCTGCCACTGAAATTCCCTTTCTCTCGCTGTCTCTACGTTTTGCAGTTGAAGCAATTGGATCTGGAGGGCTGGGTCACTCGCACCCGGGTCTGGTGCTTTCAAGCCGAGTTCTGCCGCCATCTTCCTGATATCCGTAATTATCTCTACTGGGGACCGGCCATCTATTTTGTCTTTAATTAACTCTAAATTAGCTGCATTGGTGGCCTTAATCTCTCTCATCTCTGCATCGTGTAGCTGTTGCCTGAGTAGGTTGTTTTCTTGAACGGTTCGGATGGTAGTATCAGCCGCCTCCTTCCTCAACCTCTCTGTCTCTGCCATTGCCGCCTGGCGTTCCTCTTGTAGATTGATGTGCCCAAGGTCTAAGCCGCCAGTAATCTTATATCCACCCCCGCCTTCCTCCTTCTTCTCCGACTTTTCTACGGCGGCATCGGCAGACGTCTCATCCTTCCTTAGTTTAGCCATGTCTGCCTTGTGTTTTGCTTCATCTTTTTCTTCTTCCCTTTCAATACGCTTGCGCTCCCTATCACTCACTTTTTCGCTGAGTAATATATCGGCCCCAGCTGGGTTCCCTGCCGGAGCGCCAAATCCCGCCTCCCATTCTTTTATCATTGTTTCCCTCCTAGTTTTATAAGCCCCAATTTTAGATTCCTGTCTTTGAAGAAAGTCTCGGCGCAAGTATCGAGGAAGTCACCCAGAGTTAATTTAGCAACCCCGTTACCAGAAAGTTGTACCTGTTTAGCTGCTGCTATTTCATAGAGTGTGAGGGTTGGCAAAGATAAGAATACGACACACCTAATCCCTTCTTCGGCTATGGTCAGCCCGGCTTTGGCAGATGGCTTGTCCTTGTCTTTCCCCTCTTTCTCCCTCGCCTCACTGGCTCCGCCAATGGATTCTTGGGCTTGCGGCTTCTCCGTTTCAGGTTCCTCAAACTCTAACTCTTCCCCTAGTATAGCTTCCGTTTTAGGAGTTTCAGCTTCCTCTACTTCCTGTTGGTTCTCATCCTTTTTTATCTGCCTAGTTTCATCGATGCCACCTACAGTCTCACCACCTCGCGATTGCGACCCAGTAACTCCCTTACCCCTCTTCCACTCCCAGAAATAAGTTGCCCTAGTATGACTCTTTAATTTAAGCGCCTTTACCTCGGGACTAATGGCAGTCTTGCCTTCCTCAAATAGTGCAAATGCAGCTTCCTTTTTAGCCATACTAATAATCCCCTAATGACTATAAATTAGCCTCAGTTTTTGATTCCTTCAACGGACTCCTCGAAAAGACTTCCTTTTTAGAATAATACACCATTTAACCTTTGTCAAGTTCCATAAACTTGACTTATTTCAAAACTTGTGATAAAAATTAAACCATGGGAAGAGAAATACTGGCAGTTATCATTCAAGAGGGTGCTAGGTTCTGCTCGGAGTTGCTTCGACTCCGCCCTCCTAAACCGAAGCGGGTAGAGCAGGAACATCCCATCGCTCCAGGCAAGCCACAGGTAGTGCCACAGGAGGAATCCGGCGAGGACAAGATTGAGAAAGGCACTGCCTGCCTGCCATGTGTGAATGGCCATTCCCATGCTTGCATAGGATTTTTGAGCGAAGCCAGCCGAATGAGTCCGGATGGGCTTAACCCTGATAGTCTTTTTAGGGTTGACAAGTGTCTAGGAGAAATAGCCGCTGCGGAAAGGATAGACCTTTCAGAAGAAAAAATCGCTAAGCTTCCCCCAGAGGAACAACTAATAGCCCGTAACGCGCTTAAAGGATTCCGCGAAATTCGACATGAACTTGAAGGAATAACTAACAAGGAAGATCTACAAAAAGCCAATGTCAAAATGATAGAATTGCAGAAGTATGTAGGGAAAGAATGGTTTAAGCTCAGGTTAGCCAAGATGCCTGAAGAGGAAAAGACCAAATTAGCCAACATGGCAATGAAAAGGTTAGAGGAGGAATAGTATGCAGGAAGAACCTGAAAAAGGATGTAATATTGATGACATCATGTGTCAGTTCGGAGTTATGAGCCACCTTGAGGGAATGCAGAAGTTGCTCGGGTCCGATAAATTCAAGAACAGATACCCCGAGTTTGCGGGGTTAGAAGAAACTGTGGCTGGAAGAATCGCCGAACAGGACATAACCATTAAGGAAGCCTTTGAGAGATGCGGGAGAGCGCCCGAGTCGCCCCCTGAAATAAAAGAGGGGGTAGAAGAATGACAAGAGCCGGGCTACACATATTCAAATGCGAAGCCTGCGGACAGATCAAAGAGCTTGAGGCAGGCATAAGAACTATATACTGCTGCGCCCAACTAATGGTTGAGGTGCCGGAGGCAGAGGAGGAGCAAGGCCCAACTTTAAGGTTAAGACCGAAGGAATGATTTGGCGATAAACAAAACTGATGTTAAGATGGCTATTATCACCGGGCTCGCAATAGGCGAAGCTTCATTGGTGATAAGAGCTTTCAGGAGAAAGGGTGAGGCAAAATAATGAAGTGGCTTATTATTTCTTTGGGATTAAGTCTACTTCCTGTCTGGAAAGACGTAACAACGGGAGCGGGATTGAACCTCTGGGAGTATATCCACTCGACTGCCTTCACCAAGAGGAAGCATATCCCTGTGGAAGAGGCTATCGAAAACTACCGAAGGAATATGGGCTATGAGTGAGAAAAAAGCAGCTTTGATTATTGGATTGGGATTTCTTAGCTTTCTCCCAGTTTGGCGTAGTGGTTTAAGAGAAAACATGAACCTTTGGGAGTTTATAAATGTCCATACTATTTTTAGCCCACACGAAGTCACTTATGTGCCTGAAGAATATCTGACCCGGGGGGAAACCTTAGGAATATATATGGAAATTCGATGAGTGGGGGGAAGATGCCATGTCCAACAAAGAGGATACCAAGGCACTCAAGACTTTGGCTGTTCCCATAATAATCGGAACATTCATAGTCGTAGGAGTTGCCCTGCTGGGCAAGATAATGACCGAGAAAATAACCAGAGGGAGATATGAAGCAAGAAGAATATAGGTCATGTATGACTACAAAAATGGGTGGTGGACGATTGAAGGGATTGTCAAAAGAAGATAGACGAATAGAGTTCTGCTCCATAGCCAAAGAATGCAGCAAGGGTGTTAGTCAACAAGAAGCAGCCAGGCTCTGCGCCGAGTCCGCCGCCAACCCGAAGCCCCCCAGGGAAAAGAGGGCGAGAAGAGGACGGATTGATACAGGCACCCTTGCGGCTTGTGTCATAAAGGGGCTCGATGGTGTAGAACCCACCCTTGCCAATCTGCCAACTATCATTGCCGGTTGCACTGGACAGAAGGCGGGGTCTCCCACCCGGGAGAAGTTTATCAAAAAATGCTTCAAGGAAAATTCCGTCACCGGTGACATTAAGGAGGCCCAGAAGCTGAGGTCGCTTTGTACAGCCAGGTGGAAAGAGCAGGAGGCTACCGCGTGAAGGTAGATGATTATGTCCAAATCGTGGCTGTGAACGGTGATTACCGGTACGGGTATATTACCGATGTCCTTGACAAGGGCTTCACTTTGGGTATCAGCCTATTTGATGAAGGAGAAAGCAAGATCGCCTACGATGCGGCTCACGCTGCCATGGCAGGGGAGGAAGTAATTGATTATGTTTCTATCCTTACCGACATGGAGAAACACATAGTCCCTTTGCTCGCTACTGGATTAAACACAAGTAAAATTGCAGAAGTATTATCCACCAGCCCCATCACAGTCAGGGCACAGATCCGCACGCTGCGCATCAAACTGCGCCTAGATAATAGAGCCCAACTCAATGCCTTCTCCCAAGCATTGAATTCTATGATACAAAAACAGGCGAAAGTCGACGAAGCTTTGAGAGCTGAGCTAGGAGGAAGTAAATGATAGGACAGCATGAGTTTTACTCAAAATGTATGGGCGACGAGCTCAGGGGTCAGACGGGTGGAGGTCGGGGCGCCGTCAGGCTGAGGTTTATTGAGGCAGCAAAGGCGTGCCGTAATAAATACTGTGCTGAGGTAGCTCTGGAAGAAATCTTGAAGTCTCCCGAAGACTCGGATACCATTCGGGGAATATTAAAAGAGCATTGCGATTGTTGCAACAGGGAATAGGGAAGTGGCTGAACCAGAACACTTGATCAGGCTCAGGTTAAAGGATGGCACTGCGATAGACTTTCGCCGGACAAAAAACAACGAGGTTCATATCTGCCATGGTGACCATAAGGTTATCTTGCCCAAATGTACAGGGCGGCAGACCCTCGACCTGTTTGCACTTCTGGATCCTTTCGGAGAGATAGAGGAGGAGATAAATGAAACCACATGAAAAAGATACCCAGTACTGCCTGGCCATTGAGGAAGATAAAACAGCTCTCGAGTGTCTAAAAAAGGTTGTGGCTGAATATAAGGGCAGCGACGTCTGCCGGCCGAAATTGGTCCTCCTGGTTCAGGATGGATGCGTCCCCTGTAAAGAAGAAGCCGCCCTTCATGCGAATGATATCGCCAGGGGTATTGTACAGAAGATAAACATCTCCTCGCTCGAGGGATTGGCGATTGCAAAGAGAAACGATATTAGTCTCATCCCCTCCCTAGTTTTGCTTGACTGCAATGATAATCTCATACTGCCCGATTAATCGTTTTGCTTGACTAGGAGAGTTTTCTGCTTTAAGATTAGCTCAGAACGATTTTTGAAAGGAGTGAATATCATGGGGAAAGGAAGACCAATGATGACTGCTCTCAAGAGCAAAATCACCCCCTTCGGTCGCTGGGCACCACCCGCGAATAAGCATGCCCGATGCGTCGGTGCCGCACTATACGGCAAGACCGGCGGCGGACGCATGGGAGTGCGGGAGCGCTTCACCGAAGCCAGCAAAAAGTGCTAAATTAGCACCGGCTTATGGATAAAAAAGGGGAGCCTAAATTGGCTCCCCTTTCCATTATCTGGGCATTACAAGCTAATCTTTCACATGGCTTTCTTTGTAAGTATCCAGATCCCGCCAGAACAGGTGGCACTTACACCAGCCATCTTTTTTGACCTCTCCGGTAGCCTCCGGGCAGGGGCATTCCAACCGCTCCTTGGCAC
>SDBU01009759.1_pt1 | contig 10734 bp, 11 predicted proteins | sample 2277071 | NCBI WGS metagenome assembly SDBU01 (sample SAMN10397929, study PRJNA504765) | marine sediment metagenome | isolation source: marine sediment core GS08_GC12, 126 cmbsf | place: Arctic Ocean: Gakkel Ridge, Loki's castle | collected 2008
TCGGCCATCTGCACCTGGACGCGGTCACGGTGAACCCCTACATGGGCCGCGACGCCGTGGAGCCCTTCATCGCCGACCCGGTCCGGGGGGCCTTCATCCTGTGCCTGACCTCCAATCCCGGTTCGGGCGATTTCCAGCGCTATCCCGCCCAACAGCCGTTGTATCTGGAGGTGGCCGCCTGGGCCGAGCGGCTTAACGGGGCCGGTAATGTGGGACTGGTCACTGGCGCCACCCACCCGGACGACCTGGCCGGCATTCGCCGGGCGGCGCCTACGTTGCCCTTCCTGGCGCCGGGGATCGGCGCCCAGGGCGGTTCCCTGGAGCAGGCGCTGGCGTCCGGCACCAATGAGACGCCCACCATCATCAGTGTCTCCCGGGGAGCGCTGTACGCCGGTGAGGGCACGCTGGAGGATATCGTGGCGGCCGTCGGTGACTATAACCGGCAGATTAACGACCTGGCCTGATGGCGCCCGACCTGAAGCAACTGTTGACGGACTCCGGCGCTCTGCTGGAGGGCCACTTTCTGCTCACCTCCGGCCGGCACAGCGACCGCTACATCGAGAAGTTCCGCCTGCTGGAGCGCCCCTCCGCCCTGGATGCCGTGGCCCAGGCCATGGCCGATGGTATCGACCCGTCTGAGGTGGATGTGGTCCTGGGGGCGGCCGTCGGCGGGATCCTGATCGCCGGGGCGGTGGCCCGGGTGCTGGATCGCCGCATCATGTTTACCGAGCGGGTGGATGGCCGGATGACCCTCCGCCGGGGTTTTGAGCTGCACCCCGCTGACCGGGTACTGGTGGTGGAAGATATAGTCAGCACCGGCGGTTCCGTTCAGGAGCTGTTGGAGGTGGTGCGCCAGGCGGGAGCCCGGACTATGCGGGTGGCCTGCCTGGTGGACCGGTCCACGAGTGGACTTAAACTTACGCCGCCTACTAAAGTGCTCCTGCGCCTGCCCATCGCCAGCTGGACCCCCCGGGAATGCCCAAAGTGTCTTGAAGGCCTCCCACTGGCCCAACCGGGCCGTACCGGCAAATAGCCGCTGCTGGGCTCGGATCAACGGCGCTTCTCCCCTAGCATGAGTCCATAGCACTGCCTAATTTCCGGGCACATCGAGCCTTGATCCGGCCCCAGAGTCACAACTAGACATCATCGATTAAAGGAGTCCGAAATTGCCCAAGCCAGCTTTTTTTGCCACCCCGATCATCATCCTGTTAATGGCGCTTACCTGTAGCAAACGGAACGAGGAAGTGCTTAAAACCTACCCCAAGGGAGAGAAGCAGGAAGTAGCCACTTACCAGGGCCAGGGGGAGGACCGGCAGCAGGTATCCAAGACCGGCTATTATCGGGATGGAACCATCTCCTTCGAGGAGACCTACCGGGAAGGTGAATTAGCCGCCTACCGGGCCTACTGGAATAGCGGAGAGCTTAAGGCCCGGCGTAGTTATAGCGCCGGTCAGGTGGAGCTGGAGGAATATTTCGACGCCGACGGCGTGTCCCAATTGACCCGCCAGCAGATCAAGGACCGTATCGCCGGGCTGGCTGAATTTGAGTCCGAGCCGGCTACCGCAGATGACATCGTGACCATGGAGACCAGCGCCGGAATTATCAAACTGAAACTATATACCGATCTGACAGCGGGACACGCGAACAATTTCAAGAAACTGGCCAATTACGGTTTCTACGACAGCACCACCTTTCACCGCGTGGTCCCAGGATTCGTGATCCAGGGAGGCGATATAATCAGCCGGGACCCCGACAGAGCCAATGACGGCACAGGCGATCCGGGCTACAGCATTGACGCCGAGTTCAACCCCCGGCCCCACGTAAAGGGCACCCTGGCCATGGCCCGCTCCTCGGACCCCAACAGCGCCGGCAGCCAGTTCTATATCGCCCTGGGCCGGTTGGCGCGGCTGGATAACCAGTACACGGTTTTCGGGCAGGTGATCGAGGGGCTGGAGGTGGTCGACAGTATCGCGGCGGCCGCCACCGACAACCGTGATAATCCCATCAAGCCCCAACGAATATTCAAAGTCAGGGTGGAGTGACCCCCCTAAATCCGCCCAACCAAATTGGAGCAGCCGGTGCCCCGGGAGCACCCGCATGAGAATTCCAAAAGTGGGGTTGGCTCTGGGGGCGGGAGGAGCGCGCGGCCTGACACACCTGGGAGTGATCCGGGCCCTGCGCCGATATGACATCCCAGTGGACCTGATTGCGGGCTCCTCCATGGGCGCCGTGGTGGGCGCCATGTACTGTGCCACCCTTGATATTGAATGGGTCGAACAGCGTTTCAGGGAAATGCTCCCCAGCGAGGAGTTCGCCGAGTCGGGGATTAATTTGGTCCAGACCTGGGCGCCGGGCGATGAGCCGGGTTTTCTGGAATGGGCCACCCACTACGTGCGCCACAAGCTGGTGCTGAACTTTTCCGACCGCCGGCCGGGAGTGGTCAAGACCGAACGCCTGGCCCGGCTGATCGACTTCCTGCTGCCGGTGAAGACTTTTGCGGAACTACGGCTACCCTTTGCCTGTGTCGCAGTGGATCTGCAAACCGGGAACGACGTGGTCATCGATGCGGGCAATCTGGTGGAGGCGGTGACGGCCAGCGCTTCCATACCCGGCTATCTGCCACCGATGCCACTGGAGAAAAGCCTGTTGAGCGATGGTGGAGTGGGCCAGCCGGTGCCCGGCGACGCGGCCCGCCAACTGGGAGCTGAGTTTATCATTGCTGTTGACGCATCCAAACATCGCTTTGCCCCACTGACGGAACAGAACATCGTAACCATTCTGGGGCGGGCCAGTGAAATCACCGCCGCCCGGCTGTCCCAGGCCTTAGTCCACCGCTGGGACGTATTATTGCACCCCGATACTCTTGACGTTCACTGGACCCGTTTTGACCTGATCGATAGCTTGATAGCCGAGGGAGAGCGGGTGGTTGAGCAGCAGATCGATACCATCCGCCGGAACTTGCGGCCCGCCACAGGCGTTAGAGGGTGGTTAAGCCGCCGCTTCGGGTTCGCATGAGAATGAATTGGAATATCAGCCGGCATACTGGTGATGCCGGTATCTGAGGAGAGGAGCGCTTTTTGCGGATAGCAGGATTAATGACCACGCTGCTGCTGGCGGCCTACCCGCTGCAGGCTCAACTTCTGTCGGATATCGTTGACCTTGAAATAACGGTGGATCGCAGCACCGTTCGTGCCGGCGAGCAGGTCACCGTGCATGCTAACCTCACTATCGCCGACGGCTGGCACGTTTATTCCAGCGACCTGAAGGGCCTGGGGCCCGTTCCCACCCACTTCGAGCTGAATGATAGTATGCTGGTGACCGGGTACGGCGCCTTTGTGGAACCGCCTTCCAAGCGGGTCTGGGACGAGGGATTCCAGATCGAAGTGGGTTGGCACTCCGGCCAGGTCAGCCTGAGTCAGGCTTTCCAGCTGTCACCCGACCTGCCGCCGGGCAGGCTGCCATTTTCCGGCCGCCTGGTGTTCATGGCCTGCACCGAAACCATGTGCCTGCCCCCCGCCGACCAGGAGTTCCACTTCCTGCTCGATCTGGAGGAGGGACCGGCGCGGGAACAACTCGCATTCATAGCCGCGACTGCGCCCCTTAAGGGGGCCAACATCTCCGGACTTGAAGGTACGGAGCTGCAGGCTGCCATCCAGGAAGGGCTGTGGTCCTTCCTGCTGCTGTCGATCGGCATGGGTCTGCTGGCCCTGCTGACCCCCTGCGTGTTCCCCATGATCCCCATCACGGTGTCATTCTTCCTCAAGCAGGGTGAAAGCCGCACGATGCCGGCCACCAAGTCCGCCGGTTTGTACGCCCTCGGTATCATCGTGATCTATTCCGCCCTGGGATTGCTACTGGCCCTGACCCTGGGGGCTACCGGCGCCAACCGGCTGGCCGCCAATCCGTGGGTGAACCTGCTGTTGGCGGGACTGTTCGTCTACTTCGCCCTGAGCCTGTTCGGACTCTACGAAATTCAACTGCCCGCCCGCTTGCGGCAGTTCAGCCTGAAACAGGAATCCCGGGCCGGGATGATCGGCATCTTCTTCATGTCCCTGACCTTTACCATCACCTCCTTCACCTGTACGGTCCAGTTCGTGGGCCTGTTGCTGGTGGCAGCCAGCCGGGGGCACTACCTGTGGCCCTTAATTGGGATGGTTACCTATTCCACCGCCTTCGCGGCGCCCTTCTTCCTGCTGGCGCTGTTCCCCCAGAAACTGGCCCAGCTGCCCAAGAGCGGCGGTTGGCTGAATTCAGTGAAAGTGGTGATGGGTTTCCTGGAGGTCGCGGCAGCCTTTAAGTTCATCAGCAACAGCGACCTGGTGTGGAGCTGGGGGTTTTTCACATACCAATCGGTGCTGGCTTCCTGGACGGTAATCCTGGCCCTCACCGGGCTGTACCTGCTGGGTAAAATCCAGCTACCTCACGACGCCCCCGTAGAGCGTATTTCGGTGCCCCGGCTGCTGCTGAGCGGCACCTTCCTGATAATCACCCTGCTCCTGGGCGTGGGACTCACCGGGCAGAAGATCCCGGGTATCGTGGAGGCCTACCTGCCACCCCGTCTGACAGCGGGTGATTCGGGGGTGGTCCTGAAAGGCCGATTGGAGCAACTGCGCTGGCACAGCGAGTTGGAGGACGCCCTGGCGGAAGCCCGGCAGGTCAAGCGTCCCGTTTTCCTGGATATTACGGGCTATACCTGCACCAACTGCCGCTGGATGGAAGCCAATATTTTCACTGAGCCGGAGGTGATAGACCGCTTTGAGCGCTTTGTCCTATTGCGCCTGTATACCGACGCAGGAGAAAACTACCGGGAAAAGCAGCGTTATGCGGTGGAGAAGTTCGGGACAGCGGCCCTGCCGTTTTACGCCGTCCTGGCCCCCGATGGCAGCGAGCTGGCCCGCCTGCCGCAGATGACCAGGAGCCTGGAGAAGTTTCTCAGTTTCCTCGATGACGGTTTAGCCGGCTTTGAGCAAGGCTCTTACGCCTCCCAGTAACCTGCAGGGGTAAAATCGCATCTAACTTGCAAGGAGCGTTATGTTATCGGGCATTTTCAAGCTAGCATGCAATCAGGCAGTAAAGGTGGCTTTAGTGGTGGGCACCATCCTCACTCTGATCAATCAGACTTCCATGGTTATACACCTGGACTTCAACACTGAAGCGGTGGTCCGTACTGTGCTTAACTACCTGGTGCCGTTCTCGGTGTCCACCTACTCCAGATTGGCGCTCCTGCGCGAGCTGCAAAGAGCAAAATAACCGGTAGCCGAGGAGGGTTAGCCATGGGAGAAAATATCGTAATACTGGCCCGGCCCCATCCATTTATCGCCCGCCATATGAAAAAATTCCTGGAAGACCATGGCTACCGACCCCTGCCGATAAAGGCCCTCAGCGAGCTGGACGCGGTACCGGTAGGCGATGTGAAAGCCGCCGTCATTTCAACGAGCCTGATCTCTGACGTGGAGGGGAGTTATGCTGATGTCTTTAACGAGATCAGGAGCAAGTTCCCCGATCTGCCGGTGCTGTTTGCCACGTTGGGAAATCCTGATGATATGATCGGGCCAATCACCAACACTTTAGCGAGCGACGATCTGAAGCCTCTTGTCGTGGAGGTCAAGTTCGAGTCTGTGGCGGACCGCCGGTTGGGACAGACCGATACCTTTATCCTGATCCACAAGAACTGCCTGACCACGGACAAAGGGATTGATATGCTCTCCAAGATGTTCAGGTCCCATCTGGGTGTTTAGCATGGCTGGAATCGTCAAGCCTGAAGGATTATTTTAATGAAATATATCAAATCTCTATCACTGTTGGGACTCACCCTGATAGTTGGCCTGGGCTTGATCGGCTCACTGTCTATCGGGGCGCCGGCCGCCGGGAACAGCCAGCCTGAAGACACATATCTATCGGCGCCGGATTTCACACTGACCAGCCTGGACGGCGAGCGCTATACACTCAGCAAACTTCGGGGCAAGGTGGTGCTGATTAATTTCTGGGCCACCTGGTGCCCGCCCTGCCGCCAGGAAATCCCGGATCTATCCAGGTTGCACACCAGGTATAAAGACCGGGACTTCATGGTGCTGGGCATCTCCTTAGATGAGATCAGTCCCGACCAGATCCGGAAATTTGCCCGGAATTACAAGATCAGCTACCCGGTGTTGCATGGACCCCGGTCGGAGCTGGGGGAAATTACCAGATCCTATGGCGGCATTCAGGCCATCCCGACCTCCTTCCTGATCGACAAGCAGGGAAATATCAGGGCCAGGTATATCGGCGCCCGCAGGGAACTGGTGTTTTTAGCGGATATCCTTCCCCTGCTCTAAGCCTTGCTATTCAAAACCGGGAGTAAATGCTGGGGGCGGTGATCCGGTTCACCCCCCTTTTGGTGCTAGCGGTTGACGGCCGGCTGATCGGCCGGGAGCATGAAATCGGTGGCCAGGCTGTCCAGGAAGAGCACCCCCGCGGGTGTGGCCCGCAGTTGTGTGCCGGATAATTCCACCTTCCCGGACCAGCGCTGTAGCTGGGCGGCGAACTGCCGGCGAAAAGCCCCGGCCGACTTGAATCCCAGGCCATCAGTTACGGAAACACCCTCGGCCAGGCGCAGTCCGAAGGCCAGTCGCTCGTTGGCCAGCTGTTCAAAAGTCAGGTTCTCACTACCGGAGCGGGGCGACTCTCCCGCCGTAACCAGGCCTAAGTATTCATCCAGATCCCGCACGTTCCAGTAGCGGTAGGTGCCGTCAAAGCCATGGGCCGCCGGGCCCAGGCCCAGGTAAGGCTCGATGCGCCAGTAATGCAGGTTGTGACCACAAGCCCGGCCGTCCCGGGCGAAATTGCTGACTTCGTAGGCGCTGTAGCCCCCGGCCGCCAGCAGCTCCCGGGCATCCGTGAACATCCGGTAGTCAGTTTCCTCAGCCGGCATGATAACCTCACCCGCGTCTACCGCCTGCGCCAGGCCGGTGCCGGCCTCCACGGTCAACGAGTAGGCAGAGACGTGCTCCGGCTCCAGCTCAAGCACCCGCCCCAGGTCGGCCTGCCATTGGTCCAAGCTCTGCCCCGGCACATTGAAAATCAGGTCAACGCTGATATTATCGAACCCGGCTTGCCGGGCGGCGGCGAAGGTCCTCTGACTGTCTTCGGGTCGATGAACACGTCCCAGGAAGTCCAGGACAGCCGGATCGAAGGACTGGATTCCCAGCGAAAGCCGATTGACACCCAGCCGGTGGTAATCCCGCAAGCGCTTTCGCGGGGCCTCCCCCGGGTTGGCTTCCAGGGTGATCTCGGTCACCGACCCCAGCCCCAGGGTGTCATCGAGGGCCCGTAAGAGACGCTCTACCCCCGCCGGCGGCAGCAGGCTGGGTGTGCCACCTCCGATGAACAGCGTGTCCACCGACCAGGAGATAGAGCCGGTTGCCACTCGCCGAATTTCCCGCTCCAGACAATCGATGAAGCGTTCAATTACATCTTCCCGCCCCGCCAGAGAGTAAAAATCGCAGTAGAAACACTTGGAGCGGCAGAAGGGAACGTGGATGTAGACGCCCCCGGTGGCCGGTACGCTCGAGCCCGGCGAGTGGCCGCTACTATTGATGCGCCGGTAGCTTTTCACGGTCGGTCCCGGGAACATTTTAGAGCTATGCAATTATACAGAACTGGAGCTGGAGTCACCTTTAGCTCCACAGCACACCTCCGTGGGTACTCTTCCGGTAGAGGGAGTACCCCTCCTTGTTGGCACATTCTACCATACCGAACGAGGCAGTGGCCGCCAGGTCGTTGCCTCGTTCTCATTTCATCACCGCTCCGGGTCCAGCCTTCAAGTGGTAAATACCTAAAGCCACGGTGACTATCAAGCCCGGCAGCATGGGCGGCAACCCCAGGGGATAGCCCCCATCGGGAGAAGTCAGGAGGCCGGCCTGGTAGCCACCCTGCCACAGTACGGCCACCAGCACACCCGCCAGGCCGATCGACAGGGCGGCGTTATCCGACAGAGGCTGGGAGCGCCCAAAAGTGAGCAGGATCGGTACCAGCAAACCCGGCACCAGTAAAGTCCGCAGCAGATACCATAAATACACCCCCTAGGGAACGGCCAGTGCCAGGAGAAAACCCAGCATCCCGCTGGCAACGATGCCCCATTGAATCCGGCGGCGCTCTACCTTGGCGGTCAGAGGACCGGAGCGGTGCAGGTCCCGCCCCAGGGTAGTGGCGCCGATAAAAGTGAATGAATCCACGGTACTCATGATAACTGCCAGCAGCGCGACGAAGAACAGTCCCCGCAGGCCGGTCGGCAGCACCGCCGCACCCAGCAGCGGGAAGGCGGCCACCGCGCCGGCAGAGGATTGGGCCAGGTCGGGCAGGTGCACAACGGCATATAGTCCAGCGGCCGTGGTGAGCAGGTCGAACACAAACCAGATACCGATACTGATGAGGATGCCTCGCCGGGCGGTAGCCCCGTCACGGGCGGCGGCGCAACGCTGGTAAAATCCCGGGTCCACAAAGGTCCAGCTGGCAATGAAAAACCATACCAGTATTACCTGCCCGCTGAGACTGTGCGGTCCCCGCAAGCTGCGATAGCCGGCGGGCAGCCGCTCCCACAGCTCGGGCAGGGGCAGTTGCCAGTGCAGCAGCAAAAGCAGTGCGCCGAAACCGGTGAACATCAGGATGAACTGGAGCAGGTCGGTGCGCACCACCGACTGGAACCCCCCCCGCCACAGGTAGGCGGTGCTGAAAATAGTGCCCAATAACACCCCCAGCCATAAGGGCATGCCGGTGAGCAAGCGGGCCAGCACCCCCAGCATGAGCAGATAGGGCGCCGGGGTGGTGAGCATGAACACCAGCAGGGCGCTGAAGCGCGCCGAGCGGGCGCCGAAGTGGTGCCGGAAACGCTCGGGAATGGTCAACGCCTCCCCCCGGCGGATGCGCCCCGCCAGGAATAGAGCATATAGTGAAGCAAAGAAGTAATACGGCAGGCCGAACACTACCAGGTTGACCACACCATTCAAGTAGGTGAACTCCCCCACCCCCAGGATCCCGCCGTACCAGGTGGCTACCAGGGTGGCCACGAAGGGGATCACAGTCAATCGCCGGCCGCCCAGCAGGTAGTCGGCCGCGGTGGTGGATGATCGCCGAGGGCGCCGGAAACCCAGGTAAAGGATCGCGGCCAGGTAGATCAGCACTATGGAGAGGTCGATGGCCGGTAGGCTGGTATCCATAGCGTCCGGTGGTTAGTCCGGATAGCCCTGAAAAACCAGGACCACTCCGCTTGCCACCTCAAGGGAAATTTTATCCCCCCGGCTGCGATTGGACACCCCCCGGTGCAGGCCCGGCAGGCTTTCGGCGGTCAGCTCCCAGGCCAGTCCCCGGCTGGTCAGCTTGACCGTGGTGGCATCCGGAAAGAGAGCCACCGGCTGACCAGGGAAGGAAGGTAATTCCACGGTTCCGCGCACTACCTGGAAGGCGCCGGTGTCAGTCAGGGCCGTCAGCTGCAGGCCGAAATCGTGCCACATCAGCAACAGATTGCCCAGGGCATGATCCGCTCGTCCACCGCTGGCGCCGACGATAGTCACCGCCGCTGCCCCGGACTGCCGGGCCCACTGCAGTGCCTTTGCCAGGTCACCGGATTGCTGCGATGGCAGTTCCACCAGGCGGCCGGCGAAGGCTGCCCGGGCCCGGGGGCTGATGGAATCCAGGTCGCCCAGTACAAAATCGGGTGGGCGCGCAAATGTCAGCAGGTTATCCGCGGCGCCGTCGCAACACAGGAGTGTGCCGGCGGTCCGCAGCGCCTCCAGCGGCCGGTGGTGGGTGGGAAAGCGGCCGTTGGCCAGGACAATTACCGGCGGCTTCAGGGGCACGGCGGGCTATTCCCAGGCCGTGCCTAACCAGTTGGCATACAGCATTTTCTGCCGGGCTGTGGGGTCGGCCACTTTCATCAGCGTGAGGGAATCGAAGGGCGGTTGACCGGGTTTCACCCTGAAAGTGCGCATCAGGCCGTCACGATTGACCACAAATGTAGCCGTCTCGTCCTGATCGCGTGAATCCAAAATAGTGGACGAGTTGGCCGGTGTGAGACGGTAGTTATCCACGAAAAGCAGCTCATCGTTGACGCTCAACCGGGATTTCGCCGCCGGGGTTTGGTGGTAGATAGCCTTGATCACCAGGCGGCCTGCCCGTTCCTCGGTTTCGAAGCCCCAGTAGGCCTTGGCGCTGTCGGCCGGATCGGGATGTGCGGCCACCACTTCCAGGCCGAAGGGTGTCAAAGCGGCTTCCCAATCGATGTCCCTGGTGGTGGTGACGTAGGCGAACACAGCTTCCAACGACCGGCCGGCCGTCTCCTCGCAGATTTCCCGGAACCGCTCCGGGGTGAACCCTTCCCCGCTGGTCTGAAAATCATGCCATAAAACCCGGAATACATCATCCAGACTGCGGCCGCCGTCGGTGGCCTCCCGGATCGCCAAATCCAGTGTTGCTCCCACCAGGCTCCCTTTGGTATAATAGGAAATGGTGGCGTTGCGGCTATTCTCATCCGGTTGATAATACTTTATCCAGGCATCGAAAGAGGCCTCCTCCAGGGTCTGCTGATGGCGGCCCGGCGTGCCGAGTATTTTCTCCATATCCGTGGCCAACAGTTCCAAGTATCTCTCGGCTTCCAGCAAGCCGGACCGCAGCAGCAGCCGGCGATCATAATAGGAGGTCAGTCCCTCGGCCACCCACAACTGGGTGGTGTAATTCTCCCGGTCGTAATCAAAAGGCCCC
>SDBU01009760.1_pt1 | contig 10733 bp, 19 predicted proteins | sample 2277071 | NCBI WGS metagenome assembly SDBU01 (sample SAMN10397929, study PRJNA504765) | marine sediment metagenome | isolation source: marine sediment core GS08_GC12, 126 cmbsf | place: Arctic Ocean: Gakkel Ridge, Loki's castle | collected 2008
ACCTTGTAAATGGATTGATCGCCGGGCTTGCCTTTGTTGGCCGCCCGCTTCGATTTGTAGGTCTTGCGTCGTGACTTCGTGGCCTTCGATGAGTAGTATCCGCCCGACGTGGTCGAGCCGACGTATTGACCACCTGCACATCGCCGTTGTCTTCGTTTCTTCTTTGCCATGATCCTAAGAGCCGGTGTTTCGGCGTTACGCTAAAACGCCTGGTCGCCGGCGATCGCTCCGGGTTCGAAGCGATATCGGCGGCGATTCTGAGCCAGTTTCGGGGATGTGACACGATCCCGATCGCTGGACCTGACGATCCTCGAATTAGGCGTAACGTGACGTCACCGCCCTTTTTTCCTGGCCTTGCTGCGCCGCCAACCGCCGGTAACCTTGTAGACCGATACTCGTTTCGGCTTACCTTTCTTGGCCGCCGCCTTCGTTCGGTACGTCGTTTTGCCTGATTTCCTTCGTCTCTTACACGCCATAAGTGATTCTCCTAAGCGTATTTATACACGATATAGACAGCAATCATCGCCCCTGCAATTTGCATGGAGGTCCAACCGACCGCCTGGATGCCCTTGGTAGCCTGTTCGACCTTGCTAAGAGTGAAATAAATAACGATGCCGACCATAGCAATCTTAATGATGGCCACGATAGCAATCGCCGTAATCGTGCCGGTGATTACAAGGTCGGATCGAAGCCAGCTTCCCGTGGCTCCATGTTGTTGTTTGTTAACTCTGAGGTCAAAAGTCATGGACGTTAACTGCGTCGATCCTTTGGATTGCGGGATACTGTGGCGCAGCACCGTAAAGCGCGACTCTTGCTCGAGCTTCTTTTCTATGCGCATGACTTGCAGCGCCGTCAAGTAAGTAAAGCCGGTGACTGTGAAGTGCAAACGGATTTCGTCGCCTTCTTTCAGCGGCTTACTGTCGCTAATCTCATTCCACTGTTTCGCCATTTGTCAGAGCCGCCACTTTCTCCATGATTTTTACTCTCTTTCTTGCGATTCGCTCGGCAATTTTATCCTTGACGTCTTGCGGCCACGGAATCTCGATATCGCCATCAATCACAATTCGCGGAGCAGCGTTCGCCTCCTGTAAGACGATAAGTTGCCCGATCTGGTAATGGAGTTTGCGAAGCTCTCTTGTCGCTGGGCCGGGTCCTGATCTTTGGTCTTTCTCCGCCATTTTCTCAACCTTTCAATCGTCGAAATTCCAAAATTGCATATAGGTAATGCCTACTCTGATCTTCATATCAGACCCCGTGACGTTTGCATTTGTTTTAATGACACAGGTCTTAGCTTGATAATTAAAAAAGGGTCCGTCGTGAGTTCCATCGCTGCCCCCTGTCATTTCAGCTTTTGAGCCCATCGTGACGAATTGGTTTTCAAGAAGCAAATCGCCAGCTATACCAGTGCGATAGAGGCTATACACTGCCGGGCCGCCACCGGGCGCCTGCGTTATGCGAGCATAGACCATCAGGATAATGGTGTGTCCCTGAAACATCTCACTGACAGAAGGGTGGCCAGCGGCCCCAGCGCCCACGGGAATTGTTATTTCCTCCTGGCGCATCCTTATGGTCATCTGTTCGTTGTTCACAATGCCTATGCTGTTATAGGCTACCCGCCCGATTATCCGTGTGTCTCCCTCGATTTGAAAACCACCTCCGCAGGCTACTTGACCAATGGCTGCGAGCTTACCAGTGACGAGCAAATCGTCGTTGTCGGCTGGTGGCACAAGAGCGCCAGCCGCATCGCCGATCTTTACGATCTGGCCGGGCGGCGGAAGTATCTGCCAATCGCCGTCGGCGTTGACTTTAACTCGACAGGATGGTTTGAATCCTTTCATATTACCATTCCCCCCAGCCAAGCTCTTGCGCGGCAACTGATGCCTCTGCAAAGATCGGGCCTCGGTAGTTGTCCCATGTGTAGCCTTCCCCCGCCGCCAAACAACTCTGATAAGCAGCCGGCCCGACTCCATTGTCAAAGCCGACGTATATAATGCCGGCGTTGTCCCACCTGGCTTGTACGCTGCATCCGACACGGTCTGCGTTTGCCGGCATGATCTGGACGGCGGCCACGCCGACGGCTTGCACTCCGTAGCCTTCCGGGGCAATGTCCCCTTCTAGCTCCCTGTTCATCGAGTTCAGGATCGTTTCCATCGCCGTGAACGGTTCCGGTATTGCCGGGAAAATCCTGAAAAGGTCCATCGCGCCATGGCCGTAGATAATATCCATGTTGCCGGCCGCTGTGCCAGGCACGGTGATAAAGACTTTATTGAACGGCACGGCAAGAACACGGCCGCGCTGAAATGGAATTTCGACGGCCTGGTTTGCATTGAAGCGGACCTGGATTTCGTCCGTCGATAAGGGTGACGCCCAAATCCCGAATTGTGTGCCGGATATTGCGAATCTTTGGTTGTTCAAAGCAATAGACAGGTCGAGCGTCAATTTCCTCGGCTGGCCGATCCCTTGCTGTATGTATTGTGCAATGTTTAGTTCTTCGCCCATTATGCCACCAATAGAATATATGCAATTCCGAGAAACACGAGCGCCGATCCGTTGCCGTCAAGCCCGTCGATAATGCTAGGCTCGGCAATCATCGCCGACGGTTTGACCGGCCCTTCATAGCTGATATTGAAATAGCCTTTCACCTGGTCGATGAATTCCTCGCCGGCCGATCTCACGTCCTTGATTGCCTTGTCGATATTGTTGGCATATTGGTAGTTGGTCTGAGTCGGGGCAACTGGCCGGCCGGCCACGGTCGAGCCTGGCTCGACGCTGGAAACCTTCAAGCCGAGCCGGTCCATGAATTCATCGGCCATTGTCTCGAACGGTGACGGGGCCTGGCCGTATGTCTCGACAATGGTCGAGAAGCCTTGCGGCGCTGTGCTTGAAACCTTGGCGGCCATGCCGAGCGATTCCGAATCCTTGACGCGGTTGGCCGTTGCCACGTCGCCTAGCCAGTTGTTCACATAGTCGCCGACCTGTGTTAGCAAGCTCTGAGCCTGGAACCGTACCGGCCGCGCGACCATGCCTTCGTTTGGATCGGGGGCAACTGTGTTTAGGTCACGCTGTCGCCCTTCTGTTTGTGGGAAAGGCCATTGAAAATCACCATTCATTTTGCACCTGAGATTTTAGCTGAGATATACCCAGGCGAGATAAGCGCCGCCGGCGTAGATCATCAGCTTGGTTTTGTCGGCTTGTGTTTGTTGTGTCGCTTCTCTCCATAGGCGCTCGCTCTCGGTCATGGCCGGACCACCGCCGCCACCGCCGCCACCAGTCGAGACCGAAGTCCTGACCGACGACGGGGCTGCGGAGCCGGGAAGGCCAAGGATTGTTGTGCCTGGTGCGCCGCCGAGCGTCTGGTAGTATGTCTTCGTTGCTTGCGTTCCTCCGAAGTCGCCTCGATAGCTGATTCCGACGTCCAGATTGTCAATGATAAACTTGCCGACCTCGACCACCTTGCCGAAAACGTCGCCGATGAATTTGCCTATTCCTTCGAGCAGGCCGTCGCCGGCTTGCGGTTCAGGAAAATTGAAGCCGGTAACGTCGAGCGGGTCTTGCCAGTTAAACCAGACCGGCTCCGAAGTCTCGAACATCGCCGGCACTGACGAAACCGGGCCGGGAAAGACAAGCCCTTCGAGGCTCAGTTCCGGCGTGTACGAAACAGCCGGCGGCGGGGTATAGTCAGGATAGTTCAAACCTTGCGTTTGCAGCGGGGCCTCCCAGTCGTATGACACCGACGGCGCAGAAATTTGAGCCGGGGACGGCACGGGGTCATCGGGAAAGTTGAAACCTGTAGTGTCCAGCGGGGCAAGCGGGTCCCAAAGAACTATCGGCGGATCTGCGACCGGCGCTTCCACTTGTGGAACGAGCGCCTGCGTGTCGGTCGAGCCAATTGTCGGCTCCGTGCCGCTCCAAGTTTGGCTTTGCCGCTGGGCCGATTCCTGCTCTAATTTTGCCTTCCAGGTTGTATCTATCCTTGCCCAATCTCCGCCACCTGTGCCCGCAGTGTTCATAATTCCCCTTTGCCGGTTTTTGTTATGTCTTTTTCGGTGGCAAGAACAACTGATCGAAGTAGACGTCTATGAAGTCGGCGGCTCCTGGATTTGCGACCTCGATCACCAATTCCAAGTCACTTAGGAAACTGGTATCGAGCATTTCTTTCAGCCTGCCATCGCGGCAAAAGTCGATGTAATAGTAGCCTTCCAAGACCAACTCTTGCAGAGCGTGGTCTAGGGCCGCCCCCGATCCGATTCGCTCTGGCACTTGCAGCGCGTGGGCCAAACGGTTTTGCACCTGGAGCAACTGCGCGACCTCGTAAAGATATATCTCCGTGCCGGATTTGAGGGTGATTTTGTTCAGGGTCGCAAGGCCGTTGTATGGGATGATCGTATCGACCTGATTGCCGTCGCTGTGCGTCTTGATGAGTATGCTGCGGTAATTCATCCCAGCGCCGTAAGGCAGCTTGATCTGGAATGCGTTGTTGATTGCCGTGACTTCCTTGCGCAGCCAACTCTCTTTCCAGAGTGCAAAGACTGTGCCGGCCGGGACGCCGATATATTCAATCGCCGTGATATGCAATTTCGCATCGTTCACGGTGACGCTCTGCGCCGATCCCCCGGAACCGGGCCAAGTGTCATCCATCGTATTGAGTCCGGCCCCCCAGGTCACGGCCAGGTCGAGAGAACTCATCGCGGCCGTATCCAAAAGCGTGTCCGGCTCGCGGAGTGCGTTTGGCATGGCAAAGCTCATTCTTGCCGCGACCTTCATAACCTTATCGGCGGCGTCGGCATATCCGGCCCAGTCGTGAGAATAGATGCGCGGCCGTGTGCGGAATTGGATTTCGTTCTTGCGGTGCAATGTCTCGAAGTCGGTGTGCTTGATTGTGTCTGAGCCGTTGGCAATCAAGTCGAGGCTTTGAATCAGCTGCGCCGGGGCGCTGTCTTTCGGACCGCCGCCGTCGCTGGATGTCGATGCCCTTGTCAGATCAGCGACAAGCTCAAATTCCAGACCGACCAGGGCGTAGTTTCGCGGAATCTCGAAGGATCGCATTTGATTCTCGCCGGGCCAGTTCATGCAACCTAAATAGCGTTTGTGAAGTTTCATTTTCGATTACTCCTTTTGAATTCGGTTTATGTTTCTCCCAGCCGGCAAGATCAGGCGCGAAACAGTTGCTTGAAATTTTCCGGGATGGGCAGGAACCGTGCCAGCGCGAAGATGATAAGCATCGCAACCAGAACCCGAATGCCTTGATCTTTTGTTGGAATGTAACTCGACATGGCAAAACCCCTTTACAATTCTAAATTCGTTTGATTTTAGCCGCCTCACTGGTGGCCTTATAACCATATATCAAAGCAGGCGCGCCGGATCTGTGTCAATTTCTTTTTTTTTTGGGGTCTTTCCGGCTGTTACGCTTAGCGCTGCAGGGAGGATCTTCCGATATCGGTTTAGCGTAACGTGACTTTTCCCTTGCTCGATACAATGCCTGACGGCAAGCCTTGCAGCAAAAACCATCTCTGCCGATGTCTCGGTCCGGTGTATAGGGTTTTGAGTCCCACCGGCAATAGCGTTTTTGTCCGTAGCCCATGTGTTACGTTTTCCCCGATCCATCGTCGGGCCTATCGAAATTTTCGATGTCAAGCGTAACGGCAGGTTTTTCTGGCTTATCGAGTCGAGGGAACCCCGGCTCCGCCGATTTGGCCGCTGTTTCCGGCTCTTTGCTCTCATTGGCCGCCTTGACGACTGCAAGCGCGACCTCTGCTGCTGCTTTGATCGGCGCTTCTGGCTTTGCCTTGGTTGTCTTCATAACCGACACGACGCCGCTCAAGACTTTGTCGGCTTTCAATCGAGCATCCAAGAAGGCGTCCAGCGTTTCTTTGCAGCCGACCAGCATCAAAGCCGCCTCGATGTTCGTCTGGTCGATCCTGCCAAAACCTTCCTCGACGGCTTCGCGGATTTCGACCAGGGCGACAACAATTGCCGCCGCCGCTCTGACCTCTGGCGTTCCCTGCTCTCCGTCCATTATCACAATGAAACCCTCTTTGTTAATTGCTGAATCCATGTGAAAATTTGATTCCATAATGTCACCATGCCTTTCTTTGTTCGGTTAATTCGATTGCAATTTTTGCTTGTAGTTTGTTCCATTCCTTTACTGATAGACCGACTGCGAATTTCGCCCGGTCTATGATAGCAATGAAGCCGACGTGTTTTTGTGGCAGTCGATATTTCGACCAGGTCAAAATCCCATCTTCTATCCAGACGGTAAAAGATATACAGCCGACCAGACAAGCCTGTTTGTCAAACTCGATAACCTTCATGACTTCATCGCACGGATTAAAGCTCGCCTCTTCCGGGCGACGTGGGGGTGCGGTAAACGATCTCTTTGCCATTTTCAACCTTTCCGATCTGTAGGCCGTCCACGCGGTCCGACCAGTGAACGAATTCATATTGCTCGAGCGCAACAAGTTTGGCCTCGATTTCCTCGCCGAGCAGCCGCCGCAAATATTGAACGTCTCGCGGTTCCTTTGTCTGGAATACAAAGATGTCTTTTGCCTGCCTGGTCAAGTCTCGATGAATCCCGAACGGGGCCGGCGTTATGCCGATCAGTTCGATATTCTTATGCCGGCCGCGCTGGATGATCGCTTGCATCCATTCCGACATATCGAACGGAGTACAGACGGCGTCGATCTCCTCGACCACAAAAGTAAGATCGCCCAGGGCGAAAACCGCGCGTGCCAGCCAGTCGATTTCGTCTTTCGGTCTGAGCGGCCGATATATGATCCGAAAAGATTTCCTATAAACGTGACGCCAAAACTCCGAAACATCCTCTCTTGCGTGGCCATCGAATATCACGCTATCGGCATCGAATATCACGCCTTCGGTGTACTCGCTCATAATGTCATAGATGACAAGCCGGCTCTCGTTTCGGATCAAGTGTTTTGTTAGAACGCTTTTGCCTGAGCCTCGCTTGCCGATCACAAGCCGGATTTTCTTTTCGTCGGTCATTTGATCTCTTCGAGTGGCCAAGTGTCGCCGATCCATCGCAGTCGCTTCGTGATAACGCTTGCGCCAAAGGGCTTTACTGGAGGGAATTCCTTTGCAATTGCGAACATGTGGTCAAATATCCAGTTCAAGTCAAATTCCATATCCATATCCCACCTTATGCAATGCTCATGCACGGCACCCTCCGCTTCGTCTTCGTCTCCGAAGTACGGGCCTGGTTTGTTTAGGAAATGGTTCGCAACCGCCGCGCTCAACTCGCTTATGAATTCACGAAAATTCTCACAGTCTGTGAGAATTCCGACCTGGCCATTGTTTTCTTGTTTGATTATTTTAACCATTTGTGCGCCTTCCCTTTCTTTAAACCTCTTTCGGTTTTGTCGCCGCCGCTCCCTGAGCGCCGGGCTGCACGCTCGCTTGAGCAGCAGCAGCCGGCGACGCTCCGGCGGCTACCGCTTTCCGCCGGATACGTTCTTGTTTGATTGCGGCAAAACGGTCTAACAGAATCGGCGTGACTCTTGCGCCGACTTTCAGGGCGTCGATTGCATCCGGCGGCAAATGCTTTGCTGCGCCGTGCCTGTTTAGAATTGTCGTCAACGGCTCGGCTACTGACGTTGCCTCTTTTGCTGAAATTGCCAAGCGCTCAAGATCGTTGCTTTGCGCCCACAACAGAAACGGCCACGCCACCCACTCGGCAACATCTTCGACGGTCAAAAGCTCGGCGGTGATCGCCGGCGTCGGGACGGCCGGCTTTGCCGGCTCTGTTTTCACCGGCCGGCCGTCTGCCGATCCGACATTGTCCAGCACATCTTCGAAATTCTTGTTGTCGCCGGTCCTCGGATACGGTGTGATTACAACGTCTGGTTTCTCGATGAGCGGTTTAGATGAAGGGTCCGAACGTGTCGGCGAACTGGTGTTGTCTGTCTTTTTTTTTACCTGCTCAGCTTCTAGCTTCTTTCGCTTCTTTGTGGCGACGGCTTTCTGTGCCGGCGTTGGATCGCCCGGCTTTCTTTTTACTCGTTTTGTCATTTTCTTCCTTCCTAAATTCCGTCATCTTCCGGTTCGACCGGCTGCTCTAATATAACTTGCTCATCTTCGGTTAGACTTTCCATGCCGAGCGCATCCGCCTGAGCAGCTATTTCGGCTCTAGTATCTTCGACGGGACCATCTTCCAGCCTTGTCACCCGCGCTGCAAGTTTGTCGAACGGGCCAAGCTCTTCGACCTTCGGACCTTCTTTTGTGAACCTGAAAGAAGCATCGCAAAGTTGGCAGGCAATCGTCTTGCCTTTGCGAATCCCCGGCCCGTTGCAATTCGGACAATGTGCATCCGTGGGCGGTCCGATTATTTCCTCTGGCTCGACTGGCTCGACCGCCTCGACCGGCTCGACCATGCCGACGGTTTTGTTTATTCCATTTTCTCCATTTTCATTTACCATCGTCTGATTCCTTTCTTCTTGATTTGAGTTTTGCTTTGACCTGTTTTGTTGTCGCCGGCTTGCCGGCTGGTGCGCGGTCCACCTGATAGACTCGATATATTTTTTTAGCGTGGCCCCAGTTATTTTGCTCGCGGCCAACGTAGACGATCCTAATCAGCCGGCCGAAACATTCTTCGAGTTGCCTGTGCATCGTCCGGTTTGCAAAAACCTCGACAATCTCGCCGCCGCCGATGTCCAGGGCATAGCTCGAATTTCGGCGCACGTTTGTGATTGCATGACTAACAAGTCTGCCCGTGATCTCGTCACCCTTGTTTCTGAAAATATGGAAGCGGACGCCGCGCTGGGGCCGGTCGAAATATTCAAACGTCCGTTTGCCGACGATCCTATCGACGGCGGCCTTGCTGATCTCGACCTCGCCTTTCTTTGGCTTCGATTCGTAGTGGGCTGTGAATTTCTGCCACTCTCTTTGCCGTTTGCTTTCACGGGCCATCGCTTGTCACCCCCTCCAAACAACCGGCACAACCTATACAACCTAGACCATGTCCCCAGGTTAACATATAAGTTAATTTACACCCAACATAACATATATTATGGGACAGAGCGGGGCGGTTCGTAAGCACCTGTTTTATTATCGGCAAAAGCATTTTGTACCTCACATAAGGTCCGTTTTTTGTGAAAACATACTATCGCGCCTACTTATTTTGATTCGGCGGGAAAGTTAAACCCCTCAGTATTCAACGGAGCTTGCCAGTCAAACCAGGCCGGCTGTGCCGGCTCAATTGCTGGCGTGTCGGTCCGGGTCCGGTAGCAACCCACAATGAGAAAAACGCACTGGCAACACAAGATTGAGAACCATAATATTTTCCGTTTCGCGTCCATGCTTTTTAGCTCCTTAAAAAACAAGCCGGTCGAGTTGGTCCTTTTGTCTTGGAAGGCGCAAGAGACATGGCCCGGCCGGGCTTGTTTATCCGATTGAATTGAGCCTTCCAAGTTTCTCATTTCTTGATCTATACGAGAGACCAGGCAGCCCGGTCAAGGGAATTCTGAGAATCTCCGCGTTTTTTTTTAACCCTCCCGTCCGGTATCTGAACCGCAGGCCGCCGGACCGCCGCAGGGGCGGCGGGGTTCGGGGCTGGCCCCGGCTGGGGTTTCAGGGGATTTGTTCCCCTGAGATAAGAATCTTATCTCGGCGCGTTTTTGCCGAGATTCCGCTTTAGGACGGCGGTCTGCCTGTAGTTTTGGCAGCCGTCCAAGGGTAAACCAAACGCGCCAGCGGTTGGGTTTACCCGCCACCCTGCCCAGGGTAACAACCATAAGGGATTCTGTCAAAAAAAAAATAAGAAGGCCCCAGGATCGCTTGTAAGCTCTTAAATCCGTTTCGGGGGCTATGGTATGTCCGATATGTCGGTGAAGCCTGCTGCTGCGGGCGTGCGTGCGTCTGTGGTAGGCTCTGAGAATGCGGCGAGCAGCTCCTTGAGGGTAAAGGCCGATTTATGCTCCTGGCCACGGTGATTGTAACTGAGTTCGATCTTTGCGGCCGGGCTGTCTGTGGTGGCCTGGATAGAGCTGATGCCGGCTATCCTGGCCACGGTGCGTAACATCCCCGCGCTGTTTTCGAGTAAGTCCATGATCTAGCTGATTTTAAGACGTTCCACGATCTTGTTGCCGGCGTCGTAAATGCCGAGCTTGCGCATCTCGGCGGCAATTGCCGTCTTGGTGGGGCTGGTCGGATTACCCTTCATGGCTCCTGGCTGGTCTTCGCTGGCCTCGACGCCTCTGACGATTGCTTTCGTTGTCTTGCTCATCTGTGCTAATCTCCATTGCTTGTAGCCGGCCGCCCCGGCCATGACCGCGCTGACGACTAACGATCCATAGAACCGAAGGTCCGGGGGGATCATCTTGCCGGCCGGCGAATCGAGGACCGTCTTTGCTGTGGTCGCTACCGTGTTCACGTCCTGGACAGCGTCGTTAAATTCGAGGCAGCCGGGAAGGTGGGAAGCGATTGCGATAATGAGCACGGCCAGGCCCATGCCGACGCCGACCCAAAAGAAGAACCTTCTTGCCCGTTCATAGTCCATTGCTCGATTCTCTAAAATTCGGCGTCCGAGGATCGCCCAGGGCGGCCGATCTCTTGCCGGCCGGATGTCTAGTGCCTGTTAAAACGGGGCTGGCTCCCGGCGCTTGCTGCGCCGATAGCCGCCCGCCACCTTGTAAATGGATTGATCGCCGGGCTTGCCTTTGTTGGCCGCCCGCTTCGATTTGTAGGTCTTGCGTCGTGACTTCGTGGCCTTCGATGAGTAGTAT
>SDBU01009761.1_pt1 | contig 10733 bp, 9 predicted proteins | sample 2277071 | NCBI WGS metagenome assembly SDBU01 (sample SAMN10397929, study PRJNA504765) | marine sediment metagenome | isolation source: marine sediment core GS08_GC12, 126 cmbsf | place: Arctic Ocean: Gakkel Ridge, Loki's castle | collected 2008
CTGCAATCGCACGATATGGCGAATTGTTCAATATCTCGAGAGCGCCTCTATTCTGTCGCGCACTCAGGCTCGCCCAGGGGCGCCAGGGCGCGAAACGGGACTTGCCTGATTACCCGCGAGTGCCAAACACCTTCGGGTTATGGGTCCGATAACATGACACTCCATGACTTAGGTTTAGGGTGTCAGTACCAAATCTCTGGCATGCGAACTGCTTTCGGTGTTCATTAGTAGCTTATCCATGGGAGAATACTTGTGGTGCTGTACAACAATCTGGGCACTGGTAAAATGCAGATAGTGGTTAACCATGTCCAAGGTAGTGTGGCCAAGGATTTCCTTAAGAGAAAAAATGTCACCACCATTAAGCAGGTAATTGATTGCAAAGGTATGCCGGCACAAATGGGCGTGAAGTCTATTTACGCCAGATTTCTTTGCTAGTCGGGAGAATGCCAGTTTGATTGCATTGGGCGTTATCGGCTTACCGCTTCGTGATAGAAAAAGATGGTTGCAGTCTGGCATATCCGGTTGTGGTCGTATTTTATCAATGTAAGAAAACAGAGCCATTTGCACATGCTTACCTATGGGTACAATTCTTTCTTTAGAACCCTTACCCATAACCTTGATATAGCCATCTTGAAGATTGAGTCCAATCAGTGTAATATTTGCCGCCTCAGATACCCTGAGGCCAGTATCAAGCATTATCTCCAATAATGCTTGATTTCGTGCCCCAGTAGGTGATTTCCTTTTAATACTGTTAAAAATTGTTCTTATTTCGTTGTTGCTAATTGGTTCGATTATTATTGCCGGAGCCTTTGGGAGTTTTAGATTAATGAGTATATTAGTTTTGGTGTAGCCTTCGATATATAGCCAGGTCGAAAATGATTTTAGGCTTCTTACATGACACTGAACAGTCTTGGGTGAAATCAATTTATCCTGCTTTGGGGTATAGGGGTGTCCTTCAAAACAGGGCTTACGGCGTAGATATAGGATGTAATCCCTAACGACATTTATGGTGAAAATAGAAATACCGTTGCTTCCAACCGTGGTTTTAATGTAGCAAGCGAATGATGTCAGTATTTCGGTGTACCACCTGACTGTGCAGGGACTTTTACCGTCAGCCTCGTTATCAAGGGCGAAGCGGCTTACTAGCTCATTGAGGGTGAGCTCCTTAACATTTTTTGTTAATGCCACTATTTTCGCCATTACTTTCCACCCATTGACTACTGTTCCAAACCATTGCAGGTTTGACCTACAGCTAGCTGCCTAATCTTCTAAGTTCGGCAGGTCGTTTAGCTTTGCTGATCTTTTGTCACAGGATTAGCATTCTGGTCAGACTGTGATTCATTCATAACCGGTTTTTCGGTAGCAGCACTCTTGGGATTCAATTCTTCGAGTTTCCTGTAAATTTGGAATATGACATCCCCTCGTGTCTCACAGCAAATCCCCAGTTCTTCACAGACAGCATCGCCCAGCGCTATCGCCGTGTCCAGACTGTTTTGGTTTATCTCTTTCATCGCTCTCCCTCCAGTTTTCGATAGCAGGCCCATGTGAACCTGCCAAATTCCTCGCAGCACATACCGGTTTCGCCAGCTACAAGCTTGGCCAGTTCAAGCGCTGCCTCAAGATTTTCTTTATTTAATCCTTGATCTTCCAATACATCATCGATATCATCCATTTTCATCTCCCCAATTTTTGTTTTACAAAACGGTCAAGGGCTCGTTTATTTGTACCGCTCAAGCCAGCAAGGTCAGCTATTGTCGAGCTTGTTTTCATCACTGGCGAATATAGGTATTGCAGGCGATCTAACCCAACATTGGTAACCCTGTATTTGTATCCTCTAGGGACGTCATAATTACGCACTCGATTGACAAGACCTTGGCTGCGATACCGGCGAAGCAGTTCGGATACATTGGTCAAGTTCAGTCCGCACCATAGAGCTATCTCAGGAGTGGTCCACCATTCACCGTCGGATATACAATTAAGGATTTCGACCTTCGTAGTATTATTCATTCTTTTAGCTTATAGTGCCCGCGCCCCAATCCAGGAGCTTTGGCAAACAGTTTTTTATGGCGACTGAGGTAAGCCAGCAGGGTATTTCTGTTATCTTTTCCAGGCACATCGTAGCCTCTGTCTTCCAAAATTTCTAATATACGAGTATAGTGTACAGGCTGTTTTTGCAGTTGGAATATTGGAAGAATTTGGTTAGTCCATGACAGAGATACAGCCTTTTCTTTTGCAGATTCAGCTGCAGCTCTAGCTGTTTGCTCCAGTTTCTTCGTGTTACTTCCCGCATTGTCTAAAAAGATTCTGAGCACATTGAGCTTGATGCCTAGGTCGTCGCGCCTCTGCTTCAAGAATCTGAAATTCTTGTCGACCTCAACGAAGTCACCCCATATTTGTAAGTACCAATCCTCCACAGTCTTAATATCAACATCAGCTGGATGTATTTCCATCATTACCTCCATTCCATCCACTGTATAGAAACATCATATCATGTGGTGGATAACTTGTCAAGGTTCTTTGGTTTAGTATGATTTGAGCCGGTGTCATTTTGAAAAGAGAAAGCCAGATTATCAACAAAAAAATCTGACCGCTGTTCTTCTAAGGGCGTGGAGGAACATTCATTGTACTGGTTGCTACTTCAATATATATGTTGAATTTGTGTTGAAGCTAATTGATAACAGACAACGAAGGATCCCATACGGACCTGCCCCCATAAAGGATACCATTCTTTACGTTAGAGCTACCGGTATTCTAGCATTGGGGCAGGCGGCAAAGTTCGCGGACAGAAGCCGCACATTACTTACCTAACGTTGCATTTGCTGTGCGTGTCAGCTTCAAACTGGACGCAATGAAACTAGGGGGCAGTACTCTATCATTGCACAATATGACGGTTTGTTACCTTAGGGATAAAAGGTTCCTTTTTCTAGGCTCAACATTCTGTCAATGTATTACTTAAGTGTCTAATTGGCATCTCCTGCCTCCCAAGTCGTCACTATATCCCGCGCGCAGATAAGCCCATCTTTATTTAAGGAACATTATTAAAGGTTAACGCAGTGTGGGGGGATTTGACCGCGTAATCCAGCAATAAGGTTAGCTGCCGCCAGGGTAGCCATCTTGGTTCGGGTAGCAATGCTGGCGCTGGCAATGTGGGGGGTAATAATTATGTTGTCCAAAGTGAGCAATGGGTCTTCAAGGGGTATCGGTTCGACCTCTGTAACATCTATGGCCGCAGCGAAGATCTGACGCGATTTCAGTGCCTCATAGAGAGCCTTCTGGTCGACAATAGGACCACGCGAGGTGTTGATTAAGATTGCCGTTGGCTTCATTAGAGCAAACTGGGCGGCACCAAGCAGGTGGTTGGTTTTTGGGGTGAGTGCTACGTGGAGGCTAATAAAATCAGACTGGGAAAGTAGCGTTGCTAGCTCAGGCATGTATTCTACGCCGAGCTGCTTTTCCTCTTCTGCGCTTCGTCTTAGTTCGTCATAATATAGTACCTTCATATTGAACCCTCTTGCTCGTTTGGCCAACTCCGCACCTATGCGCCCCAGCCCAATAATACCCAAGGTAGTATGATGAATATCCTGCCCCAGCAGTAGCATAGGCCCCCAGGTTTTCCATTGTCCCTTTTTGGTAAATGCATCGGCCTCGGCCACACGTCTAGCAGCAGCCATGAGCAGGGCGAAGGCAAAATCGGCAGTGGTCTCAGTCAGCACTCCCGGTGTGTTCCCGACCACTATGCCACGCTTGGTCGCTTCGGCAACATCGATATTGTCGTATCCTACTGCAAAATTGCTTATTACCTTTAGCTTGGGCGCCGCTTGCATAACTGAGGCATCAATCTTGTCAGTCAGCAGGGTCAGTAGGCCATCAACGTCCCGGACTTCTTCTAAAAGCGACTCGCGTGGTGGAGGTAGCCCCCCCGACCACACCTTCATCTTGGCGACCTGGGCAATCATATCTAGCGCCTTTTGAGCTATCATACGAGTAACATAGACTTTTGGTTTTGTCATTTCTCTCCTTCCTTTCTCAACAAATTGGTGTTTCTTACCTCAGGTAAAAATAACTCCTTTTCTAAGGAAAGATTACAGCTACCAAGGTGAGTCATAACTCCGCCAGATCAAGGGTTTTGTGCCAGTCTATTTCTTCCTCAGGGCTCGAATGGCTACTGTCACCCCTGCTCCTGGCTCTACTGGGTATCCTTCCTCAGCCAGCAGTTTTTCCAAGGCGAAAAGGACTAATAGCACATTCTCCTCAGTTGAGGAAGACCCCATGAGCCCAATACGCCAGATTTGCCCCTTTAGTTTCCCAAACCCTCCCCAGATGTCAATACTATGCTCATCGAGTAGCCTCTGCCTTATCTTCAGGTCATCAACACCAACGGGGACGCGCACCGAGGCCAGCACGCTCATTCGGTAGCCTTGCTGGGCATGCAGTGTCAGTCCCATAGCCTCCAATCCGAACTGAAGGGCTAAACCGTGCCTGCGGTGACGTTGAATGCGGGGTTCTAGACCCTCGTCAGCGATTAATGCCAGGGCTTCATGTAGGGCATAGACTAGGTTGACTGGAGCGGTGTGATGATATACCTTGTTGCGGTTATATGCCCAATAGCTAGAAAGCTCCAAGAGATCCAAAAAAAAGCTTGACACCCTATGGGTTCGCCTTTTTAGTATATCCAGAGCGGCTTGGCTAACAGTAACTGGGGCAAGGCCAGGAGGACAGCTAATACACTTCTGAGAGCCACTAAAGCAAATATCAATGCCCAAGTCATCCACAGCTACCTGCTCCCCCCCAAGAGAGGCGACAGCGTCCACCAGAAACAAGGCACCATATTGCTTAGCCAGCTGGGAAGCTTCGGTCAGGGGCTGAAGAACACCTGTGGAGGTCTCAGCATGAACTAGAGCCAAGAGTTTCACCCGCTTCTGAGCTTTTAACGCAGCCTCAATAGCTTCGGGCTCGATGATTCGTCCCCATTCGGCATCTACTCGGATAACTTTAGCACCACATCTTAGGGCGTTTTCCACCATTACTTCTGCGAAAAAACCGCCAACCCCAATGACGGCAACGTCGCCCGGTTCCAACGGGTTGCAAAGGCTGGCCTCTCTTCCAGCCGAGCCCGGGCCAGAGATAGGAAAGGTAAGCTCATTCTTTGTCTGGAAAAGGAAACGCAGTAAGCTCATAGTATCATCCATAACAGTGAGGAAGTACGGGTCAAGGTGTCCCACCAAGGGTGCTATCATAGCCCTTTGGACGCGGGGGTGGATATTACTCGGCCCCGGGCCGAGTAATATTCGATATGGTGGTTTTACATCCAAGTACGAAATATCGGACATGAACAATCTCCTCCTTTATTTTTCTCGCCAATGTTTAACATATAGAACAAGGTACTAGGATTTTGTTAAACTCTCGATGAGTTCATCAGTCAAAGGCTTGGCTTGCTCTTCGGGTAGGCAATACCGCATCTTAGTGAACATCTGTCTAAAATTGGAGACCTGCTGAGCGACATTCTTTTCTCTATGTATCACCTCCGCGATGTACTCAGCTAACTCTCCAAAGTCTTCCTCCTTCATGCCAAACCTGGTCATCTCTTGGACACCCATCCTTAAACCACTGCTGGCAGAGAAAGCTTCGTCATCGGGTAAGGCTTGGTAGTTCACTATGATGTTATTCTCTTCCAACCTATCGGCAACCTCTATCCCTTTGGCGTAGCCCACTCGCAAGATGATTTGATGCGTCTCGGTGTAGTTGATGTCGGGGTCTCCCTCTACCTGTAGCCCCTGTGCTTTTAGAGCTGAAGCGAAGGCTTTGGCATTGGCAATCACCTGCTTTTGATAATCACGCCCATAGGTATTCATTTCATAGGTTGCCATTAACAGTCCAAGCAGTGTGCCAAGGTGATGATTACTCACACTTCCAGGGAAGGCTCTTCTTACTATCGTTTCCCATAGTTCAAAGTAGTCTGTCCCCTCACTCATGTTACTGGCAATTATCCCCCTTTGTGTGCCAAAGAAGGCCTTGTGCGTAGAAGCGGTGATAATGTCTGCTCCTTCCGACAGGGGCTCCTGAAAATAAGGGCCGAGTAGACCCAAAACATGGGCGGTGTCATACATAATTATTGGCCTCGGTTTTATGCCAGCTATCATTTGCGCCACCTCTTTAATGGGCTCGGGGTGCAGCACCATGCTCTTGCCAAATATAATGAGTTCCGGCCTGTGTTCTTGGATAAGTTCCGCTGTCTCGGGCAGGTCGATACTGTACGGGTTATCTATTGAAACGGGGAAATTCACTACCGCCCATTTTTCTGTGACTGGATTGATGGAGATGTAATCTCTTAATGCCCCCATCGGCTGGGAGCTTAAATGTCCTCCCCGACCGATATGATGGTTCATAATGCTTCTTAGTCTCCTCGGCTCCACCCGTCTATCCACCCTATTGAAATAATCCAAAAGGCCACTGAATACCGTGACGTTGGCCATCTGACCGCTGATTGGTCTAACATCTACTTCGGAGCAACCAAGGAACTCCTTCATCCTCTCGATTAACTCCGCTTCCACCTCAGCGATGAATCCTGTTCCTTGGTAGTAATACACCTCGACATCTCCCAAAGCTTCTATTCTTCGGTGCTCTGCATATCTCCCCGATGGGTCTGTTATTGTTAGCAATCTAACCAACGGCGACGGAGTCTGCTCAGATGGTATAAGATTGACAGTGTTTCTTTGTCGCCATATAGTGGTGTCTCGAGCTTTTCTTGCCAAACCCTTGGCCAGATTCTCCATGGATTCTTTAGGCTTTGCTGTGACGGATTTTTTCAGTCCTTCAACTAACAAAGGTCTGGCGTATGGTGCTGCTTCGCTGCCTATGTGTCTCCCAACAATAATTGCCTCAACCATTCTGTCTCTAACAACCACCTTCGTTTTTTGGCACTCTTTTAAATTAGCATCGAGGTAAGCTAGGCATATCGCTCTCCTATGAGATTCGACTCCAGGCTTCGCTTTCACGCCGGTGCCTTCGCTCTTCCAGTAAGGAACCATAGTCCCGCTGGTCACATTCCCCACCAGATTCCCATCCAGATAGACGGGGCAACCCGGCCGGGCTATACCGCTGCCAGATATTGAGATAGGCATTATAGTTTTGGGTACTAATAGCCTCTCTTGTGGCACGTTGAGCAGACCTTCCTCCCTCAGTTTTATTTCCTGGAATTGTTTCATTAATGCCTGTCGCCCAATAAATTCTCCCTTGATTTTGCCAAAGCTCACTGCAAATCTGGCTGCAGGCAGAGCAAATACAGGAATGTCCTTTCCTTCCACATCATTCCCAAGCTCGTGACCGTATAATGGGAGACCAGCTTCCAATCTCAGTGTATCTCTAGCTCCCAACCCGGCAGGCACAATGCCTGCCTCCTCGCCGCTCTCCAGCAACTCCTTATAGAGCAGCACAGCTATATCTGCGGGCGGAAATAATTCGAAACCTATAGGCTCACCAGTATATCCTGTTCTGGCTATAGGTACCTTGGCGCCAAATACCTCAATAATCACTAGCCTGTTTCTTATAGGCTCGGGGAGTTTTCTAATATCTCCCACAATTGCTCCAAGTACTGCCTTCGTTCTTGGCCCTTGCAATGAAAACATAGCAATTGTGGTAGTCTGGTCTTCGAGTATCAATCGAGGAAATTCCTGCTTGTACTTCTGGAGCCATATCCAGTCCTTTTCAGTGTTAGCAGCATTGACTACGAGCAGATATTCCTCTTCGCCCATTCTATAGAGATAACTGTCGTCAATTGCCCCTCCACTTTCATTCGGTATTATGGTGTATTGAGATTGTCCTGGCTCTAAGGCCGCCGCATTGTTAGTTAACACATATTGCATGAAAGGCAGAGCATCTTGACCACTTATTCGAAGTCTGCCCATATGGGAAATATCAAAGAGCCCGCCGAATTTTCTTGTTGCTAGGTGTTCTGCCAGAATGCCTGAGGTATAATTGAGGGGCATCTCCCAACCACCAAATTCAACCATTTTGGCCCCTAGCTTAAGATGCTCTTCGTAAAATGAACTGTGTTTCATTTTCGCCACCTCAATTTAGACTAATCAGCACTGGGCGCAAAGGCGAAGAGGAATCCCTGTTCTATTACATGCTAACCAGCTTCCATTACAGTATTCTGTAGGCTTAACAACGGTTACTTTGCCTTGTTATATAAATAAACAAGAGCAACCAGTAATACTGGTTGCTCTTGTCCTTTTACCTGAGAGATTGCCCGCCCTTTTGCGGGCTTACCCCTTCGGTTCCCTGCTATAAGGGTCTCTCCAAGAGCCCACCCCAGGGTAGTCCTTTTGCCTGAGAGTTTCGGGACACACAATCAACTGTGTCTCCCTTTCACCTTCGGCGCCCTATACAGGGTCTCTCCTACCGCTGGATCAGTCAAAAGTTAGCACGTCTCTTCATAAATGTCAATCTTCTGTATTTGCCCATATGATTGGTGATAGGTTTTCACCGTTTGCTCTCGGACAAACTAAAAAAACTGTGATGACTGATTGAGTGCGTGATGAAGTCCTCTATGGAGCTAACTATACGAGCACCCTGCTTGCCAATCGGAGAAATCAACCATTTGGGTGCTAGACCATCGAAGGCTGCAACCATGCCATCTCGAATGCGATTGGCTTTTTCCGGGCTATCCGTGACGGCCACCATAGCCGGCCCAGAGCCTGCTATGGTGCACCCATAAGCTCCGGCTTTCAATGCTGCTGCCTTGACCTCATCGAAATGTGGGATGAACTTTGAGCGCGCTGCTTCTAACATATAGTTTTTGTTAAGAAGTTCCCCCACCAGTTGCACGTTGTTTGTCATCACCGCATGAACCATTTGAGCAGCCTTGGCTGATTCTTCTCTCAAAAGCAATAGAATGTCAGTCGCTTCTGCGCTGGGGGAACCAAGATAGACCTTCCTAATATAATCCTTGACAGCCTCTCGGCTTCTGCTGGTCATGACTGAAATCTCGGGGCGCACTACCACTGACATTACCTTATCTCCCCCCTCGATTCTTAAGTAGCGTCTTTTGCTCGTTAAAGCAGGCTTATAGTGGTCTTCATAAATAATATAGAAACCCCCGAAGTATGAAGGGATAACATTATCAAGATGACCAATGCCACTTGTAGCCTCTTCGCCAATTTCTAAGCATTCAACCAGAGTGTCATCCGCCGCCCTTACACCGAGCATGGTGAACATGGCTGCAGCGGCGGCTACAGAGCTCGCCGCTGACGAACCCATCCCGCTCCCAACAGGCATGTACTTGTGCAACTTCAAGCGCAGTGAGAAATTCGCAGTTGTCCCACTAAAGAGATTCCCCCAGATATGGCTGGCAACAAGCCATGCCGTATTCTGGTGGTATTCAACATTTTCCAATTCATTTGCATATGGCCCTTCGACGCCACCCCAGATTATGTCATCGTTTGTTTTGTCTACCTTTTCTACAGTAACGAAATCACCCACATAGTCTAGTGCGTAGCCCATGATGTCATAGCATGAGCCTGCATTTCCGACTGATGCGGGTCCAAATATACTGACTTTGTCCATATCATTTTTCTCCTTCAATGTCGGGTTGCTTGTTTGAAAACTTTCCCTAAATGTCTATTATAATACCTGTCTCAGGTAAAATGCATTTTGTTAGCTCATGGAATAGTGTATCAAGTGGCATCAATCCATGTAGCTTCTCTCCCCAGATTCCCGTCACGTAAATACGGTACCAATTATGAGCAACAACACTGAAACGTCAGCAATCGAACGAGACATCGACTCCTTTGCCCAGGTCTTGACAAGTGTAAACCTGTGTGATAAAAATATACCGAAAGCTGAATAATAAATCAAACCACGGTGGGAGAGACCCGAAAGGGGAGCCGAAGGTGAAAGGGACACATAGTTTATTGTGCCTCGAAACTCTCAGGCAAAAGGACCACCGCGGTTGAAACCTCTGGAGAGACCTCAATAGGTGAGGCACCGAAGGGGCAAACCCGTACAGGTGCGGGCAATCTCTCAGGTAAAAAGACAGAGGCAGTCGGTTTAAAACTGGCTGCCTCTAATTTTTTGCAAATAGGCTTTCGTCTATTGGGGTAAACTGAAGTGAAAGTATTGAAGAAGACACCTTTTAATAAGTGGAATCATGACGTAAACGCTAGAATGAGGGATTTCGTCGGTTGGGAGTTACCTATATGGTACACCTTGATTCTCGAGGAACATAGGGCTGTACGAAATGCAGCGGTGGATATTCTCCTACTCTCAACGCCAACAAAGGCTTCGGGCATGTTCCCATTGACATGTCAAGCATAGGCACGGAACTTGAGATAGTGATTCGTGATAGACCTGTGCTTGCCGAAGTAGTTGGCAAACGGTTTTATAAAAAGGGAGGATAAATATGGATATAACAAAATATAAATTCACGCAGCAGCACGAATGGTTTCACCTCGAGTCTGATGACACAGGAAAGGTAGGGCTCACATATTACGCCCAATCTCATTTGGGTGACATGGTATTCCTTGATCTGCCAGAACCTGGTGTCAAAGTAGAGCAGTTCGGGAAGTTAGGTGAGGTGGAATCGGTAAAAGCAGTTTCTGATGTATTCTCACCAGTAAGCGGAGTAATAATGGAGAGCAATCAAGCTGCCATCGATGACCCTAGCCTGGTCAACAAAGACCCGTACGGAGATGGTTGGCTAGTTAAGTTAAAGCTGAATAATCCTTCAGAGATGG
>SDBU01009762.1_pt1 | contig 10732 bp, 9 predicted proteins | sample 2277071 | NCBI WGS metagenome assembly SDBU01 (sample SAMN10397929, study PRJNA504765) | marine sediment metagenome | isolation source: marine sediment core GS08_GC12, 126 cmbsf | place: Arctic Ocean: Gakkel Ridge, Loki's castle | collected 2008
ACACTGCAACCTTAATCCACCACCGAGACGCAGACGGCAATTATGAATTGGCGTTCAGGGCAGGACAACGTCGGAGGTCGCAGGCAGGATGACGTCAGGAGGCGCTTTGGGAGGCCCGGGTGAGGGCCCGAAGTTCCATGCGGGCTTCTTTGGGTCCCAGGAACTTCACGAAGGAACGCAGAAGCGATCTGTCGAAATAGCCCTGCATCTCGTTCATCATCAGCCTGATCGCCTGGTACGGCGGCCGGGCCGGCGCGTAGGCGCGGTTGGTGGTGAGGGCGTCGTACACGTCAACGATGGTTGAGAGCCGGATCACGGGGTCCAAACGCTCACCGGACAGGCTGTCCGGATAACCCGTGCCGTTGAGCCGCTCGTGGTGGCCATGGATGATGCTCTGCGTGACAGCCGACAGACGCCGGTGTCGGCTCGCCAGCTCAACGCCCACCGGGGGATGTGTTTTTACCTCCTCGAACTCCTCCACGCTCAGTTTCCCGGGCTTGTTCAATATCTCCGTGGGGATGACGGTCTTGCCGACGTCGTGGAGCAATCCCCCCATGCCGATCCGCTCCAGGCGCCGCACTTCAGTGATCCCAAGCACGTCCTGGCTGGCGCCGATCAGGAACATAGAGGCGTTCACGCAATGCGTGTAAGTGTAGTAATCGTGCGAGGCCATGGACGTCATCTGCCAGAGCGCATCCGGGTCCTTCATGATCGACATTACGGTTGCCTCGACCATCCGCTGGGCACGCCTCAAGTTCTTGCCCGAGCGCGGATTCTCGAAAACGTCGCCCATCACGCGCGCGGAACTCCGATAGACGATCTCGCAAGCCTTCTCCGCCGGCAGCAACTCGTCCCGGATGATGGCCTTGATGTTGCGTTCGACGTAGTCGAGGCAGGCTTCCTCGTCCTCGGTGCGCATGTAAAGCTCAAAGATGTCCCGCTCGATAAGCCTGGCACGGACCCCCTCGCTCAAGGGGGTATGGGCTGTCTTATAGAGCAAGAAGGTGGGGGGGGATTTCAGCCAGATGTAGATGTTGACCGGCGCCACCGTGCCGGGCTGCATGATGGCTAAAGGCATGGGGAAGTAATCGTCGCTCCTGCCCGAAGGCTGGCGTTCCATCCCGATGGCGTCTTTGGGCGGTGCGGAAACGTCCCCTGCGCCCATGCTTGGACCCCCGTTGCCCCTGAGATGCAACACGAACGGATGACGATCCGTTCGCTCTGGTATCCAGTATTCCCGATTCTTACATCCTTTGTACGCCATCCGGCAGGCCGAAGTCAATACTCTTCACCCGGCAAATCCTCTTTAGGGGGCGCTCAGGCCAGCACCGCCGGCGCGGCGGGGGCCTGGCCCCTTTTCCAACCGCGTGGAAAGCGACGCCTCACAGGATTACTTGACAATCCGACCGGCTTAGGGTTAGCTGTCTGAACGCGCGCCGCTGTGAGACACCGACTCAGATGCGAGCCCCAGCGGCCCTCTCCAGTCCATTGAGCGGAGGCAACTGCCATGGCCAAGCGCAGAATCATAGATGCCCACCATCACATCGGCGGCGACGAGGACCACGCCGACCGGTTGGCCGAGACGTGCAGCACGCTGAACATCGTCAAGGTCTGCCTGGTCTGCACCAACATACCGGGCAACAAACTGGACAACAATGCTAATACGAAGCGCGCTTTCGAGAAGTATCCGGACCTGTTCGTGGGCTTCGGCGGTGTCAATATGTGGGAAGACGACGGACCCGACCAGGCGCAGCGCCTGCATGACGAAGGCTTCAAGGGCTTGAAATTCATCATCCCACCCAAAGCCTACAACGATCCGTCCTTCTATCCGATCTACGAGCGCGCGCAGGAACTCGGCATGCCGGTCCTGTTCCATCTGGGCATCGTCGCGCGACGTTCCGCCCGCAAGATCCGCACCGACAACAATCTCATGCGGCCCATCTACCTGGACACCATCGCTCGGGACTTCCCGGAGCTGACCATAATCGGCGCCCACCTGGGCAACCCGTGGTACGACGAAGCCACCATGTCGTGCCGCTGGAACCCGAACCTCTACTTCGACCTCTCGGGTTCCACCCTGAAGAAGAAGACGCCGGAATTCCTCGGCGGGCTGCTCTGGTGGACGCCGACGACTTTCTACGGCGACGCGGAGGGGCGATATGCGTGGGAGAAGATCGTCTTCGGCAGCGACGTCAATTGCACCTACATGAAGGACGTGCTGAACGACTACGAGCAACTGATGGACGCACTGAATCTCCGGCCGGACTTGAGGGAGAAGGTGCTCTACGGCACCATGGCTTCAATCCTTGGATTGACAGATGAAGAAGAAGCCGACGAAGCACCCTGAGCCCAGTTCACAGCCCGGTCATGTCAGTCGCTCATAGAGCTGTTCCACCTCCTGGGCGCCGATGTCGCCGGCGTCTATGGCGGAGTAGTAATACCCGCCCTCCTTGGCGAAACTCTTCAGCGTTGTCATTGCCTCGGTGAATTCATCCCTGCTCAGGCCGATGTTGTCCAGGTTGTATTCCACTCCCATGTCATCCATGAACTGCCGGACATAGTCGTGCTCGTTGTCCTGGATGTAGGCCATCACGAATATTCCTGTGGCGAGCAGCCCCCCGTGGAGGTATGTCCTGCCGGTGATGTACTCCACGTTGTAGGCGAAGAAGTGCTCCGAGCCCTCCTGGCAGCGATCGTTGCCGAGTTGGGCCGCTATCCTGGCGTAGTCGCGGTACAACTCGATGATGGTCTTGATGCCGTCGTCAGTGAGATCCCGGATCTCGCGCCGCATCTCGTAGAGTTGTTTCAGGTCTTCCCTGGCCTGGTCATAGAAGTCCTGATTGAATTCAGCCTGCCCGTCCTCACAGGCGATCTTCCAGTCGCACAGCGCCGTGTGCGAGGAGAGCACGTCCCCGGCGCCGTAGCGCACCAGACGCGGCGGCGCCTGCCGCAGCAGCGAGTAGTCAACGATCACCTTGTCGCAGACCGCGTTCCCGATGTAGGTCACCTTCCCTCCGCGTCGAACGCCAACCGCGTTGGTCACGCACGCATCGCTGGAGATGATGGTGGGCACCTGGACGAGCCTTGCGTCCTTCTTGATGGCGACGTACTTCGCGGAGTCATGCGAGGAGCCCCCGCCTATGCCCAGCACCAGATCAACCGGCGGCACCTCCTGCTCGAGCGCTTGGAGCGTCTCGAAGCCCATGTCTCGGACGAAGGTGACGTGCTTGGGCGCCCTGGTCACTTTGTCCTTGACCAGGTCCCACGGGATCTCCATCGTGAGGACCGCGTATTCCTCGTCGGTGTCCGTCACTTCAGGGATCAGGTCATACCCGTATTCGGCCTCGGGCGGCATCATGCCGGGGTCTATGACCCTCTCTTCGCTGTGACCGTATTTCATGACATCATCCTCCCGCCGCTCATGGCAACACCCTCTTGGTCAGGTCGCCCATCCAGCCGCGCGGCGACCGCTTGAAACCTTCGGCATACCTGACGCCGGCCTGGAGCCCCCTGAAACGCGCGGTTACTTCGATCAGCTCGATGTAATCAATATCGGCGCAGTATTCGAGCCACTCGCTCTGGCTCTTGTGGCAGGAAACGAGCTTCTTCTTGATCTCGAGAACGTCCGTGATGTCGACGTACTCGTCCGGGGCGAAGCCCACGCCGCAGGGCGCCTCCATGAAGTAGACCTGGGGGATTTCGACCGGGGCGTAATCCGTCTTCAGGTTCGGCATGTTGACAACGAGCGCGGCGTCGTTGGCCTGCTGACCCACCCCCGTATGGTCGCCGGAGAACATGTCGGGGTAGTGGGTGATCAGGACGTCCGGTCCCACCTGCCTGATCATGTCCACAAAAGCCGTCCGCGACTCCATGTTGTAGAAGAACCACTCGTCCTGGAAGCCCAGCCATATCATCTTGGCCCCCAGCAAGTCACAGGCGGCCTGGGCTTCTTCCTTCCTTATGGCGGCTATCTCCTCGGGCGGCAGCGTGGCATGCCCCATCTGCCCGTCAGTCACGTAGGCTATAGTGACCTCGTCGCCCCTTTCGGCATACTTCGCAAACGTCCCCCCCGCATATATCTCGATGTCGTCCGGATGCGCTCCAACGCCCAAAACCTTCATGATTGCGCCTCCCCTTATTGCTTCTGACTGAAGACAGCCCCGATCTTGTCGGCAATCTCCTCCGTCGGCGCGAAGATGGCCGGGCCTTTCGTGGACCAGCGCCGCGGATGGCCGGGTTCCAGGAAGTATATATCGCCGCTGACCCGCTCGCAGATCGGCTCGCCCGTCAACAGCTTCGCGGACAGCCCGCATTTCAACAGGAGGGCGAGCCCGCCCGCAATGTCCCACAACTTCAAGGAGCCGACGTAAGCCAGGTACCTGCCCAGACACAGGTAGGGCAGCGGCATCACCGCGCAGCAGAGAGCCTGGACCGGATTCGGCAAAGCAATGGGCGCCCCCTTCGCGATGGACTGTGTCAAGGCGATCATTCCCCCGTCGTCCAGAGACCGCACCTTGACCTCGATCTCGCCGATGCCGCTGAAGTCCCAGTCCCGGTGGGCACCCGACACTCCGTGATAGACCCTGTCGCCGTCGGACACGAAGACCTCTCCCGTAGCCGGCAGGAAGATGGCGCCCTCCTCCAGCACGCCTTCCTTCATCATGCCGATGGAGATCCCCCAGGTGGGCACGTGGTGCGCGTAAGGAGCGGTGCCGTCTATGGGGTCAACGATCCACGCGACGTTGGCGAAAGCGCCGTCCACGTCTTGCTCGCTCAGGTCCGCCGCGGTCTCCTCCCCGATCAGGTAGGAACCGCCCGGCGGATCGTGCAAGACCTCGGTCAACCGCTCCTCTATCGCCCGGTCTGCGGCCGTCACGAGCGACCGGTCGCTCTTGAACTCCCGCCCGGGGTCATCGTAATACGCGAGCCCTATGCGGCCGCACTCTACGAGCAGCCCAATGACGGCTTCCTTATTCCAGTCCCTCATCTTGTCTGCGGCGCTCCCGCATTCGTTTCAACACCTTGATGACGCGCTTCCTGTCAACTGTGCGCACGGAGATATCGGCATCCTCAGGCTCGATGCTGCATTCGTCCACCGTCGCCAACATGCCGCGGACGCCCGTTCCCTTCTCGGTGAAAGGGCGGAGCAGCCCGGACCTGCGGGCGTTATCCAGGTAACGCCTGAGCTGGGCGCGATGCTGCGGCGTGAGCTTCCCGCGCTTCAGTTCCACCAGGATCAGCTCGTCGGCCGTCGCATCAAGAAACACCAGATCAACGAACTGACGTTCCTTGTCCTCGGTGTAGATGTAGTGCTGACGCGCGATCAAGGTGACGGGCTGCTTGAAAAGGAGTTCGGGGGCCGCCTCGATGGCGTCTTCCAGATTCTTCTCGGTGTCCACGGACTCATAATCCGCATGCAGAACCTTGTGTATCTGCGCCGCCTTTTTCGCGCCGACACCTCGCACTGCGCGAAGGGCCTCTTTGCTCGCCCGCACTATCTGCTCTACGCCGCCGAAATGCTGCAGCAAGTCTCGCGCAGCCACCATGCCGCAGCCCGGCAGCATCTCAACCACGCGCCGCTGCACGTCGGCCACGTCAATCGCCTTGCGCTTGGGGTTCAGGGATATCTGCGGGATCCCCATCTGCTCCTGGCGGGCCATCATGGCGATGAGGTGCACCGTCTCCTCGACGCTGGCCGTTGATAGAACGCTCATGCCATACAGCAGCATCATGGCCGACAGCGCACCGCTCACGGCCTGCGGGTCGAACGCAGTGTACTGGTAGCTCACACTGCCTTCGACGATCAGAACGGGGACCCTGAAATGCTCCCCCAGGTAGATGGCGCTGGCGAACAGCGTCTTGTCCGTGATGCCGCGCAGGAAGCTGCTCCCGGTCCTGCGCTCGACGGCGAGGCGCTTGCTCAATACATAACGGTCAACGTTGCCTTCCTCCTCGATGGGGACGATGGTGATCCCCATCTCGGCCAGCATCATCGCCGGTCTGCCCCTGGGCTTCGTTGCCGGAATGGTCAGTGCTGACAGGTCTACCGCCACGCTTTCTGGTGCCCCCCAGGCGTGCGCCAATGCCGGGGCGGTCCCCCCTTTCGACTCACGCTTCCTTCAGCGCGACCTCTCTGAACTTCTCTGCCGCGGCCTCGATCTCGTCGTCGGTGGAGTCGATGTAAATGCCGAAAGCGCTGCCCAAACCGGCGTCAACCACGCCGACGCTCAGGTTGATAGCGCGCACAAGTATGTCGTCCGTCCGCGGCAGGATGCCGTAGCCGTGCGGCTGGCCGACTTCCTTCAGGTGGCTCATGACGTGTTCCATGTTGGAGTACACGTGCCATCCCGACCCGGACACTGTCTTCGTGCCCAGCTCGGCGGCCACCCGCTGGGCCCTATCGGCGTCGTCGAAGATTACCGTCAGCAGAGTGCCGCATTCTCCGTCGGGGTCGTAGACCTTCCGCCACTTCATACCCGCAATGTCGCCGATGGCGTCCTTGAACTTGCGCTTCTTTCGGCGGAGCGTCGAAGTGATCTTATCCATCTTGCGAAGCTGGGCGAGCGCGACGGCGCCCGTCAACTCGGTCATGCGGAAATTGAGCCCCATGATGCTGCGTCGTCCTATCTCGACGCTGGCACGGTTCGGCGAGTGCCCCTGGTCGTGCAGCGCAAAGGCGCGCTCGTACAATCCGTCGTCGTCCGTGACTATGAGGCCGCCGTCGCCCGCAGTTATAGTCTTGAAAACGTTCAGCGAGAACGCCCCCATGGCTCCTATGGCGCCGAGCTTGCGTCCCTTATACGACGCTCCGACTGCCTGGCAGGAGTCTTCGATCACTTTCAAGCCGTGCTTCCGGGCTATCTGGTCTATCGCGTCCATGTCACACGGGTTGCCGAGCATGTGGACGGGCATGATGAACTTCGTCTTCGGCGTGATGCGGGCCTCGATGTCGTTGGGGTCCAGCGTCAGGCTCTCGTCTATCTCGGCGAGCACCGGCACGCCGCCTGCAAAGACGATGGAGCTGTAGGAGGCCACGAACGTGTAGCCCTGCACGATGACCTCGTCACCCGGTTCCAGCCCCATGGCCAGCAAGCTGACCATCAGCGCGCTTGTGCCGCTGGAGGTGGCAACGGCGTGCTTAACGCCAATATACCGCGCATAGTCTTTCTCGAGGGTGTAGACCTTGCGCTTGAAGGCCGGATCTTCCAGATTGCCGTAGCGGGACAGGTGCCCCGACGACATGACGTCCATCACCTCGTCCCTTTCTTCCTTCCCGATCCAGTACATTCCCGGCCCAGGCATTCGTCAATCCTCCTCCATATCGCTTTCCCAACAAATAGGGCGCTGCTCGGCCCCAATCGCCGCACGCAGCCCGTCCACGCACAGGTTAACGGACCGGTCGCTTTCCCGTCAACTCCCTCGCGTGGCTCGGGGCCGGCCCTCAAAGCCGCTCAAGAGGCCATCGAGGAAGCGACGCGGCATCCACCAACCGCTCAGCCTTTCGAGGAGCCGTGCCTTGCGCATCTGAGAGTCGGAGAGCATGTGCGGACAGAGCCTGCGCTTCCATTTCAGCACGGCCAACTGGTCCAGCTTCCCCAGCAACCGGACGGCCAGCCTGCCGACGAACCATTTGGGGTCGAAGCACAGGGCGCTCTCGAAGTCCAGCACGATGGGCCGCCCGTCGGACGCGACTCGCACATTCGACCGATGGCGCAGATCCAGATGAACCACCCCCCGAGCGTGCATCTGCTGGACGATGCACTCAAGGCGGCGGACGAACTCCTCGTTGCCGCGCAGTTGGGGGTCCGGCCCGTGGGCCCTCCGGGAAGGGACGCGCGTCACGGCGACGCAGCAGCGGTCGATTCGACCCCGGAACTGCGGCACCCCCTCCATGCCCGCCAGAGCACGCAGCGCGCGCTCCTCCAGTGTGGTGCACACAAGGCCCAACACGCGGCGCCACAGCCCCCGCTTGGCACCATAGCCCTTCAGGACTACCTGCTCGCCCCGGACCCTGTAGAGGAGGAGATCGGACTTGTGGGGAATCCCGGTCCGCATGGGCTCCGGGTCGAGGCCTTTGATATCCGCACGGGTGAGTTCCCGGATGGGTCGTTCCCTGGGCATGTAGCAGAAACCCCGAACCTGGAATGCTGCCGCGCTGTGCCCACCATAGCCGGAAAGCCGCCGCCACTCAACACGGCTGGACGGCCAGGCGCGCCCCCGGCGGCTCAGGCATACAGGTGCGGCAGGTGCTCCGTCATCAGCTTCTGCATGGCTTCCTTGCTTATGCCCTCGGGGGGCAGATGCCCCCGCTTGCCGGCCTCCTGCACTCTTCGTTTCTTTTCGTCCCGTATCCACCCCATGATGGGTCCGCAGTCGTCGGCGCTGACGCGGGCTTCCCCGGTCAGGCCGTGCTCTTTGTTTATGTGGGCAGGCACTGCCGCTTCGGGCATGTGCAGCAACATCTGCGACACCATCTCGCCGTCGCTGATGCCGGTGGTTCGGTCCAGTTCGTCGTACTGGTAGTCGACCCACTTGGCTATCTCCACCAGCCGAGTCTTCCTGACCGTGATGTCGGTCCTTTCGGCCACCGTCTCCGCCAGATAGCACTGTGCCCAGTAAACGATCCCCTGGAGGCCGGACTTGTCGGTGATGGTGATGGACGGCGGCCGGCCAAGCAGGCCGGTGGTGTCGAATATCTGATAGATTCGCTCGTCCATGGCCAGCCCGTGCCCATGGATGCCGGCCCGGGTCCTGGTGGCGTCATCGCCCACCAGCGGGTGATTGGCCGCAATGATCACTCCCATGGCCCTATAGTAATCGGCTATCTCCGTGATGACCTCGGTATTGGTTCCGTCGGGGCCCTTCAGCCCCCTGTACATGATGATGGCGGCCTCAATGGGAGGATTGCCGGTCCTCTCGCCGAACCCCAGCAGCGTGCCGTTCAGGATGTCACAGCCGTAGAGCCACGCCGCCACGGCGTTCGCAATGACCAGATGGAAGTCGTTGTGCCCGTGCCACTCCAGCCTGTGGGGAGGGATGCCTTCGCGTACGACCTTGTAAACGAGCTTGGGAACGCTGCGCGGCAGGTCCACGCCCGGATACGGAAGCCCGAAGCCCATCGTGTCACAGAGCCTGACCTTCGGCTTGAGCTCTTCGGGCAACTCCTCCGCGAATCGGGCGATCATTCTGATGAAGGGCAGCACAAAGCCGTCGATATTGGCCCTGGTGACGTCCTCCAGATGCAGCCGGACCCGGATATCCCGCTCGGCGGCCATCTTGGCCATGCTCAGGTACTCTTCAGCCGCCGTCTTCCAGTTCTTCTTCAACTTCAGGAATATGTGGTAGTCGGAGCACGAGGAGAGGAGCCCCGTCTCCCGGATGCCCAGATGCTGCATCAGCTTCAAGTACAGCGCGTCGTCGCGCAGCCCCCTTATCCAGGCCGTCGGCTCCGGGAAGTGCGGATTGTCGTGGAATATCTCCAGGCAAGCCTTGACGGTCTCGATATCGTTGTCGGAATAGAGGAAGAACTCCGTGTTGCGGATAATCTGATTGGGGCCCGACAGCCTGCCCAGCAGCCGGTAAAGGTCTATCACCTGTTCGGGCGTGTAAGGGGGGCGGGCCTGCTGGCCGTCCCGGAACGTCGTGTCGGTGAGCACAAGCGGATCGTTCTTGCGCTTCTCAAAGTCGAACTCGACCACCTCCCCGTCTATCTCCTCGTAGGCCTTCCCCGAAAAGACGGCTTTGGGCACTTGCGTGAAAGGGAACACCTTCTCCAGCAGGTCGGGCTGCCCTTCCTCAATGTCGGCCAGCGCGGCCGGGTCAGCCGCCACCGTGCGCAGAGGAGGCAGGCCCATGATTTGCTTCTTCAGTTCCTTCTCCATCAGTTCCTCCAGGCTTCGGGCAGGCGAGGGAACGCGCCGTTCCCGCACGAGAGGCAAACGCGCATTGTACTCGATCGAGGCGGCCGTCTGTCACAGAACATAAGGGAGCGCGAGCGCCGTCCTTACGACCGCTGGTGTCAGCCGGCAACCCATCGCAGGGGAGGGTCCGGCAGTGCGAAACCGGCGGAGGAGGGCTGTGCTCCGTTACTTCCGCAGGCCCATCACCTTCTGAACGTTTGAGCCGCGCGGCACACTGCGGCCGGTCTCCCAGTTGGAAACCGCGTTGGGCGAAACACCGAGCCTGTCGGCCATCTCTTTCTGGCTCAGGCCGGCCCGCTTGCGGATTGCCTTGATGTCCGACGGCGTCAAGGGAGTGGGGCGTTGGCCTGTGGCTCCGGGCTCGGGCCGCTGCGCGGCGCGCCTGTCTGCGGGTCCGCGGCGGGTCCGCCTCAGTTCGGCTATGGCGTCCCGAGCCTTTCTGGCAGGCGTGGTTTTCCCTGTCTCCCAGGACGTCACCGCGGCCGTGGAAACTCCGACCAGCGCGGCCAGGCCGGCCTGGGTCAGAGAGAGCCTCTTGCGCAGCTTCTTCAGTTGATCGGGCTTGGGGGCGCGGCGCACCTGCTCCCGTCCCAGAGCGCCGTCCACCTGCGCCTGACTCATGCCCCGGAGGGTGACAATTCGCGCCAGATTCGCGCTGCGAGGCCGCGATCTACCCGTCTCCCACGCCGTGATGGTAACGGGCGACACTTCCAGGAGCCTGGCCACTTCCTGTTGCGTCAGGGCAAAACGCTTTCGAATGCTCCTCAACGCACGTTTGGAGAAGCGCACCCTGGTGGCTTCTTCGTGAGGCG
>SDBU01009763.1_pt1 | contig 10731 bp, 10 predicted proteins | sample 2277071 | NCBI WGS metagenome assembly SDBU01 (sample SAMN10397929, study PRJNA504765) | marine sediment metagenome | isolation source: marine sediment core GS08_GC12, 126 cmbsf | place: Arctic Ocean: Gakkel Ridge, Loki's castle | collected 2008
CCTGGACTCCGGCGATTTCGGGACGCTCCTGAATACCAAGACCTTCACCGTCACCACGACCCAGCCGATGGGACGCCCCGCCAAGTTCAATGACGGGTCAAGCACCCGCTGGTATCTCGGCCTGGGGGACAACGGGAAGATTCAGCGGCTTGACTCGGTTGTCTCCGGCACGGCTGCCGATACCTGGACAGCCAGTGGCAATGCGGACGCTAGGCATTTAAGGGTTGTGGGAAGTGACCTCTACCGCACGAGAAATGAGAACCTGGTCAACGTCCTGCCTTACGGGTCAGACCCGATGACGAACGGCAACTGGGGGGGGGACTTCCCGATGGGCGATGCGGGCACGAATATCACCGACATCGGCGAGGCTGCGGGGATCAGCTATCTCCCAAAGGAGAATGGTTTCTACGAGTGGGAGGGTGGAGAAGGAAGCGGGAAGAACGTCCTGCCAGAGATAGGTAACGCTACTCGCAATGGCCAGGGGATGGTCTACTGGCATGGGGGGTTCCTTGTCCCCGCTGCGACAGGACTGTGGTGGACGCGAACGGGAAAACCTGTCGGCCCCGATTCAAATCCGAACAATCGAGCGAATCATGCGTCTCTGGGAAGTACATTCTATGCCAAGCACGGTCGATGGATGATGCTCGCCCCATTTGGGGAGTATGTTTATGGTCTCTATATAACCTCCACGGGTAACGTGGCCCAGGTGTTTATAGGCCGCGAACGCCAAGGCGAAGACCCCCCTGGCTGGGGGCCAATTATCTGGCATGCCGTAGCCACAACCGCGGGGGACTTTGATGATTTTCATGGCATGTTTGTAGCTGAGACCTCCGAATTCTCTGCCACTGAGACACGCCCCACGCTCTGGTATGCCACTGGCAATGATGTCTCCTTCATCTTCCTCGACAAGGATGGCGCACCCCAGAGACGGCGCGGCAATATTGACTTGGAGACCGGCACAATCATTTGTGTTAGCGGTGATTTCGATTTTGGCTATCCTCGTGTGACGAAACAGCTACGAGTGATTGAAGGATGGGCAGAGGATTTCGCCGCCAGTGGTCATGTCTTCCGATTCCGAGTCTATAGGGATGGTGGCTCTGTAGAGACAGTTGGAGCGGACATCACTGCCGATGGCTTTTTCCAGCGCTTCTGGACGCAAGACACAAACGATGCGGCCCGCTCAATGCTAGTCGATTGCACCTGGGCTGGTTCATCTAATCTTACTGACACCAACGGCCCCCACCTGCGCGACGTGATAGTCCGTGCCCTCGCCAAGCCCGACACAACCCCTGTCTGGACGTTCCTCATCAGCGCCAAGGATAGCTCTGGCAAGACCTCCAAGGCGGTGCGCTCCGAACTTGAGGGCTACAAGAACACCCTCAAGGAGTGGAAGCCACCAGGCGAGGATAGCTTCAACGGCGTCCTCACGAGCCTGCGTCTGCTGCGGGCCGATGAGCTGAGAGACCTAGCGGACAGGAACCAGCCGCCGCCGAGCTTCATATTCGCGGCTGAGGTAAGGGAGATGATTTCATCGTGACCCAGCAAGAAGACCCCGGCCTCAAGTACCGCCTGCAAGAGCTGTTCAGCAATCTCCGTCAGGGGACGCTGCGCCTCGGATTTGTGGGGGGTTGTCTGTGAGAAGGATGATAGATGGCTAGAGGCAGCTTGCGCCACCTATACAAATGGGAGACGCCCGACCAGAAAATTCGCCGCATCGGTTACCAGATGCAGCGCCAGTTGCAGCGGAAAGAGCGGCTTGACGCCCAGGATGAGCTGCGCGACAGGGAGATTCAGCGCCAGTTTCAGGGGGAGTTGCAGCGCAAAGCGGTTCTTGACAGACAGGACGACATCGGACAACAGATGGGGGCAGAGCAGGAGCGCAGGCGCGGGCTGGACGAACGAGGCGTGCCGAGCGTTGAGGAAGGGCTGAAGCGCTTCCGGCAGGTAGAGCAGAGGCAGCAGCCAACTGCTCGCTCCCAGTTCGAGCCCACACCGATGACACAGCGGGAGATAGGCGCACGCGCTCAATCCATCGGTGTCTCTATAGCCAAGTACCAGGCGATGCCGCAGGAGGAAAGGGAGGCCGCTGCAACCGTTGTGGGAAGACAGCGGCGGCGGCCTGTTGAAGAGCCCGGCCTGAGTCGCTTGATCGGCAACGTCTTCCAAACGGTCGGCCAGGTGGCCGCCCCTGGGGTTCCCGAAGAGGCGTTCCTGCCTGCGAACCTTGGGGGACTTGCGCCGCCCATCCCGCCCATCGCCGTCACGGGGCCGCGTCTCTTGGGCATTAGGCAGCGGCTCCTAGACGAAGGGTACGGGCCTGAGCAGGCCGACGTGCAGCTAAGGGGGATGCTGCGCTACCAGGAGCTTTTCGATGAAGAGATCGAGAGGCGCGTAGCCCTGTTTGACCGGCCACCGGCGAAAGGCACCCCGTCATACATCACCGCTCAGCGAACCGCCAGCGAACGGCTGGAGGAGGAGATGGGCGAGCAGCTACGGGCAGCGCAGCCCGAATTGCCCTTCGGCGCGCAGGTCAAGCGCGGCCTGCTGGAAACCCTTGGCCTGGGGGCAGCCGGTGTTGGGGCGGCGATGGAGTTCTTGGAGGAACGCCCCTTGGCAGGCCCGTTTGCCCGCATGGAGGGGGCAGACGTGACCGCGTTGGAGCGCGGGCGGCAGCTTGCCAAAGGCCCCGCTGAGGTAATCACCACTGAAATCGCTGCGCCGGTTAAGGCGGGAGAGGTTTTCTTTGAGGAAGTCACTGGCGTTCCCGCCCGTGGCAAGGTCTCCGGCAAGATTTCCGGCCCCATCGCACAGGACATCACGGCGGAAGTCATCAACCCAGTCGTGATATTCATGGCGCTGCCATTCTTGCGCTTTGGGACTGCGGGGCTGCGGGGTTTAGAACTGGCGGCGCAGGTAACGGCCAACCTGACGGCGACCGGCTTGGAGCCTGCGCTGGCCCGTGCCACACTCAGAGGCATCACGGCTTACGGCAGGCTGGGCGCAGCGGCACTCAGGAACGTCCCCAAGGCCGTCAGGGAAAGCCCGACGTTTCAGCGGGCCATCCGCACCCTACAGTCCGAGACTGGCGGCAGGCTACGCCCGCTGTCGTTCGAGGAGATTGAAGCACGTCTCCTGCCAGGCGAAGATATGGTGTCTGGTATTAGGCGGCAGCGAAACTATGATGCCTTAACCCCAGATGAGCTTGTGCAAGAGGAACTTCGCATCACCGCCGCAGCGCCGAAGGGAGCCGTCAAAGCGGGAACACCCGAAGCTATCGCTGCTCGTCAGTCAAATATCGAAGTTCAAGCTGTGCGGGACGCTGCTGTGGAGGCGGGTGGCGGCAGGCTGGGGCCAGAGGCGATGCGGCTCACCGATGACCTCCCTGGTCTCGGTGTCATCAGCCGTCGCCTGGACAACATAGAGACGGCGCTGGCGAAGCCGCGAGTCAAGGGACGGGCGGCGTTGCAGGAGGAACGGGCGAAGCTCCAGGCGCAGCGCGAAGTCAATGAGATACTGATGTCCGGCGAGACGCCGGAGTTCCAGCTTGACATCATCGCACGGGAGTTGGGAGAGTTGCAGACGGAGCTACGTCTGCGGTCTACACCGTTCAGGGGTCGGTGGGCTGCTGGGCGCAAGTTTGTGCCAGCCGAAAAGGATATGCGAATGGGTGCGCCCGGCCAAGCAGAGCGGGCGCGTCAGCCTAGTGCAGCCGTCCGCCGCGAGAGGGTCGAAGCGGCGGGGCGTCAGCGGTTCCCTGAGCTGTCCACGGGGGAACTGGGGGCTCGTGAGCGGGTGTTGCGCGAGTTCGTAGAATCTGCGAAGTTCGAACCGGCACCGGTGGGTGAGCCGTTGGTGGGCCGTGCCCGGTTCACTGAGGCGGGCGAGGTGGTGACGGAGCCCACGTTCGCAACCGAAGCCGAGCTGGCGGGGATTCGCGCCGAGCAGGGGCGGTTGCCGATGGGCGCGGGTGAGCGTCCGATAGAGGGGGCGGGGCCGATGTTCCGCGAGGGGGCAGCCGGGCCACCGGCACCACCGGAAAAGCCGCCGCCAGCCGTAGGCGGTATTCCAGAACCCCCGGAGCCGCCGCGCTTGCCTACCGTCAGTGAAGTTGAGGCGAGGGCGCGACCGCAGCCGCCAGAGGTTCGAGCGCAAATGAGGGGGGAGATCGCGGAGCCTGAAATACCCCTGCAAGGCTGGGATGACTTTCAGGCTCAATGGGGGCCACGTTATCAGGAGAACTGGTGGACGAAGATAGAGGATATGGTTGGCGGCCCCCTCGCTCGGACACCTGAAGAGAAGGCCGTGCGCTCAGCCTTTGTGCGTGGTGAACTCTATCGGGAAATCCAGAAGACTAGGGGCCACGCGGCGGTCTGGTTGTGGGTGGCGAAGCACACCCGTGTCCTGGGGCTGAACAGCCAGGGTGTTGCTAAGAAGGTGGCGATTGCGCCGGGCGCGAAGGTGCCTAGCAAGTGGGCGCAACGGCTGGAGCACATCACTGAGCACCCTGAGAAATACATCATCTCCCCTGAGCAACGGGCCGCGCTTGACGACGCGCAAGCCCTTTTCAGTCACGTCCTCCAAACGGAGCTTCGAGAGGGCGTGGACGTTTTGGAAGTCATGGGCGGCTACTGGCGCAGGCTTATCAAGACAACGCCATCTGGAAAGCGCGTGAACGCGGCGAGCAGCTTCGGCCCGCCCCGTGTCAAGCCGCCTCATGCGCGGTCCCGCATCTATGGCGACATCGAGGAGCTGTTCGCTTGGGACGCGAAGACCGGCGGGAAGATGAAGCTGGGCTCGGCCATCGAGGGGATGGCGGATCGGGTGAGCGGGGCCGTGGACGCTATCGCCAACCGGCGGATTGTCAACGAACTGAGAACCCTAGGGGTTAAGCCATCGGAGCGTATCGCCCAGGCGGTTGCAGAAGAGGCAAGGCTGGCGCGACAGGCGTACAAGGAGGCACGGGCCGCCGCCGCTAAGAAGGGGGCAGGCTTGGCTGAGCGTGCGGCTGCTGCTGAGGCTGAAGTCCGCCTGGTGAACGCCAAGCGTGCGCTGAACCTGGACGCCAAGAAAGTCATGGAGCGCAGGCCGAAGGTGCTGGGCAGGCTCGTGACGGATGAAGCCGCAGAGCAGATGGCCCGCTACCTTGACGCGGCGGGGCCGGATGCCATTGAGGAGGCGTTTCGCTTTGCCCGCGCAACGAACATCGTGGGCGACTTGTCCGCGATGGGGATTCAGGGCTGGTACACGTTCTGGGCGGATCACCCTACATGGTGGGCGTCCACTTTCAAGGGTCTTGAAGGCTTGGTGCGAAACCCCTACCGCTTCGTCGCGCAGAACGCCGATGTCATCGAGCGGGGCACGCGATACGGGGCCATCGTCGTACCGGAGGAGTTTCTGCTTCGTCGGGGCGGCGGCTTTACCAGATGGTTTGTGCAACTGCCGATCATCCGGAACACGCAGAACAGCTTTGAGTGGTGGATATTTACCGCTCAGACGATGCGCTGGAAGGCCGCTGAGGGAATGGCAAAGAACGCGGATGAGCTGTTCGAGCTAGCGACGGTTCTTCGCCATCAGACGGGGGCCTCCTTGATGCCTGGCCTGACACGGACTCAGCGCCGACTCGCCCAAGGCTTCTTCGCGCCTAAGTTCCTGGCTGCCCTGTTCGCCTCACTCAAGGACGTTAGCCGCCCCGGTCCCGCCGGGGCCTACGCCCGCAGGACGGTAGCTATGGCGTTCGGGGGCGCGATGGCCGCTATTGTGGCTGGCAACGTCGCACAGGGGAAGGTGCCTAATCTCACCGACCCCGACAAGGCAGGATTCTTTGGCGTACCCGTGGATAAGGGCTATCTCTATCCGATGGGGCCGTTTCAGCCGTTTGTCATGGCGCTGTTCCGCACGGGCAGGATAGCGCAGGACATAGCCCAGGGAGAGAAGCCAAGAGAGCGCGACCTACAGGCGTGGCCACGGTTCGTCACGGGGAAGCTGAACAAGTACGAGCGTGCCCTTATTCGGGTGGTGGAAGCGCTGGGTGTGCCGGTGGGCGCGTTGCGTGGCCGCCCCTTCCGGGGGCCGGAGATTGGCAAAGGTCGCCGTGGGCTTATGGGTGAGTTACAGGAGTTCGGGCCTATCGGCCCCGTCCAGGCTGTCGCGGGGATCGCTGAGGGTGCGCCCGTGACCGGCGTAGAGGTGGCGGGGGTACGCACCACCGTCAGGACGCCCTATCAGACCTTGCAGCAGGGATGGGGGAAGGAGTACCCCGACAGGAAGTTCAACTACGAGGTGGACTACATCGTGGCGGACGCGAACCCGAATCTCTCCCCGCTTGTGGCGGCTGCCCGTGGACGGGCGCGAGAGTACGGGGCGGAGAGCGCCATCATGCGGGAGACAAACCAGCGCTTCCGTGCCGAGATGGAGCGCGAAAGGGGGCTGTCCGAGCTTGCCAGCGATCTTGTCACCGGGAACGTAGATGTCGGGCCAGAGTTGATGCGCCGCTATCGGGCGTACAAGGGCGACATGGCGGTGGCGATGTCCCGTGCCATGTTCGAGGTGGACTATGAGCCTTCGACCCCGGAAGGGAAGGCCCTCCGCGATTGGGCGTCACTGAACCCCTACGATGCGAAGTACGTTGACCCTGAGACGCGAGAGGTGGACTGGGACGCCTTCGGGAAGGAGCAGGATAGGCTCTTTGCCGTGATAGAGCGGATAGACTCGGAACTGGCCGACGCACTGGAGACGCGCACGAAAGCCATCGGGGTCAACCTGAACCGGCTAGAGCCCCGCCTGGAGGCCGTTATCGACCTACGGGAGCGGCTTTTCGATATGCCGCGCTGGTCGGGCATCGACAAGGAAACGGGCGACAGGATACAGGAGTTCGTGGAGTTCGCTCAGCGGGAAGCGGCGCGTGCGAAGCGGGCAGGGGCCGACATTTCCGAGACTGAGATGGCCCGGCTGCTGGGCCGCAAGAACGGCGTGCCCAAGCTGGGAGACGCGGCGGCTATGGTGATCCAGGGGAAGGCCCCACCCAACCTGGAGATGGTCAACCTCGCATTGAGAAACGAGGAGGAGCTTTCCATCTTCTTCCCGCGTGACCTCGATAGGTTCCTGCCGGTCTTGGCCGAACGCGAGGCCCTGGGCGAGGAGGCGTTTGAGCGGGTGCTGGCGGGGCGCTAGAACGCCTTCCAGAAGGGGAAGGGGCTGTAGTAGAAGTAATTGAGGATGAGGATACCAAGGAGAGTGCTGAGGCTCACCGCGACTATTACGAAGACAAAGCGACAGACCCACCACACGACCGCCCACAACCAGAAAACGGTGTAGAAAACAACCCTTAGTACCCTTATAGCAAGACGGCCCGGAAGAGAATATCCCGACAGATCGACTTCGGAAACAGGCTTCTCAATTGACATAGCGCACCCCCCTTAGTTGCTCGACAGCCCCATGTAGCGGCGGTTAATGTCTTGCAGGATCACCGTCCACCGCCTCCAAACGTCGTCACTGACCGGCTCCTCGCCCTGTGACCGTTCCATGGCCCGCTTCAGCCAGCGGTTAGCGCGGTGCTGCGCCACCATAAAGCTGTGCAGGGCGGCTAGGACCACTTGTTCTTCAGGGTGTCCTGGGTTGCGCTTGAAGGCGTCGTACATCTTTAGCCCGTACTGGTAGGCTGCCCCGCCCATGATGTAGGCGGCGAAGGCTTCCCCCAGCGCGTGTTGGCGCTCTAGGGCTTCCTTGTCGGTCTCGGTGCTCATCATGTAATGACGGCTATGGCGATGGCCAGCAGCGGAAGCTCTATGCTCAGCCAGCCAAAGGCCAGCACAGCGTAGGTGCCCAGCAGCCGATGCTTGGTCACAACTTCGGGCGCTTCTTCAGGTACTCCACCACGGCGATGCGGATGACGGCGGACCGGGGGATGGTGAGTTGCTTTGCCAGGGCATCGACGCGCTTCAGTTCGCCGTCTGGCAACGAAATCGTCACGCGCACGTAAGACCTCTTTCTGAGCATCCTGCACCCATGTTATTCGTCGTGCATAGACCCGTCAAACCCCTTGACTTTGCCTTATGCATATTGATACCCTACCGCTTAACGCCGCATAAGTCAAGGAAGGGAAGGACACCATGAAGCTCCCCGCGTTTCTGCGGAACAGGCGACACCGGAAGAGCCAGCCGGGTCAGGGACTACGGATACGCAGTTTGGACGACTTGCACGGCCACTTCCCCTGGCCGGACCTTGGCACGAGGGGCCTAGCGTGTAGGGAGATACGGAACCCGCTGGCCGTCGCTGTCCGTGCTGTGAAGGTGGTGGAGTATACACAGGCCAGCGGCTCGGAATACGGAGACGACGGAATGGTGCTCTTGGGTCTGGCGGACGCCTTGTGTGCGCTCGGTCGCCACGGCGAGTGGGAAGCTGTCGGGACGTTGTTTAACGCCCTTGAGGCCCTGATACCCTCCGTGGACCGCCCGCGGTGGCTTGGCGGCCTTGACCCCTATATCGGGCCGGAGAGAAGGGTTAGGGACTAGCAAGGGAAGGGGCGCACCATGAGAAAGCGTCTACCGTCTTACTTAGAGCCGGAGGAACTAGCGGCACTGCTCCGCGTCTCACCACCCCGTCACCAACTCTATTTCCTGCTCTGCGCTCGCGCCGGATTGCGGTCGTCGGAGGCGGCGGGGCTGCGGCACGAGGACATCATCTGGCGGAACGGCGACCCTGCGATCCTGCGCGTCATCGGGAAGGGTGATAAGGAGGCATTGCTGCCCCTGGGGCCATCGCTACGGGCCTTGATAGCGCAGTTCAGCGCTCCCAACACGGAGGGGTGGCTGTTCCCCGGTTATAAGAACGGGCGGCATCTCACTGACCGCGTTCCCCGCTACTGGTTAGTCGATGCGTGTGAGAAGGCGGGGATTCCTCGGCGAAAGGCGTTTCCCCATGCGCTGAGGCACTCGTTCGCAACACACCTTCTCAGGCAAGGGGTAAACCTGCGCGAAGTCATGGACCTGATGCGCCACTCCAGTCTCAGCGTCACGACAGTTTACCTTCACACCAACCCTGAGCGGCTGCAAGAAGCGGTTAACACCGTAGACGGCGGTAAGCCTCCGCCAACAACGGACGAGCTGCAAGAGCCTGTCCTACGGCATACAGAGGCCGCAATGCTCGATACCATCAGGATGGCCCCCGGCATCACGGGCGATAAGCTCGCTGCCCGCCTATCGCGGCTTGTGCCTGCAGTCAACCGTGACCTCCGAAAGCTAGTCAGCCTGGGCCACGTCATCGCGGACGGACGCCCACGACGCCTCTATCCCGCACACGATGATGCCGTCGCCCGTACAGGCCCCCGCGAGGTAGCGCGATTCTCTGGCGGGCGGAAGGCCATGTACGCGACGGTGAGGGCCCGCCGCCCCCTACGGGCGCTGTTACAGCACTAGGGAGCAGGTGTGACGCAGCTTTTGTCTCCCACGGGAGACATCCCCGAAGCTCGCCGTGAGGCCCAGCGGGTAGACCTTATTCGCCGTGCGGCTGGGGTGGACGCCCTTATCGGCCAGGGTATGCCAGGGCACCACTTTGGCCGCTACCTCTGTGTCCATTGCCCCGATGACCGCTTCGTGCCGCCCTACCGCCCCCTGAGACTGGATAGCCATATCCTGCAACACCTAGGGGATAACCCAGGCCATGAAGTGCGCTTCTACTGTTTTGACGACGGAGAGCTAGAGGAACAGTGGCAGCCTGCGCCCCGACCGGAGTTGGTCCTGGTGGCGCTGGAGGTACTGCGACGGGCGGACCTGCTCAAGTGGATAGACTTAGAGCGAAATGTCCGGCCACTGGAGCCCGATGTCGTCCTCCTGACCTACTGCGAGGCCGACACGCTGAAGGCCATCCGAGACCAGCCAGGGACGACGATGGGAGAGTTGTGCGAGACCATGAACTTGGCTAAGACGACTATCGAATCGCGGGTGGGACTCCTGAGACGGGGGGGGCATATCCGGGCGGAAGGCACGGGCGGGCGCGGCAAGCCCCGCCACCTGTACCCGACGCACTCTCGAACCATCGGCAAGGTAAGGCCCCGCGCTCAGGTGAACTGGAGACAGCGTTGACAGCGACCCGAATCAAGATGGACAATCCCTCTGTGCCTACACCGGCGGGGGCACAGTTATGGCCGTCTTCGAGCCGGGAGACCGAGCGCCGCCATGAGCGGCAGAGGATACGGCCCCTCCTTTGAGGGGTTGCCTTCTCAGTCAAAGCTCGGCAACGAACGGTTAAGCGGCGACAAGGCGAGGCATGGCATGGCAAGGACCGCCGGTTGGGGGTGGGCTTCTGACTAAAGGGGCTCACCCCCGCCTCGTGGAACGCCCACAGGCTTGCTGAGAGCCACGAGAGACGTAGTTACAGCTAGCAGCCGCACACAGGAGGGCCAGATGCCTTGCTGCTGGACGTGTAGACTCTCAGAGAACCCTTTTTGAAAATCCCCCGGAAAATCTGGGAAGCCCTTTTTGCTGGCCTCAAAATCCTAGCCAGAAGAGGCTTTTGAAGTGCCCGGAATGTGTATGAGAACCCCTACACACTGTAAATGAAGAGCCAATCGTGAAACCCGTCCTTTGGCTGCCCCTGTAGGCCCCCGTCCCCTGGAGCCCCAGAGCGCACCCGTCCGTCCACCCCGCCAGGCCCGTCCTGGGGTGCCGTGGTTGTCAACGTGGTTGTCAAACCGCCTCTGAGGGGCCGGTTTCGTATCCAGGGGGGACGCTGTGG
>SDBU01009764.1_pt1 | contig 10731 bp, 9 predicted proteins | sample 2277071 | NCBI WGS metagenome assembly SDBU01 (sample SAMN10397929, study PRJNA504765) | marine sediment metagenome | isolation source: marine sediment core GS08_GC12, 126 cmbsf | place: Arctic Ocean: Gakkel Ridge, Loki's castle | collected 2008
TTTTATGAAACAGATGCCTTCCTGATTATCGCCGGTACCGCTGGTGGCACCGGTTCAGGTTCAATGCCAGTAATAGGGCAAATGATAAAAGAGCGCTATGGGGATAAACCGCTCTATGCCGTCGCTGTTCTCCCCTTTGAGCATGAAGAGGAAACAGAGGAGAGAACGATTTATAACTCAGCTACATGCCTTAAAGCCATCTACTCGGTAGCCGATGCGGTATTCCTGATTGATAACCAAAGGTACGTCAGAAAGGACTTTTCGCTGGCAAATAACATGGCAGTCATCAACCACTTAATAGCCGAGCCGTTCTATGACCTACTGTGTGCTGGTGAAGAGAAAAAAGCCAAACATATTGGTTCCAGGTTGCTCGACGCCGGAGACATATTCCAGACCCTGGCGGGATGGACAGTACTGGGCCATAGTAAATCACAACTATCAGCGATTAGACTCCCGTTTTATCGGACGCGCAACTTCAGGAAAAAGAGTACCGAAACCCACAAAGGGATACAGGCAATGGACGGCGCTATGAGTGAGTTATCGCTCAAGTGTAACCCCAAAGATGCCGGCAGAGCGCTCTATCTACTATCCGCACCATCGATAGAAATGAATATGGACCTGGTCAAGGAACTTGGTGACTATCTAAGAGAGGTAGCCTCAGAGGCCATTATCAGGTATGGTGATTACCCTCGGGAGCGAAGCGCTCTGGGGGTTTCCGTGATTCTATCCGAACTCAAGCGTGTGGACAAGGTTAAAGAATACTATGACAACCTACCTGATTTAATGGAGAACAAAGAGAAGAGACAAGAGGATAGCGAGGCCAAGCTTAAAGAGTTAATAGATGCTGCAACGGCGGTACCCTCGCTGTTATGATTTAGCAAACTAAAATGCGCATCAACGGTATTGCCACAAGCCTCTGAACCACAGGAAATGAACTGAGAACAGAGTGGCTACGCCGTTAGGCAAATCCTAACGGCGTAGCCATCTTCAAAGGAAGAGATCAAACCTGCCCTTGGCACTCTACCCCCTCAACCTATTTCCCAGATAGACTGTTCTCAGTTACCCTATTTCACTGTCACCGACTTTGCCAGATTACGCGGCCTATCCGGGTCCAACCCTCTAGCCCTAGCTAACTGGTAGGCGAAAAGTTGAAGCGGTACAACAGCCACCAAGGGATAAAAGGGCTCCTCAACCGAGGGGATTTTCACCCATTCATCAAAAAGCTTATCTTCCCTATCCGAAACACCGATAATAAAAGCCCCACGTGCCTTGGTCTCAGCAACATTAGCCAGAGTCTCATCAAAGGTATAGTCAGAAGGGCAGATAGCTATCACCGGAGTGCCCTCTTCGATTAAAGCCAAAGTGCCGTGTTTCAGCTCACCAGCTGGCATTCCCTCGGCATGGACATAGGCAATCTCTTTTACCTTCAAGGCACCTTCACCGGCTATGGCGAAGCTTATTCCCCGGGCAATGTAGTAGAAGTCATTCTTCTCGCTCAGCCTCATAGCAAGCCTGCTTAGCTTTGTTCCATTATAGCGTATATTGTCTGCAATCAGATTGGAAACTGCTTTTAGCTTCTCAGTACCTTCGTCAAGCCTATTGACCATAGCGAAAGCCAGAAGGTAGAAAAGGGACAACTGACCAATAAAGGATTTAGTGGCGGCGACGGCTATCTCCGGCCCACAGTTAAGATAAAGCACCCTATCACTCATCCTAGCCAGAGTAGAGCCGATTACATTGACCAGCGAAAAGATAGTGGCTCCATTTTCTCTGGCTTTCTTCACCCCCTGGATAACATCAGCTGTCTCGCCACTCTGGGAAACAGCTATTATCACGGTATTCTTATCAATTGAGTCAGAAAAATACTGCAACTCAGAGGCCATGATGACATCACTAAACTTACCAGCGAGCTTGGAGAAGGCGTACCTGCCAATGAGAGCAGCATGTCTTGAGGTCCCACTGGCAGTTAACACCACTTGATTCGCCCTCAAGATATCCATGGCCATATCCATTATTATGTTCCTGTCCTGCATTAACGAGCGGCGCATCGCCTGTGGCTGCTCCAGAATCTCTTTCAGCATGAAGAAGTCATAACCCTGCTTTGACACCTCATCATATCTCCCCTTGATTTCCTGAGACTCTCTTTTAACCTCCCTGCCCTCGCTATCAACGATACTAATACTTTTACCACTCAGGATGACTATTTCGCCATCCTCAACGAAGATAGCTCGGCTGGTTTCTCCAACGAAAGACAGGGTATCACTGGCAATAAAGTTACCCTCTTCACTCAGGCCAATAACCAAAGGGCTATCCTTACGTGCGCCGACAATCTTCCGTGGTTGCTCAGTTGATACAACAATGAGTGCATATGAACCAACAAGTTTTTTGGTTACCTGAAGCACAGCTGTCTCCAGTGGGGTCCCGTCTTCCATATACTCTTCAATGAGGTGGGGGATTACCTCGGTGTCGGTATCAGAGATAAACTTATGCCTTGAGCCGAGATAAGAGCGTAGCTCCTGGTAGTTCTCAATGATGCCATTGTGAACGACCGCAATTCGCTGATGACAGTCCAAGTGAGGGTGAGCATTCTCAATGGTAGCTCCCCCGTGAGTTGCCCAGCGTACATGACCAATCCCAACCTTTCCCGGGAGGTTTTTAAGGTGATGCATTTGCTCTACCTCAGCTAGCTTGCCAACTCCCTTCTTAATACAGAGCCGGCCATCGACGCAAGTAGCCATACCAGCCGAGTCATAGCCCCGGTATTCCAGCCGTCTAAGGGCATCCAGCACTACAGGGGCAGCTCTTCTCTTACCAATGAAACCAACTATTCCACACATCTTAACCCCCCTATTCTTGCTCTAGTTTTGCTGCGTGTCTCTTCATTAACCTGAATCCTGTTCCTGATAGTCCTGTGAACCGGCTCAGCCAGAATCATCCTATCTGGCCGGAGGTCCTCGGTGAGACACACGTGAGGGCCGACAATAGAATTAGGACCAATCTTGACACCGGGCAGGATACTGACATTGACTCCAGTCTTGGAATTATTACCAATTATGGCCCCCAACTTGTCCCGTCCAGTATCTACGGATTCATCCTCTATTTCAATCGAGATATTCCTCTCATCGAAACGAAAGTTGGCCAGTACTGTGCCGGCACCGAAGGAGCACTCCTCACCTATGATAGAATCGCCAACATAGCTCATGTGAAACCAGCATCTATCCCCGATATAGGAGCCTTTAACTTCGGTGGAGTATCCTATAAAACAGTTGGCCCCAATGTGGCTATAGTCCCTGACCAAGCTGTTGTTCCCAATTACAGAGTTCGGCCCAATATATACCGGACCGCGTATTACTGCATTCTCAAATACCGTCACATTATCGCCTATCACCACCGGGCCGGCAATGGTAGCTTTGTCAGAGATTCGGGCTGACGGTGAAATATACCTTTCACTCTGGTCTAAAAATCGCCTCACTACAGTGAAAATATGCCAGGGGTACTTTATGGCATTCCATGACCCTAGGTAGGGGATGACCCTGACTCTACATGTATCTCTGGCCATGGCATCGATAGCACACTCATAAACATCGTCCTTACTGGTCTGCACCTGGGCTACATGTTTGAGAAGTCTCTGGGGGTCCGTGTGCAAGTGGATTAGGATGTTTACCAAGTTTGACGGTTCCTTTCCCCTATCTGGCTTTTCTATGATATGCCTCAACTCACCCCCCTCACCGACTACAAGATAGCCGCCGGGAAAGTAATCATTCACCTCCCACCCAAGTAAATAGGAAATGGCCGAACCAATTTGATTAGCCTCAAGAAGCCTAATATAGGCGGAGATGTCAAAAACATCGTTCGGGTTGACCACGATGATTTCACTGTCGAAGAAATGCCTGGCGCTTTCTAGAGCATCGGCAATTCCCAGGGGCTCTTCTTGAACAGCCAGGTCAGCTTTGATATCAGGGACGTTGGTCACAATTTCCTCAATTCGGCTGATGTTCTGCGGGTTTCCCACGATAACAAACTCGGTCAGTCCTGCCTTCTTTGCCATCTCAATCTGATGCTCAAGCAGCGGTTTCCCGACGAAATTCAGTAAGTACTTGTCCTCGGTTATGGGGAACATCCTCTTTCCAATGCCGCCACAGAGAAGGACTATCTTCATACTGTCAGCCTTTCCAGAATACTTTCCACTGCGTGAACTCCTTTTTCCAAGAGCCCTTCTATCTCTGCCATGGAGTTTGACTCAGCCATCACCCGGATAGCCGGCTCCGTCCCACTGGCTCTAATGAGCACCCAGGAATCATCAAATTCAAACCTCAGGCCGTCCAGGGTATTCAACTGGCTTGTGCCAAAGAGGCCAGAGTTCTCTTTGAGTTCTTCCATAACGGGTGTCCTAAGGCTTTCAGGGCAAGGAAGCTTTCTCTTCCCGGAAAAGAGGCGGGGCATACCTTTGAATAAGTCTCTGATCTCATCAACCTCTCTTATTCGGCTGAGCACAGTAAGCGTGGCAAATAAAGAATCGGGATAATAGCCGACCTCCGGCATTATGTAGATCCCGACTGGCTCAACGCCAATGGCAGCGTCAAGCTGCTGCGTCAGATAAGCCACGTTCACATCACCAACTCTGCCCCGCACAACCTCCACTCCCAGCTCCCTTAGTGTCAGGTCAAGAAGCCTTCCCGTTTCGACAGTAGTCGCCACCTGCCTTTTCCCGCTCTCTTCAACAGCCATCCGGGAAACAAAAGCAATCATTTCATCCAACCCCAGGAAGCCTTTTTTGTCGCAGAAGACAACCCGGTCAGCGTCACCGTCGAAACAAACGGCCAGGTCGGCATTCTGTTGCCTCAGGAACTCCACCGTACCTAAAAGCGTATCTTCCTTCGGCTCCGGGTTTCTCCCCGGGAAAGACCCATCCGGCTTGTCATTGAGAGGCATTACCTCAAAGCCTATCCTGGAAAGAAGCTCCCTCGCAAATCCGGAAGCAGCACCATTTCCAGGGTCAACCACGATTTTGAGATTACGGTTAAAGTTGCTATTGGCAAACCTGGCTTGAATGAACTCAAAGTATCGTTCCCTCATTTTCTGCCCTGGGTAGACCGTTCCAGAGTGGCTGTTTCTGAATTTTCCGGCAGCATACACAGTCTCTATTTCAATTTCCTGATTACGAGAATAGCCCAGGGAATTCCTGTTGAAAAGCTTGATACCATTATACTCAGGGGGGTTATGAGAAGCAGTAACCATGATGCCAGTATCAAAGTCAGCAGCCCGAGTCAAAAAAGCAAGGGCTGGCGTAGGTAAAATGCCCAGTTCGACTACATCTATCCCTGAGGAAAGCAAACCAGCCCTAATAGCGCTCTTAAGAATCTCTCTACTTAACCTGGTATCGGTAGCGATACAGACTCTGGAGTATAAAGGCAGAATAGTGCCTATCGCTCTGGCTATATCAAGATAAAACCCGGGTGATAAATCCTCATTTATCACATTTCTAACTCCGCTGGTCCCAAATAGACGGTTACCTCTGGCTAGCACTTCTTTCCCCTTTAGCGTTATCCCATAGTACAACATGGCAGCCACGTAGTATCTCAGCCGTCAATCCCGGCTGCTTGCAAAAATCTCTTAATTTCCCTGCGGGCAAGGCGAGTAGGCTTTGCCCCTTTTGTCTCCCAGCGCTGCACTGTCGATAGACTAACGCCGATTTCTCGTGCTAAATCTTCCTGAGCCCAGCCCCTCTTCCTCCGTAGCTCCTTTATCTTTTCTTGAAGTCGTTCCACGCTAACCTCTCAAGAGCAACACTCCATACTACTTGACATCTTATAGCACCTAAGAAATAGTAAATCAAAATACAGGCCCTTGTCAAAAGTTTAACACCACATGCTGTTTAATATTATACAGGATGTGTGGACTCTTGTCAATAGTTATCGCTTTATTTTGCCAGTGGTCTTGTCTATAGTGTTCGGTCGGCTGGTTACCTAACACTATACATGCACTATCTTCAGACCCTGGTACCTATATCCCTGAAATAATAGGCTTGGTAATGATATTGATATTGGGCTATAGATTACTGGTGAGCAAGAATATAAGCAATTTTATTAGACCTGGAGCTATTGGTTAACAAGGCGCCCAGGCTCAATGAGCATAGGGAGGCGGGCTTACTGAACCCGCAGTGAGAAATTTTTGAAAACGAGTGCAAACTCTTGACAAGAGATTAGCTAGGTGATATAAACTTTAGTACTTACTAAATATGAGGAGGATGTAAAAGATGACACTTTGGTTGGAAAACAGGGTTGCCATTGTTACCGGCGCCGGACGGGGGATAGGCCAAGCTACTGCTATGCTCCTGGCTAAGGAAGGAGCCCGAGTGGTGGTTAATGACCTTGGATGTGAGATCGACGGCAGTAGCACCTCAGGGGGACCGGCTGATAGCGTAGTTAAGGAAATCAGGGAGCTGGGGGGAGAGGCGGTGGCTAATTACACAAGTGTAGCCACCATGGATGGTGCCAAAAGTATCGCTCAATGTGCCCTGGAGAATTTTGGTCGCATTGATATATTGGTGAGCCTTGCTGGTGTTGAAAGGGGGAAGGCATTTATTGACACGACTGAGGATGATTTTGACGCTCTGGTAGCCACTCATCTTAAGGGACACTTCGGCTGCCTCAAGGCAGTTTTACCGCATATGATAGCGCAGAAGTATGGGCGCATTATCAACATTTCCTCAGGTGCAATTTTGGGAACAATAGGTGAGGTAGTTTATGGCGCGGTTAAATCAGCGATTCTCGGTCTTACCAGAGGGCTAGCTAAGGAAGTAAAAGAATACGGGATAACAGTAAATGCCATCATGCCCGCCGCCAGAACACGCATGACAGCAGCAGCTGCCAGCAGTGCTGCTGTTAAGCAACCGTCTGGTATAGGGACTGACCAGCCACCGGAGACTATTGCCCCCCTTATTGCCTATCTGGCTAGTGAGAGAGCCGGCAAAATAACCGGGCGTACCATAGCCCTTAGATATGCGCGCACTGTCCAGTTAATGAGTGACCCGACTCCGGTTGGGAGTGCTTATACCGCTAGAGAGGCATGGACCATAGAGGAATTAGATAAGGTTATGCCTCGCCTTGTACCAGGAATAGAATGAACTGGAGATAGAATTATGGTCACCAAAGGCTTTAGCCGTAATTTTAAGCCCCTTGAAATACTTACCGAAGAGAGCAGGTCGAAGCTATTCACCGAGGGGCATTAGATGTCCCGGAGAATGGATGGGTCAGGATTGAACACGAGAAGGCATTGAAGCACTTTGGGAATAAAAGTCACCTACCAGGCTATTGACAATGGCAATTTTATGATATACAATTCCACTTTAGGGATAATATTCTTTTTGATATTTTGATATACAGTAATTAAGATAAAAATGTAAATCGAAAGGGAGGTGATGCCTTATGTGAAGGCAAGAGGAGCCAAGGAGATGATTGCTAAAATAATTAGAAAGGATAAAAAATGCTAAAGAATAAGTTAATGAGGTTGTTAATTTCTGTGGCAGTGATTGGTGGCTTAGTTGGCGCTTTGATTCTCGGTGCCTGCGCCGCCCCAACTCCTACTCCCACACCAACGCCGACTCCAACGCCCACACCAACCCCGACTCCAACGCCCACCCCGACACCATCCCCACCACCAGCGGAAGAGCCAATCGAATGGATGATACAAGTAAATAGCCCGGTTGACGGCCCTGATTGGATATCGATGGAGCGCGTGGCCAATGATGTTGCCGAAATGAGCGGCGGGCGCTTAACCTTTAAACTCTTTCCAGGTGGCGCTATCGTGCCGTCCGGAGAGGAACTTGATGCGCTACAAATGGGCGTGGTAGATGCTGCTCATGTAGCATTCCACTATAACTTAGACGTGATGCCCACCGGTGGTATATTTACCGATATGGTCGGTGGACTGACGGCTATCCAAAGAATACTCTGGTTTGAGTTCGGAGAAGGTAATAAGCTAGCGGCAGAGGCACTAGCAGTATGGGACAACATTGTGTATGTTCGCCTACAACTTCAAGGGGGTCCAGAGATATGGGCTATGACCAACGAGCCTTTAGAAACCGCGGCTGACCTTGATGGGTTAAAGATGCGCGTCGCTGGTGAGGCTGGGGAAATCCTGAGCACCAAGTTAGGTGTGGCGACGACCTACTTCCCCGGTTCTGAAATCTATGAATCCATGATGCGGGGAGTGATTGACGCCTTTGAATATGCCTCGCCTTACTGGAACTGGGAGACGGCCTTCCAGGAAGTAGCTGATTATGCGTACATCTCGACCACCCGCTCACCGGGGAATGCTGGAGGCTTTGCTGTAAGAAAAGATAACTGGGAGGAACTTCCCCCCGCCCTCCGAAGCATATTGGAAGCGGCATTGCGGAAAGAGACACTGGGACACTTCATGTCTGCGGCACTTTTAGATGGCGTTGCACTACAGAATTTCATAGACTATGGCACTAATGTCCTGCCCCTTCCCAAGGCGATAGAGGAGGCGCTCATGAGCGCAGCCGAAGAGTTTTATGCTGAGAAGGCAGCCGCCGACCCCACTGGTTTCTATACCGAGGTGTTTGAGTCCCAGCTTGAGTTTAAAGCAAAGATGGATCTACAAGGCATAGGCTGACCCAGGCGTTTTAACGACCGCGCTTGGTTATAGAGAGGAGGTTAGCCCTTCCTTACAGGGTATCCTGGAGGGAAGGGCAAAACCTGTGTTGAAAAGTATATTAAGAGTTATTGACTCTATCAGTGACCGGACGGGAAGGGTGGCATGTTGGGCGTGCGTAGCCCTGATTCTTGTGTTTGTCTTTGAAGTGACGGCGAGATATGTGTTCACTGCGCCGACGATATGGGCACATCAGACAGGAACCATGCTAGGCGCCACCATCGGTATTCTGGGCTTCTCATACGCCCATCGGCATAACGCGCATATCAGAATCGATGTTTTTTCTAGCAAACTTTCGCCCGGAGTGAGGTCAATCATTGAGGTCGTTCTTACCCTATTATTTTTTTTCCCACTGTACATTGCAGTGATTTATGCTTCGGCAACATATTTGGGGCTTGCTTGGTCAATGCAGGAGAAATTGCAAATGAGCTATTGGTACCCACCAGCCTGGCCAATCAGAGCAGTAGTGTTGCTTGGATTTTGCCTATTTTTCCTTCAAGGTATGGCTAACTTCATTCGTGATTTGCACCGTGTCATAAGAAGGGGTAAACCGGCATGAGTGAATTAAGCCCAGAGATTGTTACTATAATAATGATGGTGGGTGTTGTGGTGGGGGTCCTGAGTGGTTATCCCTTAGCTATCCCGTTGGGTGCTATAGGCTTAATTGTTGGATATGCATTATTTGGGTCTATGGTATTTAACATGTACTACATGCGAATGTTTAGTATTTTAACCAGCTATCCCCTATTGGCACTTCCTCTGTTTATGTTTATGGGGTTCATGATAGAACGCTCGGGAATAGCTGAGAAGATGTATGAGGCGTTATACCTTTGGCTCAGCGGGTTTAGGGGTGGGCTGGCAATAGTCAGCGTAGTAATAGGCACTATTTTGGCTGCCACTGTGGGAATAATTACCGCCGCGATCGTTTTGCTCGCAGTTATTGCCCTTCCAGCCATGATAAAACGAGGCTATGACAAAGGTTTAGCCAGTGGCTCAATTATTGCCGCCGGCTGTCTGGGCACTCTCATTCCACCCAGTATTATGTTGATTATTTACGGACCAATGGCTATGATTTCGGTGGGGAAACTGTTTATGGGAGCCATTGGCCCCGGTCTCCTCCTTTCTGGTTTATATATTAGCTACATTGCCATCCGCTCTTTTTTGCAACCAAAAATTGCCCCCTCAGTGCCTGCTGAAGACAGGGCAGCCCCCTTCAGGGAGAAAACGATTAAGCTTTTTACCTCTGTGGCTCCGGTGGCGCTCATTATCGTGTCAGTTCTCGGGGTCATCTTCTTGGGGATAGCCCCTCCTACTGAGGCCGCAGCCGTAGGTGCCTTTGCGGCCACACTTTTGGCTATTGCCTACCGCAAGTTTAGCTTTTCAGTCCTGAAGGAAACGACGCTGCAGACCTTTAAGCTCTCGGGCATGATGTACCTCATAGGAACATGCTCTGTCGCCTTCGTCGGTGTATTTATGGCCGCTGGTAGTGGAGATGTAGTGGCGAATTTGGTTCTAAGTGCCCCCTTCGGGCGCTGGGGCGGCTTTGCCATAATCATGCTCACAATCTTCCTCCTGGGGTTTGTCATTGAATGGTTAAGTATCCTCTTCATCATGGTCCCTATAATATCACCCATCGTTGTTACCATGGGGTTTGACCCCCTCTGGTTTGGGATAATGGTCATGGTTAACCTTCAGGCGGCCTACATGACACCCCCCATGGCTGGGGGTATATTCTATCTCAGGGCTGCTGCTCCGCCAGAGTTGGGAGTGACTATAGCTGACATGATACGGGGACTAATTCCATTTGTCATACTCATAATGGTTGGGCTTGGCCTGCTTATTGCTTTCCCTCAAATAATCCTCTGGCTGCCCGGTGTGATGATAAAGTAGTGGTTCTCTTCGACTCAAAAATTAGAGTTTGCAAATCCATGGAATATTGGTTGTAAAAAAGTGAAAGGAGAATATATATGTCTATGGAATCGGTTAATGTGCTCGTAACCCTTGGTTTGATAGATAAAGAATGCCAGCGGCAGATTGCTAATGTCAGCCCCAGGG
>SDBU01009765.1_pt1 | contig 10731 bp, 6 predicted proteins | sample 2277071 | NCBI WGS metagenome assembly SDBU01 (sample SAMN10397929, study PRJNA504765) | marine sediment metagenome | isolation source: marine sediment core GS08_GC12, 126 cmbsf | place: Arctic Ocean: Gakkel Ridge, Loki's castle | collected 2008
GAACCTTCATCTTTTTCATGCTTTCTTGTTTTCATGTTTTCTTGTTTTCAATTCTTTCAGTACTCTGAATTACTCGGTGATACTTTTCAGACAGCCTCTCAGTGGAATTTACGTTTTGCTTCTTCGACCCAGAGTTACTTGAAAACTTCGCTTTTGAGTTCCCCCCAGGTTAAAGCGAGCGCGTTAGATGGTTCGACAGCCAAACTTGACTTCATAAGGCTCTTAACCTCTGCTTCATTCAGTTGGTTATCGAATATGTAGAGTTCGTCCTGAATCCACTTTGAATATAGGTCGGGATTAGCGGCTGCATCGATATCTATATTGCCGACCCAGAAGTCATCGTCCAACTTCGCGGGACCGCCATTAAAATCAGCTTCAGCCACCAAATCTCCATCCAAATAAAGCTCCATTTTTTCGCCCCAGGTGCTGACAATGAAATGGGATTCGCCTTGTTTCCAATCCAAATCCTTGCTGCATGAACTACCTTGCTCGTGCCATGTCCCGCTGTTCTTTATCATCCAAAAAATGCCGTTGGGCTGCCAAGTATGGCTGTGGTTGATAAACCATGCGTCAGTCCCACGGAAATAGGACAAAAAGATGAATGATTCTTTCGGCGCATCCAAAATGGGAAACATCACTTGCACTCAAAGTGCTATGGTACCTTTATCCAGTTGGATGTTTCCTTCGGTGGGGAACGAAACGACTTCACCTACATCATCCGCCAAAAACCCGTCTCCCACTTTAGCCGGTTCAAAGGAGCCGCCATGAACTGTTCCACCGCCGGCTTCAACAGCTTCTTGGCTGTCTAATGAGTTATAGAATGTTTCCTTGGCATCGGCGAACGCAGCCGAAGCCATCAATAAAATTACTATTGAAATCAGAATTTGTTTTTTCATTGTGATTTCTCCTTTTCAAATTTTGCAAACTTACCTTCTTTAGCTGTTCGTCGCAGAAGCCCCCCTGACTTCAATGGGGGAAGGACAGGGAATAAGGGAAGGAATGAGGGAAGGACAGGGAATAAGGGAAGGACACCTTCCCCTAAGACCCCATCCGAAAGGAATTCCCCCAAACCCCCATCCGAAAAGGATGACCCTTCCCCTAAGACCCCATCCGAAAGGAATTCCCCCAAACCCCCATCCGAAAAGGATTTTGAGGGGAGGTTTCAGGAGTGGATGAATGCGACAATTCGCAATTCGGAATTCTTACCATTGATGGAGGCAAATCCCTTCCAATCAAACAATTCGTCAATTCGTCATCCACCGAAATTGCCTCCATCCCCTGATCTAATCTTTTTGTTCAAATCCCCTTCCAATTTAATAATTCGTAATTCGTAGTTCGTAATTCGTTTAACTCTTGATGATTCGGAAACCATACAAATCCACATTAACCATCTGGAAGAGCAGACACACCGAACGCTCGCGTAATGACTCCAGACTGACTCCGTTCTTGAATTGCACGGTGTGTTCCACGCTGTTGGCGTATATAGGCAAACAATCGTCAAAGGTAAAGCCCTCAAGCAAGTTGCTCTCCAACAGATGTGGTGCAATGGACGGCGTGGTACCATTATATGTCGGAACCGGATTAGCTAAGGCGATGCCGACCCGCATTTCTCCACGGCTAGCATCAACGTTGACTTGCAACAATTCGTCAGTGACAGTCACCGGTTTCGTGACTAGCACTTCTCGCTGATTGCGCGCCGTTAGACTCACATAACGGTTGTGTTTTTGCACGTACAGGGCGGTTTGATGTTTGGGCACCCGACCATGATAATAAGGACTCTGTTGTGGGTTGTTCCGTGTGCTTAAGTGGTCGCCATTAATCACATTGACGTAAAACCAGTCTTCGTCGCCAACACGCAACGGCGGACGAGCACCGATAACCAGTCGGTCATAACTATCTTCTTCAGTACCATGTGGAATCCAGGCTTGGCGACTAACGGTACGATTCCATGTGAGGCCACCGTCACGACTAATAGTGATGCGCATCTCGTTGGTGCCCTTGCGACACCAGGGCCAAATATGCGGATGCTCCTGCGATGCCTCCAGGTTCGGTCCGCCGTCAGGGTGAGTCCGGTCAGAGTGGAACCAGCTTAACAAGCCAAACACCACCCCATCGGCGCAGAATGGGGTAAGCGACATCGGTTCATCGTAGTAGTGCGGAACATGAGAGTCGTCAGCGTCAGGATGGAGGACTGCCTGCGATGTCCAGTCAATCAGATTTTTCGAGGCAAAGCGCGCAATCTCGCGCGAGGGCAACCAATGACCAATCACACCTTGTTCCATGGCAACCCATTCCTCATGCAGGTCATCCCAGAAGTGTAAGAGATTGCGCCGGGGGTCGAAATTGCCACCGGAATCCGCCAGCTTGTCTCGCCAATTTTTGTCATTGATAAAGTCGGGAAGTTCGCTGGCAAAATAGCCGCGAGGCGCATGCGTCCAACTCGCCCCTACTCCAACGGGTTCACCAGATTGCTCGGGGGCCAGACGCAAGGCATAACGTTTGGCTGGGTCGGAAACATTTCCGTACTTACCAAGGTCGGCGATGATGACAAAGGGGACACCCAGGTTGTTCTCTCGGGTGGTACCATTCGGAGAAGGATACGGTGCATGCCTCTCCCAGTCCACTGTTGCTGGTCCATCGACCAATCCTAGATTCGGTTTGTGCCAGTGGATGCCATCCTCACTTGTCGCATAGGCAATGCGGTGGAAGATATGATGCGCGCGGTCGCTTTTGAAGTTCCCTGGCAAACTGTTTGCCTTGTCAATATCCCACCACATCGCATTGTAGTAGGCAAAGAACGAACCATCATCCCTGCGACCAATGTATATCGGTGTTGCACCGGTTGTCTCCCACGGCTGGTCTGCCGGGATGACGACGCCCATGGGGTGAGGGTGATGTACCACCCGGTCGAAACCCGTACTCCTGGCTACGACGTAATCGTCAAGAAATAGTTGCCAATGTCCGGTTTTCATTCCTCATTCCTCCTTTAAAATCATCACAATGAACTGTCACGCTAACTCCTGATAGAAAATTGCGTTTGTAAACTATCCCGTAATTCATTTTACCATATTAGGCGAAAAGTTGGAATACTTTTTAATATATCATCTTATTACAAATTCAGAGGCTTTCTTGCCTTAACTTTAGTTCACTTCTCTCGTGATACTCAAAGTGGACTAACGGTGATTTTCAGTCGTCTTTGAGACGACTTGAGCTTTTAGCCTGTGAATTGATTCATAGGCTTAAATTGATGCATATGGGAGAAATTATCATGAGGATACTAATCACCGGTGCCGGCGGACGTGTAGGAACAGAGGTTTGCAAGAATTTGGCAAAGGACCACGAACTGCGTCTGCTGGATATCCGACCCATCCAGGCTCCCAGGGGAGAGATGTTGAGGGGCAGTGTGGCGGACTGGGAAACAGTAAAAAAAGCGGTGGAGGGCATGGAGGCTATCGTCCACCTGGCTATCCACAACCCAGGTGAACAGCGCAATCAAACCTATCACGAATACATTCAGGCTGATGTGGACATCGGGGTCAAGGGAACTGATATGCTGCTCTACGCGGCGAAAGAGGCCGGGGTTAAACGGTTTGTCTACACTTCCAGTTTGAATGTTTATAGCGCTCGTTACCCGGAAGCAGGAGAGTTTCTGCGGGACAGCGACGAGACACTCTCAGCCGAGCATTACGGGACGATTAAGTGGCTAGCCGAAGAACTCTGCCGGCACTATGCCCTGCGCCAGGGATTGTCGACGATAGTCCTGCGTTTTAACAGTGTGACTTTCCCGGAAAGTTGGGCAGCCCAGGGGAGAGACCTTGAGCATCCAGACTATGCCTGCACACGAGTGCATATTGACGATGTAGTCCGCGCCGTTCGTCTCGCCATCTCAAAAGAGGACATCCAGTGGGGGCGGTGTCTCATCTCGGGGGCTAATCCGGAAAAGCGCTACGATACTAGCACCGCCGAAGAACTCATCGGGTTCCGAGCGCGGTATGGGTTTGCCGCTGGAAAGATGTACAGGGACGGGATGTTGATAGAGGATGGTTGAACACTTCACAATTGTAGGTCGATTTTGAAAAATCGACCTATAATTGCGGAGAAAGAACAACCCTAGTGTGAATGGCACTGAATTAAGCCAAATGACCGTTTGTAGTAAGGCGATTCATCGCCGTTTTCCGCGAGATGACGGCAATGAATTGCCTAACTACGAACCTAAAGTCAGTGACATTCATCCTAGTGTAGCTTATTCGCATAGCGCCTGACGTATGCTCTAGAGTCATTGAGATACGGTTCGATGATATGACGAACCTCTTCGTTAGGCGCGCCGAGTTTTGAAAGTGCTTCAGCAACAGCAAGCTCAATTTGCCATTTCGCATCCTCAACGGTATTCATTCCGCTATGCATAACTCTCTCAGTAGGAATATTTTCACGCTTCAAGAAATTGCGAAGGGCGGGGATAGCGGATTCATCACCTAATCTACCGAGTGACCTCACGGCGCCTATCAATGCATCAAGACCAGCCTCTTCATCCTTCAGAATCCCGGTGAGCGCTGGAACAGCTTTTTTATCCTTTGCCATTCCGAGAAATGTTATAGCCGCCTGCCAAAGTGGGACGGTTCTGTTCCCTTCAAGTTCGTCTTTCCTCCTCTCTACTACGCACTTCAGAAGTTCCGGTACTCCGGCGTCAAATCCATGCCATGCAAGCGCCGCCGATGCCCTGAACCTAATATGTGGGTCGTCGGAGTTCAACATACTCTTCAAGGCGAGGGCGCTTTCAGGACCTCTTTGGGATGAAAGCCAGACAAGCTCATTTGCCTTTTCTGAATCCAAAGCGGAGGGAGCCGGCAGTTCCATTGCCTTGCGTTCCATTATCGCCGGCTTAGGACGATACTTCTCGTCGAGGATTCCGGTTTCCTTGAGGATATTCTGAAGCTCCTTCACGTCGATTTCTCGCGGCGATACGCCCTTTTTCGCAGCCATCGCTGCCGCTATCCCTGCGACCTCTCCTATCCGCTGTATATCATTCTGCATCCTGAATTCCATGTGAGCATCATAGGTCATTGAAAGAGCCCTACACGCTAGAAGAAGACCATCGACGTTTTTCGGAAGCATGCATCTGTAAGGAACTTCACAGCCGATGCGTTTGCTCCAGTTCCCCAAAGCCCAGACCCAAAGCGCCGCCTCGTCGCTTTCGTTTTCGTAGTCGTGGCAGTGGTTATCGTAATGAGCCATCGTGAAGGAAATGGTATCTTCGAATCTCCGCCCGGCTATCTCATCAGCAAGAGTAAGTTGATATTCACCGATTATCTGTATGCCCTGGCGGAGACCGATTATTGGGGCAAGATAAAGTAGACGATTATTGTCAGTGAACTTCTCCAGCCAGTATTGATTGATTCCAAGCCTCCGGCCTCTGGTCAAGTCCTCAACATCTGAGGGGTCAACGTAACCGGCGTCAAAGTTATTATGAATAAGATTGCCATCTTTGTCGAGTCTACCGGAAGACTGAGAGAAGGCGTGTGGAAGGTTATCACTCTCACGACCAATTATGAAAGGAGCGCCTGACATCACCGCGACGTCACCATCTCCGGTACTGTCAATGAACACTTTCGCTCCATAGTTGGCAAGCCCTTCCGTCCCCACAGCTATAACGCTAAGAAGTTCGTTCCTCTTTTCATCCTTTCCTGAAATGGCTATTGAGGTACCGGTTTCAGCTTGGCGCTGGACTCTTCCTCCTTTGCAAAGAACCCCCGTAAAGATGGTGTTTAGGAGTATATCAACACCAGCCTCTTCGACCATCTGCTGTAGTACCAATTTCTTCACTCCAGGATGAAATCCTCTAACGCCCCATTTACCGACAAATAGCGGGGTCAGCCCCTTCACACGTTCGTCAACCTCATCCTGAATGCCCCCATTTATTCCATGGTAATAAGAATGTATCGCGCCGCCAGTTCCTATACCACCCAGAGCTGGTGAAGCCTCAATGAGCATGGTTTTAACACCTTCGCGTCCTGCGGCGATAGCAGCTATCGCTCCTCCTGTGCCGCCGCCTACCACGAGCACATCGCTCATAACCTCCGGCTGTCCAATGAAAGAACCTGTCATCATCTCCGGAGGGAATTCCCCCGCTCCTTCGCATTCCGATGCAACTTCCCCAACCTTTTCGCCCAACGCTAGTCTATCTGCAGGTGTATTCTCCGCCGCCGAAGCCCAGATTCCTGCGCCGAAGAAGTTCCTAAGCTCTGGATGTTCTACTCCCGTGGATTCAAGATGAACCATCGGAGCAATTGGGAAAGGTTCGTTTCCAGCATGAGTGACGAGGGCATCCTTGAGTTGAGGTATTTCCTCGCGGACACGCTCTAAGATATCTGGAATCATTCGCCTCGCTACCAGTGGGTCATTTTTTTCAATCTCGAATTCGACGCATACTTCGTTTTCCCAAACAGAGGGGCGAACCATAATTCCATCGTTTAAATCTAGCGGCAACTCTATTCCACCTTCAGCGTGGTTGAAGAAGATAGTCTGTTTAGCAGGAGGAATACTTAGGGAACTACGAACTTTGATATCCGTCTGTCTCCAAAGCAGAGCTTCCTCGGTGGCATCCACTATAACCTTAGCCTTCACAATTTGCTCGCCGCTCTTGTTACCTATAACTACCCCAAAAGCGACATCATCCTCGAAGATAAGCCTCACAGGATAAGAGTAAAGGAGTACTGAAACCCCTGCTTCCTCAGCTAATCTGTCCAGGGTCATCTCAAGTATCGGCGCGTCCGCCCGGTTTTGTCTGAGTCCACCTGCTTTGCTTAACTCATCCGTGATGCGGCGGGCAACCGTAGAACTTGCTCCATCGAAATCCAATTGGAAAGCCCATGTGCTTTCCCAGCCCAGAGCAGGACGCCTTTCTACAAGTAGTACCTTTTTTCCGTTCCGTGCTGCCTCGATAGCGCTAGCGAACCCGCAAAGACCTCCGCCTATTACCGCGATATCGTATAAGTTTTCAATCATAGTATTCTCCTGTTGCTGTTTCCTGTTGATAGATGGAATCACAAGTGAATTACGAATTACGAATTACGAATTAGAAAAATCAGCATGTCAAGACATCTTTTCTTTTCATAGTTGGCTCAGCATTTTTTGAACCGCAAAGACGCCCGTAGCGAAGCGGAGGGGCGAAGCGATCTTTTCAGAGAGCGCAAAGAATACGCAGAGAATTTCTCTGCGTCCTTTGCGGTGAAATTTATTGGTAAATGTCACCTACTTAATTGCCCATTACAGCAAATTCCTAAATTCCCTTCCAATTTTTCCGTTTTCCGTTTTCCATCTTCCGTTTAAAGTTCATGTTCAGTACGGGAGATAATCTCGTCCTGTAGGTCATCCCAAAGCATAACGAACGGAGCGCTGTAGCCGCAGACGCGTACCATCAGATTCGCGTGTTTCTCGGGATTATTTCTCGCCTCAAGCAGCATCTCACGGTTGTAAAAATTGAACTGAAGCTGTTGTCCACCCGACATGAAATGTCCGTTGATGAGTGCGGCTATCTTTTCGATTCCAGAGTCATTTTCAAGGAGCTTGGGGTCCAACTTGACGTTCACGGTGGTGGAGGTTGGCAGGAGTGAATGCGGAAGCTTCGCCACGGAATTGAGCATCGCAGTGACGCCGTTTCGGTCATGTCCTTGCGAGGCGCACAGACTGTCGGCAAACGGCTCACCTGTTTTTCTTCCATCAGGAGTGGCGTCCGTTTTTCGACCAAATTCAACTTGCATGTTCTCACCGCCCGCGAGTGTGCCAAGCGTATACTGCCCTCCCCGGAATGGGGTCCGTCGCTTCAGGGTTTCCGCTAAGACTTCGATGATTTGCGCGGCAATCTCATCTACCTCGTCGTTGTCGTTCCCAAAGTGAGGCACCTGATTGAGGACGCGTCTGCGAAGCGTTTCGTGCCCTTCCCAATCGGAACGGAGTATCTCGGCAAATGCGTTGAGCGACAGAGTTTTCTCCTCAAAAACGAGTTTCCGGAGAGCCACAAGAGAGTCAGCGAGATTTGTGATGCCGATAGCGTCCCAATTGCAGTTATTATAGCGAGCGCCGCCCTGGGTATAGCCACAAATATTCTCGATGCAGTCTTGCGTAACGAGTGAGGCCGAAAGGTTGCCGCCGGGAGTATCTGCCATACGTTTATCGCGGTCTAGAGAATATTCATGAGCCGCCGATGACACAAAGTCCATAGCGTCCACGACTTCTTCCCAGAGCTTATCATAGGAGTCTATGGCAGAGAGATTCCCATTCTTCCGGATATTAGGCTCAAGACCAAGGACAAGCCTGAGAATCTTCGGCATATTGATGAAACCCTCGACTGAACCCATCTGAGCTTTGCCGGTGATGATGACTTCATTACAGCCGGAGAGCGAAAAGTCACGAGCATCTTCTGGCTCAATGCCAACGTTGATGAGCGCGGGAACAATCTGTTCATCACTGCAGAAATCCGGGTGTCCCGTTTGGGAGCGAAGGGCTTGGACGGCTTGATTGAGGATTTCCGGCGGTGTGTTACGGTTCCAGCGCAGCCCTACTTGAGGTCGCAACAGTTTCAAGTCCTCCGTCACTTCTAGGCAGAGATGGGTTACATCATTCGACGCATCACTTCCATCCGGCTTAACGCCTCCCAGCGTCAGATGATGTCGCGCGCTTACGCCATCTTCTGGTCCGATTTGGTCGAAATATTTGAGCCACAAGCAACTGAGCAGTTCCGTAGCGAAATCACGAGTGAGCGTCCCATTCTCCATATCTCGCTCGTAAAATGGGTAGAGATATTGGTCAACGCGACCAGGCGCATCAGGTAGGAAAAAGAACGAAGACCAGATGCTCTGGCACGCTTCCCAGAAAGAGTTAGGTGGTTGCGCCGGCACTGTCCGGCAGTTTTGAGCGATGGTCAAAAGCTCTTGCTTCCGAGCCTCATCACCATATTCCCTGGACAACGCAAGAGCATGGTCAGCATAGCGGTTACAAAAGTCTATGTAGCCTTCCGCAACGATTTTCAGCGCCTCCAGAAAATTATTATTCTCTTCGTAGTCCTCATCATCGGGGGATAATCTGGCAAGCCTCTGCTGTATCTGCTCTATCAATCCCAGAAAACCGACGGAAAGAATCATATCATAGTCCAGCGTGGTATGATTGCCCGCTGGACGAATCATCCCTTCTTTGAAGAGAAGTTCGATGTTTGCTGGCATCTCCCACGGACTAGCAAAGGGTGTTCGACCGATTCCTCGATTTGCCGGCACTTCCGTTGAACCAACCTGGAACCACGGGTTGGAGCCGACGATTAATTCGCCGTCGTGGATAATCAGGGTTCGATTCCGAAAGTAATGAGCCATAGCTTTTGCCTCGCGAATTATCCCGGGCTCACCTGCGGTTTGGTTAAGCGATTCTTCTCGAAGTTTCTGGTGTTCTGGGTCTGGAACACCAGAGCTTCTCATCACTCGCGTTCGGATAGTTGAAATCCTTTCGTTCATAGTTAATGTCCTCCGTTTAAATATTGTGTTAGTATGTTAATTTTTGATTGCATCGACAAGCAAATAAGACGATTCGGGCAAATCATCAACGTTCAAAAGAGCAAATCCTACTTGTCCTACATTTTTGACAAACTCTTGCCCGTGGGTAAACAAACCTAGATGACGCAATACTTCGAGTCGTTCCTCATAGTTTAATCCAATGCTCTCCAACGCGCCATGCCACATAGAGGATTTCCTTTCTGTGACAACAAAAGCCCCATCAGTTTTCAGTACTCTATATGCTTCTTTGAGTACATCTACATAACGGCCGATATGATTAAACCCATTACGAGAGTAAACCGCCGAAAGGCTTTCATCGGTAAAAGGAAGACACCGTGCATCAGCACAAATCTCTATACTACGGTCACTCATTCCTAAAAGCTCGGCACGTTTGCCAGCGCACTTCGCACACAATAAGTCAATATCCACAGATACAGAATATACCGACGGTTGGATGTCTTGCAACACGCGCTCAGTGGTAAATCCTCCACCACAGCAAATATCCACAACAACACCACTCTCAATCCGGCGCAACCGCTCAGCTATGACCATGACGTTAGACTCTGTGCTGGAAGTTCTGTCTCCCTTTGCAGCTATGACTATCTTCCCTTCGTGTAGACGCTTCTCCCATCTTGTTTTGCTCATCATCCGCCTAACTTTTCTAAGCTGCTTTTCGGTTACGGATGGTCCGGATATTTTCGTTTCCTTGTCAAACTCACCAGCAGCCACAGCTTCCATAATCTGCTTTTTATCCCTCGGTATAGATGACTTCCATGGCCAATTATAGAATTTATTCCAATCCGCGGGTTGTCCCGGTAATAACATCACCGGGACGCCATAGACAATGGGATAGACAGCGCATCCTTCTTTACAACGAAGATTGCCCGTTCGAACGCGACCAAGTCGCCGATAAGGATTCTCAAGCATGAGTTCACCGCGGCAAATGGGACATACGAGTAGGACACATCCACAGTCGGTCATCCCTTCATTCAAATCTTGAAGCGAAATCATAGAATCCTCCCTCTTTTATCTTTTTCCTTCATAAGGTGTATCGAAACCATGAACTACCGCTTCGCCGATTCGCTTTTTTTGTTTTTTGCGTACTAACTGGACAAAAAACAAGTCGCTTTGCTCATCGCGTGGGTTTAATCTTCAATCTATAGAGTAGAGTGGGGACGCCTTCTCTGTTTCCACC
>SDBU01009766.1_pt1 | contig 10730 bp, 12 predicted proteins | sample 2277071 | NCBI WGS metagenome assembly SDBU01 (sample SAMN10397929, study PRJNA504765) | marine sediment metagenome | isolation source: marine sediment core GS08_GC12, 126 cmbsf | place: Arctic Ocean: Gakkel Ridge, Loki's castle | collected 2008
CATCAGCGATTGATAAGACCTCAAAACCATCCTCTCTTGCCTTTACAGCAGATGGGTCCTCGATCGAACCGATTATAACATTAACTCCTGAATCTCTCATGTTCAGGGCCTGTGCAGACCCCTGGTTCCCGTATCCTATGACCGCTACTGTCTTACCCTCAAGGACAGACAGATCCGCATCGTCATCATAATAGACCTTTGCCATATCTTTTCACCCAAATTCAAAGAACTAATATATGGAAATCTGCAATAAAAAGACATTATGGGGATCTAATCCCTGCCCTTTCCCTTTTTTCCTGCAACAAGCTCCCTTCTGTCGCGCAAAGCCAGTGATGTGCCGCCTTGTCCCCGGATCTTTCTTGAGGCACGAAGTTTGGTTATCCGTTCTTTAGCCTTGACCATGTCGCTTTCTTCATCGAACTTGGACCATATGCAGGCGAGCTCAGTGTCTTTGGCATATCTTTTGGCATACTTTTGAAACTCCCCGGACTTGCCTTTCTCAAGGTCGGAAAATATTCGGCTTAAAACTCCATCTGACGCTTTCATCCTAGGTCTTGACGAACAAGGCTGCGAGCTACCCTAAAGACTGAGAACCTCTCGATATTTTTCCTTTTGAGGACTCCCACGACCCTGTTATTGATATCGACCATCACAATTCTTCCCGAACCGCTCTCATTGAATTTCTCCATGACCTCGTCCAGATCCGCATTCTTTCCTATCTTGACGATCGGCTCAAGGTCGATATCTGCGAGGGTCTTATCCAAAAGGTCGATACCGTCTGCTACTGCCCTAAATATCACCTTATCGGTGAGCATGCCGACATACCCACCTTCGTCATCCCTCACAAGGAGGGAACCTGAATTCTCCTCAACGAAAAGCCGAGTTGCGGTCTTGACGGTAAAATCAAGTCCGCATTCGGTTATCCTGTGCTTGGCATAGTTGAATGGTTTCATATTCAGCCTCCGGATTTTCTCTTTATCATCTTACGAGAGTAAAAACCCTCTCTCTCAAGCTCATCCAGTCTCATCCGGATCACCTTTCTTGTGGACTTGAAAGAGGGGATTATCTTATATTCCAATGCATTGACCCTCCGTTTGGTCTTTTTAGTCTCATCAGACAATGCCTCAAGGCTCTTTGCAGTTTCTGCCAACTCCACAAGCCTCTCCAATGTCTTTTCATATTCAGTAGCCACAGAATCTATGGCTGGATGTGTCGTAAGCAGACTGTAACCCCTTCCATCTGCCGGCCGCCTAATTTGACCGATACGCATAAGAGGTAGTTTTATCCCCATGATATTGCGAAAGGATACATCCACTTCTATGTCTTGTGCCGCAGCGAGAGCTGCGCTCCTTATCTGGTCCTGCCCAGCGAGGGCATTTGCCATTGCCATCGAAGATGCTGCCTTTTCAACCTGATCGCTTGCCACATCAGCGATCTCATAGGATTCACGTGCGATATTCATGAACTCCATGACCAGACTGTCCCGTTTCTCCTTCAAGAGCCGGTGGCCCTTTTCAGCTCTTATGAGTTTTTCTTTTAATTTGAGGAATTCCATCCGTGTCGGAGGGACACCCTCCATCACTTCATCTGACATCAGCTATCCTCCGTCATATCAGGATGATATCTCTCGATGTATTCATCATGTATCCTCTTAAGCTCCCTGCGATCAAGGATTGCAAGCAGGTCCCATGCCAACATGAGGCTCTCACCTATCGTTCTGTCCTCGGTCTTGTCCTGATTTGTGAACTCATTCTCGAATCTTTCTGCGAATTCCAGATACCGTTTGTCCTTTGCTGTCAATGCCTCCTCACCGATGACCGCAACAAGATCCCTAAGGTCCCTGCCTTCTGCATATGCCGCATAGAGCTGGTCTGAGACATCCTTATGGTCTTCCCTGGTCCGCTCCCCCCCTATGCCATGGTTCATCAAACGGGAAAGCGAAGGCAAGACATCCACGGGTGGATATACTCCCTTTCTGAAAAGCGGTCTTGAAAGGACGATCTGCCCCTCGGTTATGTATCCTGTAAGGTCTGGGATGGGATGTGTGATATCATCATCTGGCATGGTGATCACTGGAAGCTGTGTGATCGTGCCTGCTCTTCCCCTTATCCTACCAGCCCTCTCATAGAGGCTTGCAAGATCGGTGTACATGTATCCTGGATATCCCCTTCTACCTGGAACCTCCTCTCTTGCAGCACCGATTTGTCTCAATGCCTCGCAATAGTTGGTCATATCGCTTATGATGACAAGGACGTGATAACCCTTTTCGAATGCCAGAAATTCAGCTGCTGTCAAAGCCACCCTGGGAGTGATGATCCTCTCCACTGCCGGATCGTCTGCAAGGTTCAAGAAGCTGATTATCCGCTCAGATGCACCAGACCTCTCAAAGCTGTCTTGAAAGAACATCGCTTCCTGATTGGTGATCCCCATAGCTGCGAATACAACAGCGAACTCTTCTCCGGTCTTGACTTTTGCCTGCCTTGCGATTTGGGCGACAAGGTCATTGTGCGGAAGTCCAGCACCAGAGAATATCGGCAGCTTCTGCCCCCTCACAAGCGTATTCATGCAGTCGATCGTTGAGATGCCGGTTTGTATGAACTCTTTTGGATATTCCCTGGCGGTTGGATTGATGGGTTGTCCATTGATATCCAGATACTGTTCAGCAATCACCTCAGGTCCCCCGTCAAGCGGCACTCCGCTTCCTGTGAATGTGCGTCCAAGCATCTCAAGACTCACTGGAAGGTGCATAGACTCGCCCAAAAAGCGGACTATAGTGTCCCTTGTGTCAAGTCCCCTGGTTTCTTCAAATACCTGAACAATAGCCTTGTCCTCAAGGGCGTCCAAGACTTGACCTCTTCTTGTATTGCCTTGACCGTCGATTATATCCACGACCTCACCATACATGACATTCCTGGTCTTTTCAATGACGATCAGTGGTCCCTTGACCTCTGAAACCGTCTTGTATTCAACGACTGCCATTATCTCCACTCCTCCTCGATATCTTTTAAAAGTTTTGGCGCATCTTTCATGAATTTTTCAGTGGGCATGTACTTCATCTTGGATATAGTCTCCACAAATGGCGACTCCAAGACCTTTTCCAGCTGCTCGCCCCGCTCAAGAGCTTCCACCGCAGCCTTTTGATGCTGGAGTATGACAGTTAGCATCATGTGCTGTTTTGGCAATGGACAATATGTGTCCACCTCGTGATATGCATCTTGTTGGAGGAAGTCTTCCCTGAGCATCTTCGCAGTCTCCATGAGCATCCGGTCATTGTCGGGCAAGGCATCTGCACCCACAAGCTGAACGATCTCTAAAAGCTCGCTCTCACGCTGGAGTATGCTCATTGCCTCATCACGGAGCTCTGGCATGTTTTCTGCTATGTTCTCTTTTATCCATGGCTCTAAGAGCTCTCTATAGAGGCTGTAGCTTCTGAGCCAGTTGATCGATGGAAAATGCCGTCTGTCTGCCAGGCGCGCATCAAGGGACCAGAATACTCTTACGATCCTTAGGGTATTCTGTGTGACAGGCTCTGATAGGTCACCTCCTGGAGGAGATACTGCCCCGATTATCGATGCTGATGCCTTCAAACCGCTCAAGGTATCGACCTTTCCTGCTCGCTCATAGAAAGTTGCGAGCTTTGAGCCAAGATACGCTGGATAACCCTCTTCACCAGGCATCTCCTCAAGGCGAGCTGATATCTCTCTCATAGCTTCGGCCCAACGGGATGTCGAGTCCGCCATGAGGGCGGCATTGAATCCCATGTCCCGGTAGTATTCTGCAAGGGTGATACCAGTATAGACGCTGGCTTCCCTGGCAGCGACCGGCATATTGGAAGTGTTGGCTATCAGGGTCGTTCTCTCCATCAGCGACTTTCCGCTTTTGGGATCTAAAAGATTTGGGAACTCATCGAGGACTTCAGTCATCTCATTGCCACGCTCTCCACATCCCACATAAACTATAACGTCCGCATCTGTCCACTTTGCAAGCTGATGCTGAACCACAGTCTTACCTGCTCCGAAGGGTCCTGGAATCGCTGCTGTCCCTCCTTTGGCTATCGGAAAGAATACATCGATCACCCTCTCACCGGTTATCAAAGGTTCTGTTGGACTGTGTTTTTTCAAATAAGGCCTGGGTGTCTTTACTGGCCAGTTATGCATGAGCTTTAATTCGGTGCCGTCAGAAAGAGTTCCGATAGTGTCTTCGACGGTATATGATCCTGCCTTTATCTCAGCGATCTTTCCAGATACTAAAGGAGGCAGAAGGACTTTGTGCTCGATGATCTCCGTTTCAGGCAAGGTCCCGATAATTTGGCTGGCATTTATCTGGTCTCCCTTTTTCACCGTGGGTGTAAAATCCCACGTTTTCTTTCGTGAAAGCGGATGGGCTTCAAGACCCCGGCCTATGAAGTCTCCGGACTGGTCTTTGAGTGCGGCAAGCGGCCGCTGTATACCATCATATATGGATGTTAGGATACCAGGGCCTAATTCGACAGAAAGTGGGTTACCTGTGTTTACAACAGGTTCAGAGGGTTTAAGGCCTGTAGTATCTTCATAGACCTGTATGGAACATCTGTCCTGGTTTATCCTGATTATCTCTCCCATGAGCCTTTCCTCACCGACCAGGACTACATCATACATCCTCGATCCTCGCATGTCCCTGGCCTCGACAAGAGGCCCCATTATCCTCGACAATCTCCCTTTCATCTTCTCAGATCAAATCCTATAGTATCACGTATTATGTCGCCAACTTGTGTATATGGCATATCCTTTTGAGGTATCTCAAAGACCAGTGATGTCTTCTCTATCTCAGGTAAAAGCGGGTGGAGCTTTTCCATCGCCTCATGGGTCGCAAATATGAGGGACTCCCTGTGGAAGAGTTTCTCCCCCAGATTTTCCTCATTCATATCGTGGACCTCTGTGACCCCTGCCAGCCTGTAGCCCAGCATCTCCTCTGCAGCACCGATAAGGACAAGATCCATCTTCATGATATAAGCCCCCTTATCTTTTCCTTTGATAAGTTGTGGAATTTGCCTGCGAGGATAGCCTTCAATAGATTCACCTCTCTCTCTCTCCTTTTTAGATATGCAAGGGTCGAATTCACAGACAATGGATGAAGAAATGATTTTGTTTCCATGTTCTTCCACACAACATTTGAAAGCGAGAGATCCAATGCCTCGACAGGGGAATCCTCAGCGTCCGAAAGAGCACGGGATACCGCGTCATGATAGGGTGTATTTACCAGAAATTGTGCAAATGATCTGAGGTCGGCTCTCACAAGCTGCTCCAAAAGATGCGAGGATATGCTCAGCCCCTTATCTATTATATGGGACCTGGGGTCCACACCCCTCATCTTGCACATAAGGATCGTTCTGAGATTCAAAAGGTCCGCCTCGGCAAGAACATAATCCCTGACATCGCCCTTGCACGTGGAGAGCATCTGTTCAAGGAATGATCGCTCAAATGCCTTTTCAGCCATAATAGGATCCTTTTGCGCAAGAGCAAGCTCCATTGGAAGACGATATTGTGGAGGTATCTCCCTTAGAAGGGTCTGATCATCGAAGAGATATATCCCCAATAACTTTTCTTTTGACATTGTGCCATAAGCGCTTAAAGACTTTTCCATCTCATCCTTATCCACACCAAGACGTGCTCCCCTCATTATGGCCTTTAAATTGGCAAGGTCCCACACGCCCCGCATAAGACTGTCTGCCATGCCCCTATCAGGCTCAGGAAGTGAGCTTATGACCTCATGATATGCATCCAGATAGGATGTTTGGATCCTAGACTGTATATCTGAAAGGGATGGATCATTTGATAGCCCCCTCATATACTGGCCATAGACTGTTGGTTCAAGAGCTGATAGCGCATGGTCAAGACCGTCAGCAAGGATTATCGACTCATAGTCCTTGTCCTTGAGCAGATGGGATGACAGCCCGGACACTAGTCCCCAGCAATATGCATTCATCATGTCACGTTCTCCTTGCTCATTCATTTCCCACACCGAATAATTCCTGGATTATCTTGGACGCTATCCTCACCCTCTTTGTCTTGATGATGGTGGTTAGAGTATTGTCTATCCTCACTTGACCGTCTGCGGATTCTATCACTATGCCAAAATCTCCCAGAGGGGCGACCCTTGCATCAGCTCTTTCAACAAGGGATATGTATTTTTCATCAACAAGGATCACTGCATCTTCCCCGATCTCTTTTGCATCGGCACAGAGCCCATTGAGCATGATCCTTTTACGTGCATCGTTAAGGTCCTCTATCCGGGCCTTAACAAGCGCAAGGACTTGATCGACCATGTCGGATCTCCTTTTCGCCATTTGTGCCTTTGCGTTTCTAGAGGCCTGACTCACTGTTTTCATCATGGCGAGCTCAGCATCACGTTCTGCCTTTGAGAGGAACTGCTTTGCATCTCGATCCGCATCTGATTCAATGGCTTGCAGTATCTCATCCACTTGGGACCTATAATCTGCATCTATGGCGTTGATCTCCTTTTCCGCCTTTTTGCGGAGCCTTTCACTAAGTTGTTCGAATCCCATTTCAGCCCAGGGCCCTAAGGCTCAATAGCGCTATGATGAAGCCAAAAAGCGCAGATATCTCACACATCACAACGTAGATCATAAGCTTAGGAACTATGTTATTGTTCCTTCCAAATGCCCCGATCGCAGCTGCCGCACATGCCCCCTGAAAGATCCCAGAAAGACCTGTCAGTCCGACACAAAGGCCTGCAAACAATGAGACAAGCCCAAGCTCTACAGTCATATTCGGCCCCATCTCAGTAACTATCATAAGCGCTATCACAAAGGCATAGATAGCTTGGGTCTGAGGAAGCGACTCTAGCATCGTGATCTTTATGTAATTCTTCTCCTGTTCCGCCGTAAGGGCTGCGGCTGTTGACCCGCTCATCCCAAGACCCTTTGCTGCTCCTATCCCTGAAAGGCCCATCCCGATAGCAGCGCCTGCGGCTGCTAGGGCATTGCCGTTCACAAGGAGTGCCAGTACATCACCGATCTCCATTTTTTACCTTCTGAATGTGTATCTCCTGTTCTCCGCAAAAGGCGTGAACCTTGTCCCTCCACCCTCATAGAATGTGCCATAGTACTCCACATAGTGAAGCCTTAGCGTGTGGACGAAGCTTCCAAGCGAATTGAGGAGAAGGATTATTATGTGAGAGACGATAAAAACACATCCCGCAGCGATCGGCCCGACAAAGGGTATGGGCCAGAGCAATGCCGCAAGCAAATTGAAAGCCTGAGCCATCCCAGGAGTCGTGAGATTGAGTGCGACAAGCCGCGTATAGCTCATCACATTGCCTAAAAGGCCGGGAAGGGCCATCGCAGCCATCAGGCCCTTATCCATAAGAAGGAGGATGAATCCAGCTAGGAATAGGCCGCCTCCGACAAATGGGTCAGATAGGTATCCTGCTGCCACTCCAGCGATTATCAAAAGCCAGCTTCCATTCTCCTTGATGCCACGACCGGTCTGGCCTGATGCCATATAGTCTGCGAGACCCAGAATATGTCCTGCGATAGTGTGAAAAGCGCCTGTGAGGGCGGCGAGAATTATCAGGGTTATTGCGTTTTTGCCATACATCGGATCGATAAGGACCCAACGGGCCATCTCCTGGCTGGTCTCATAACCAAGCAGGTAAAATGACACAAAGTTGCCGAGGAACGATCCAGTGAGGATGCCGAACATCGTTGTCGATGCCCCAAGCCACTGGATGATCGTCATGAAGTCGGATACTCCCTTATTGGTTGGATAATGTCTTTTGATGAGGGTCGCCATTAAAAACAAAAGAAAACCATAGACTGCGTCTCCGACCATGAATCCGAAAAACAGGACGAATGTCGGGGCTGTCACCAGTGTAGGGTCGAGGCGGCCATATTTGGGAGGAGAGTACATATTCGTCAAAAGTTCAAATGGCTGAAGCACCTTTGGATTATCAAGTAGGATGGGAGCGTCCTCTGGGGCATCATCCACCTTGATGGAGCAAAGCCCCCCAGACTCTTTCTCTATCAATCCCATTGCCTGATCCAGGTCCTCTTTGGGGACCCAAAGATCGAAAATTGTTACAGAGCCAGTTGTCGCAAAGTCCGCAAATACATTCGTCCTTGATTCTTCGATCTTCAAAAGCTCATTCAATTCCAGGATATTTCGATAGTGTTTGGACTGGTGATCGATGATATCAGCCCTTGCTTTGTCTTGAGATTTGCGAAGCTCTTCTGCTTTTTCCAAAAGAGAATTATAGTAGGTCTTGAATGTCCCGCAAAGGTCAGGAACACCCAGAGGCTCAAATGAACTGTGTCTCAATGCCCGCTGGATCCCAGTCTCCATCTTTGGTTCACACCCTATAGCGAGGATGCTCTGAAGGTCATTTATTTGGACGATATCGAGGACATATCTTGTGGACAATGCCTGCTCAAGCTCCACCTTGAGGGGTTCGATGTCATCAAGATTTATCATGCCCACTACAGTCATGAGCTGGTCTGTCTTTTTGAACCAGTCAAGTTCCCAATCAAGATTTGAATAGGGCTCAATCGCAGATATATGGACCTGATTCCTCTCAAGCTCGTTTCCCATCTTCCTTAGTTCATTATCAGATTCTAGGATGGTAGGGCCGACCGTGGATATGAAATCTGCAGCCCGATCCAATAGTTCCTGACAACCATTGTCATCTGCGGGATTGGGCTCAACTGGATGGACGCTGAGGATATCATCGAGAAATCCTGTCTCATCAGGAGCATATGGACTCAACCGTTCCATGATGGACCTTAAGGCTTTTCTCTTTTCCTCAAGTTCTCCAGTCGATGCAAGCGGCGCATCCCTTTTCACACTGAGACTTTTCAGCCGTTCATCGCATATAAGATGGAACTGACCGATACCTGAAAGCTGAAGCTCCTTGATCACATCGGCTTTTTTTGCATGGGCAACCATGCATTCCAGTTTGCACATTGACTTTGGCTTAAGCATCTAGGCACCCAGATCATCCAATACGACATCCACTGCTGCATCCTGTTTTTCCTTGAACGCTTTCTCAAGTTGTATTAGATCTTTATCAGCTTCTTGTTTGATTTTTAAGACCTTAGCTTCAGCATCATTGACAGACTTCTCATGGATCTTTTCGGCCTTCTTTTTGGCCTGTGAGATGGCGTGCTCCATCTTTTTGGGCCTTTGTGCCTTCGCAGTCTCCAGGCTTTTTTCCCCAGTCTGTCTGGCCTTTTCGATCTCCTGGGATATTTCCTTTTCCAAAGCCTTGATACGCGCTATTTCGTCCATTTGGTATCACATATTATACATGCAGCTGGATCTCGGTAAGTTCCGCCTGTAGCTTCCTCGCTTTTTTAGGTGATATGTTACATGCTTTGGCTAGTATCGTGGGACTCGTTTCCATCAGATCCTTAATGGTTATGAAACCATTATTTATCAGCCGGTCTTTGATATCGTCAGCCACCCGCTTTAATATCGTCACAGGATACATGGCCTCTCCCTCCACAAGCCTCTGAAGGTTCTGTCTTTCTGGATAGCCCCATGCGGTCAGCTTCATGCCTTTACCCTCCCCATAGGCTATCGCATCCAATGTTACCTTGGTATTGGTAATAAGCCATGGGTGCGTGAAGTCATTGCCTGCTTCCACAAGGTCCAAGAATCGGGCATAGGTGTACATTGCCTCTTTGAGTCCCGATGCGAATCCGAATTGATTATGATACTTGCATTCAACCATATATGTTTGGTCCCCCTTTTGTGCCACTACATCTATCTCATGGTCAACATTACATCCTGCAAGGATCAAATTCGTTTGTGTGGAGAATCCATGTTCTGAAAGAATGCGAGCTATATACTTTTCGAATGGATAACCTGTTGGTCCAAGTCGCATTAAGGCGAGCTTGAGACCGAACCGATGGGCACTGGTTATATCGTGAGTATTCAGGTGCTCATATGCGAGCTTGTATACCGAAGATGTTGGAATGCCATCATATATCTCTTCTTTCACCTGGTCTGCGATCTTTTTCGCCAACTCATCAGAAGCTCCTGAGCGAATGAGAGCGTATCTGACCTTTTTTGTGTCGAATCGTTCCTTTTCCCCAGAATGCTTTATGACCCAGACCATTTCTTATCCTTCAAGTTCATCAAGCTGATTTATGATATTCACTACTTCATCTATATGGGTCTGTGCAAGCCCCTGGCCTGCCACGAACATCCTTATCTGGGGATTAGCCCATGCAGACTGGATAAAAGAACCCAGCTGGCGAAAGACCGTCGGATCCACGTCCACTTTCATGAGAAATTATTTGAGACAAAGAAGAAAAAGGAGTTTTTACTCCTCCTTTTTCAGTAACTCCTCGAGGATCTTGGCATATGCTGGCCTTGAGATGAAGACACCTATGAATACACCCATGAGGGTCGTGAAGGCAAAACCCTTGAGCATCCCAGCCCCTATGACCATAAGGGGTATCATGGCTGCAAATATCGTGGCGGCAGCTGTGAATATTATGAAGAATGCCTTTCTTATGCGCTCAGAGATGGAGACTCTTCTTTTGCGCTGGCTCAGCTTGAGGGTCTCATCGGTTATGATTATCAGGTGGTCCACTCCGGTCCCAACTGCTGCGATTATTCCAGCAAGTGCGGGAAGGTCGAGTTCCCAGCTTATCAAGGCCGCAAAGCCGAGTACCATGAGTATGTCCCCGACCGAAGCCATCATAAGGGGTATCAGTATCTCCACCC
>SDBU01009767.1_pt1 | contig 10729 bp, 20 predicted proteins | sample 2277071 | NCBI WGS metagenome assembly SDBU01 (sample SAMN10397929, study PRJNA504765) | marine sediment metagenome | isolation source: marine sediment core GS08_GC12, 126 cmbsf | place: Arctic Ocean: Gakkel Ridge, Loki's castle | collected 2008
CTTCAAAGGTATCCCCAAATTTAGGTGATTGAACTCTTGAACAAAGATATTCGCCTGTTGGAATACAGCTAACATTTCTTTTATTCTCCTTCCATTCTCTTTCTAGGGTTAGGCAAAAAGGAATATCATCATCGAAGAGAACGCCGAAAGTGCCATCTGGAATATAGGCAACTCTAAGAAGTGTAAAAAACTTCAACGCTTTTTTCTTGGTCTTCCGACCCGTCTTTTTCTCTTAGATTTAACTTTTCTTGGTCTTCCTACTCTTCTTTTTCTTCCCATTTTTTATCTCCTTAAAATCTAAATACTTTAACTCGATATGTAGCATTACCTAAATCTACACCTGCACCCGTATTATTTAAAAGGCTTATAGTTACAAGATTTGGAGCAGTAACTTGGGCATTTAAAGCTAAATCTAATACATCAATAGAACAACTAATCATGCAAAAATCTCCTACAACCGCACCTGCTACCGCTATAGCGGCATCTTCTTCGGCACCATTTCCAATATTAGGGGCATCCCAAACATGAGAAGCCTCTAACATTTTTGTAGCGGTTGAAATTTCTAACCATTTATTTAAATCTGCCGCCCACATAAGTTTGACAGGATAATAAGCGGTTAATAATCGTCTATCCCCTCCCATGTATATATTTCCTGTTGTTCTAATAGTTACAACTCTAGCATTATCATATTGACGAAGAGTAACTTCTTGTCCGTCAAATCCTCCTGCAATATCTGTTAATTCGTCTGTAGCCGCCGCCGCAAAAGTATCAACTGTATGATGTGATTGAGTAACAGTGATCTCCCCTGCACCATCAATAATACATCTAGGAGCTTTTCCTAAAATTCTCCGATCAACTCCGGTTATCTCGTTTCTATCCCCATTATCAACAATAACCTGATATTCTAAATTATTCCCTCCGTTTAATCTTGTTGATTCTGAATTTGCGGTTAGTTCAATATCTGTCCCTCCTCCTGGCGCATCCCAAATACAATCATTAAAAACACATAAATTTCCATGATTCAAAACTTTCCTTTCCCATACTGTCCCTTCTAAAGAAGTCCCATAAAATCTTAAAGTTGAAACTCTATGATTTATAATATTCGTTGCTAATATCGCAACCGCCCTCGAACCAACATGGTCAGAATAAACCTCTGAAATATCAATCCTTCCTCCAAAAACTTGAACATTTGTTACCCAGGAAGAAGCATGAGCAACCTCATCAGCACAAAAACCGATTAAATTATTAGGTAAATAAGGCTCAAATATATTTCCATAACTTGTACCTTCTTGATTGCCTAAAAGGTAAATCCCTCTTTCAAATCCGTCAACAATGGGAAATTTAATTCTAAAATTTACTAAATTCTGTAACACTAAACCATGACCCAAAAGATCGTTAGCCGCAGGAACAGCACCACCTGCATATTCCCTATAAATATGAACGTCTTCCATTTCAAACCATGCTAACTGCGCCCCTGCAACCGCACCAGCCATAACACAAGTATCATCCTGTCTATATAAAATTGTAGTTTTATTTCCTATTACTTTAACACTTTTATTGAAAAATATTGCTGGGTTTCCTTCAACTAGATAAAATCCTGTTGAAAGACGAACCCCACAAAACCCGTCAACAGGTAATGCGGCAAGCATAGCGGCAAAAGCTGGAGAGGCATTTGCAGAACCATCTGATAACCCCCCCCACCATTCAGGACGAACCTCAAGATTTTGCATCCTATAATAATCAAAAACAACAACACCTGTCCCGACATAATAAAAAATTTGATAACCTTCTGCAACTATCGGACAATTAAATTCAACAGTCATTAAATTTGCGACTGTCAAACTCCCTCCCTGCATAAATCTGAGAGTGATATTTCTTGGGACAATAATATCAGCCGCAACGGGACAATCTTCTGAAATAACTAAAGTCCTTTCAGTCGCACCTATAGCCGCAACCGCTAACGCAAAACTTCCATATTCGCGGACATCAATCCAGGGTTTATTTAATAAAGATTCAATATAATCTAACTGTCCCCCTTGTCCAACCGCTTCATGTGTATGAACCATCAACTGATAAGCAGACATTATTCCTTGTTGTGCAGGCATTTTTTTACCCCTTCAATTCATAGACTACAGCTATTCCAATATCATTTAAAACGGATGCGGCAGTTGTCATAATTTGAATTTGACAATAATCTCCACCTTCAAACAATACAGGTTCTGTCAATCTTGGTTGAGTAGATATACCAACTTGATCTAAAATTGTTTCATACGGGGGAACGGGAACGCCATTTCTTAAAATTCTCCAAGTTACTTCTCCCCAATCAGCAACAGCCATATAATTTGAAAAATGAGTTAATAACATTTGACTTCGGGAAGGAACTTGATAAACCCAATGGTCTGCCCATGCGGTTACACCTGCCGCATAAGCTAAAGAAAGATTAAGCTCTTTAATTATATTCATTATAAAATCCTCTCACTTTTTCTAAATAATCCCTATTCCTTCGACCTTTTTTATATCCCCATTCCCCGACATTATAAGATTGCACCATTTGGGAAAAAGGATATTGATTTAAATGTTTCAAAAACCTGCAAGCTACATTTAAATTATTATTAATATTGTACATTTTCCCTATTTCTGCACTTGTTACCGATAAATAATCATTAACTAGCCCATAATCTTGGGCTAACATAGGAGTTATTTGCATTAATCCATAAGAAGGGTCTGCAGGATTTTTCGCTAAAGGATTAAAATTTGATTCTACTTTTGCAATCGCTTTTACAAGTGAGAAAGGCAATCCATTTTCTTTAGCATGATAAGCAATCCTTTCTTGAATATCAATAGCTTGTGGAGAAACAACCCCTGCAGAACCAAATTTAGCAGATAGGAAAATGCCTGTAGCCAAAATAACCGGAATAAGAATAACAGCTAGTTTCATTTTTTACCATTTAATAACGTTTCAACTCTTGTCAATCTTCCTTGTATTTTAAAAAGTAAATAATAAATAGGAATAACTAAGGGAATACAAACTAAATTCAAAAATTCCATTATCCTACAACCTTTTTATAATTTTTAAACAGTATCAAACCTATAATGATAATAACTACAGCCCAAAGGATCGTAGGAGTTAAAGCAGATCTTGCACCAGCGAGAACCGGAGAAACAATATCTTTTAAAGTGTTTCCGGCTATAGTAGGGATTTTAATAATATCCGCTTTCACTCCTCCCCATAAATCTTTGAAAGAAAACTCCTTCCACCAATTAGGAAAAATTCCCACTTTCTTTATCCTTTAGTAAAAGCCCAAAGTCCTACGATCCCGATTATCATAAATGGGAAAACCTTCCATAATAGATTCTTACCCTCTTTGATTTTAGCCGCATCAATAGCATCTCTAACACCTTCAACTTTAGCCCCTTCCCGATAAGCGATCTCTCCTAAAATATCTTTGGTATGTTCCCAAAAATTACCTAGTAATTTTCCAAAATCTATTGCACCGCTTTCTGGACTCATATTTCACCTCACTTTTTCATAAAAACAAACATTATTACGACCAAAACCGCCGCCCCTATTCCAACAAACATAAGCGTTTTTTTACTCTCTTGCGCCTGATACTCCATTTGTTGTGTCATTGTTGCTTTCATTTTCGCTAATTGTTGAGCCGCAGATGATTGAGCAGCCGCAACTTTAGCCTTTCCACTCCCAAAAATACCACCTATTACACTTCCAATAGCACCAAAAATAAACCCTACAGGCAAAATTAAACTTGCTAAAATTAGCGGAAACTCTGAAATTCCTATAATATTCATTTTCTTAACCTCATTTTTTCATCAAAAACATCATCATTATCAACCCTACTCCTCCAAGTCCAGCATAAAGCAACATATTACTCGACTGTTTTTGGACAAAGGGTGATTTTCCGGTTACTGTAGCATCAAAAACCGGAAGGGAGGTTGGAAAAGAACCGCCTTTCCCACCCCAAATTTGTCCTGCAGAAGTAGCCGCATTACTTGCAAAATCCCAAAAACCCATTATAACCTCACTTCAAAAGGACATTAATCCAATTAAAAATTTGATCTATGAAATTCAATCTTGTAACTGGAGAAGTTTTAGATTGAGTTTCCTGAATCGGAAGTCCTGTTTCTTGATTAAAAAATACGTGATCAAACCTTCTCAATTGTTTCTCATGACCAACCGGAGGAACACTAACAGCAAATGTATTTCTAACAGGAACACCCATTATCCGCTTAGAACCAACAGAAACAGTTGACCGCCCAACCATAGGAACTTTTGAAGGATTATATTGTTTTACAGGAATCGCAATCAATTCACTTCTAAAAAGGTTATCTCTAAGAGAAAGAATTTCTCCTGGATGCTTCTGAATTTTAACAACAGGTTGAAATTTAATTTGTTCTAACTGTAATTCACGATCAATTAAAACTTGTGATTCTTTCTCTCTTGCAGTTTCTCTTTCAACAGCTAAAGAGCTTACAGGAAGAAAAGTCCTTCTTATCCGAGAAACAATGCTATCATTATTCCCCTCTTCTGTAGGGTAACCCATTTAGACTAACTCTCGCTGTCCTATTAGTAACAAATCACACTGTTGGTTTGCGGCAGTAGGAACACCAGAATCAAATCGAATCATGGTTCTATTTCCTGTTGGCAACGCCTGTTTGTAAGTACCTTCTCTAGCAAATAACCAGGGATAAACACCGACCAATTCTGGACAGGCAACACCAGCACCAGCCTCATCCGTTCCAGCTTGACCGGAATAAAGCGATCTTTCTTCTTGCATAGCTTCTAAAGGAACATTATCCAACCAACGATTCAAATTATCATAAAAAGAAAGATGATCAATTGCATCTGCTGGCGCACCAGCGCAACCATAAGGTTGTCCTGCGGCGGCGGCAGCTATCGTGGGAAAGTCATGGTTTACAACAGCGACAAATCCGAACAGTCTTAAATCTCTTGCGCTTTCAATATCAATCCAATTCTGAGTAGTTAAATTCCAATGGGGAAGATGTTTGATATAAGGAGTGGCAATAGGTTTTCCGTCTTCTTTAAAAGCCGCTTTATTTCTCAAAAGAGTAATATCCAACAAACCATCAGTCAATCCTGTAGCAGGAGTAAGATCGAAATCATCCAAATTGCCATATTGAATTTCTAACTCCATTGAAGTATAACGACCAGAATCAATAGCAAGATCGTCTTTCCGAGATAGAAAAGGAAAAGTAAAAGGAATATCAATAACCCATTGGAACGCATTTGTAGCTACGTTGATCAAATAATAAGGTTCTACTCCATTCATAACATAATTGAGATAATAAAGCCCCATGCCAGGAGTTTGACAAATAGTTTCGCCTCTTGAAGTTCTCAGAGTGATATTTCTAATAAAATGAAAACCACCTAGAGGAATTGGCGCACCCGAAACCGCCAAAGTAGCGGTAAAACTCAACCGAATTTTTCGCCATCCTTCACCCGAAAGAGGGAAAACATTCCGAAAAGTTTGAACCTGATTAACTGCAAACGCTTCATTCCTAACAATATTAATACATTCGTCTGGTAATCTCATGTTATGCTCCCTTGACTATTTTCCGAATAAATTCAACTCTTTCAACGATCAAAATTGCTATCATAGCAACCAAAATCGAAACAACAATACCAGGAATTTTAAGTCCTAAAATTTTCATAATACACCTCTATTATTGAAGGTACACCCTGGAAAGAAGGTTGTCAAGAAGTTTAGGTTAGAGACCTATTTTGATATATTCATAGAAATCTAGGTTTTTGGCTTTTAATGCAAACTCTTCACCTTTCAACCTTTGAAGGTAAACCAGATCAGACCATTCTGTTATCTGAAAGAGATAATAAACATCTGTCAACCTCCGGCATATAACCGGAAGATTAAAAAAAGTCCTTGATACCGCTATTATCTCAAGTCCTGCGTGCCGCCCATATTTATAAACAAAAGCTATGTGATCGTCATACTTTGAATAAGTATCAATTTCGTCTAAGATAATAAGTGTTTTAGGATATTCTTGACAAGTTTCCCAAACTTCTTTTAGGAATGGGTAAAGATGCCCCCTTGAAAGTTGAATCCTGGGGTCAGAAACATCGAGAAAATCACCTAAAAAATCTAAAATGGCTATTCTATCAGCATCGGATTCTTTAATTAATTCCTTAATTAACGTAGATTTACCCCGACCTCGGCGCCCGACAATTGTTGTAAGCATTTATCATTTTACAAATTTAGTCTTTTGACATTTTCGACAAGTATAAAGCATCCCTTTAGCAGTTACATTATTAAATACCCATTTATGCCGACAAACCTTAACCTTTACCTTTTCAATTATTTTTTCTTTTTTATTCATCCTATAACCTCTTTTTCTGGTGAATCTCCTTTATCTTTTTTCAACCTTCCTAAAATAGCAAAACTCAAAAATGCAACTAGAACAAATTCATCTTTTGCATATTTTTGTAATTCATGTTTAATTATAACCCTGCTTAAAGGCTTCCCGATTAATTTTTTCTCTTTAGTAGATAAAGGTTCAATATTTGGATTTATTATATGCCAAATCTCAAAAGGTATGTTTACAATATCTTTAGAAAACTCCTCAATATCTATAGCTTCAAAATCTACAGGTTCGTCAGTTTCAGAACTCATGGGGGAAAAATGGCTCTCTGTCCCTTTTGGAGGTGGGGGGAATGGGGGGACCTTGCTTCTCTCCTCCTCCATTTTTTCGCTTCCTGTGTCTACGCTTTTTTCTGCCGGATTTGTTTTCCCCTCGATCATCTCCTCCACCCTTTTTTGTCCCTGTTCCTCCGCTTTTTTGATCGACTTTGTTTTTTTCATCGATTCTAACCTCCTTGACTGTTTTGAAAACTTCAATTTTAGACTTATCATCCAATTTAGGAGTAACAGTCTTAATATCTGGAACGATATTCTGAGAGTCTTCACTCTTCTTTTTCAATCGTTTTGCGATCTCTCTCGCTTTCGTCAATCTCTTCCTCCCCTACATACTCTTTAACAAAATCTATCACAACAGATTTAACAGTCTTACCCTCTTTTAAACATTGAATCCTAAACTTCCGATAAGTCTCAACCGGAAGATAAACATTCATTCCGATAGTACCATCAATTTTAGGCATCTCTAAACCTCCCTTTAAATATACATAAAAAGCTCTATTCCTGTCAAGTTAATTAGTTTGTAACCTATAAACCTAAGTAAAAAGAAAAAGGGAGGCTAGGGACACGCTTTAGAAATAATGAATTTCATCCAGCGAGTAACCCTGCCTCCCTCAATACAGATACTCACCCCTCATTCAAAAGGGTACTTCGTCTTTATCTAAAACCTGATCGACATCAAAAACTCTCATGCCACGCTTTCCGACTGTACCCCGATAAGTAAATCTCAACTTTAAATCTGCATACTGAACAAAATCAATGCTCGCTAAAAAATCCCCTACATTAATTCCTACAGTCCCCTTCCTTGTAGCGATCTTCAAGACCTTTCCGAAATTACCATCTGAAATTCCAATCAACTTCCCCTCTACTTTCTCTCCAACCTTTTCCGGCTTCCAATATGTAGGCTTTTCATCAGAACCTTTGATCTTTAGAATCACCCCCTTTTCCATGTCCTTTTCTAACTCATTTTTTAGTCTTAGAGGCTTTCCCTCTATTTTTTGTGGATCTTTTTGCATTTTTCTTTACCTCCGTTTTTATTTTTAATTGCCAATGCAAAAAAACTGCATTATGACAACTAATTCCTATCCAAACTTTAAAAGCCTTTGGTTCTTCAACCTTAATATGATACAACCACATTCCATGATAATTGTCCGACTTAGATATTTCCCCTACTATAGAATGATTCAATACACAATAAACCCTATCCCCCTCTTTAAACTTATCTTCTGTTAGTTTCATTTTTTCCTCCCAATAATCCATCCTGTAGTAAATCCTATCATGTAATACCAAACTCTTAAAAAATACTCCTCAAATGTAATTGATAAATTAAAAATCATATCAACAAGCCATACCACCAAAACCATCACCACGAAAACAATTATAAAGTCCCATAAAAATTTCATAACCCCCCCATCCCCTCAGCTTCAAATAAATCTTTCAACTTCTTGATCCCCTCTGCATACTGTTCGATAAAATCTGACCAGTTAATCATCCGGTGAACCTTCCTTGCGCTTATCATCTTTAACTCTACTGAAATCTCAAAAACTTTCTGAGCAAAAATTTCCTGAGAACGCTTCTTTTTAAATGCCATTTTTACCTCTAAATTAAAGTTGTTGTTGAAGATACATCGCACAAAAACGATAACCAAATATCAACCCGTTCAAATAACTACTGTAAGAAAAAGGATAAACTTTTCCTTTCTTCGCTAATTTTTTGTTTGCCTCTTCTTCAAGAGCAAGAAATAGGTTAATTATTGTTTTAAGTTCTTCTTTTGTCATTTTCTTACCTCCGATACCTTAATTATATAAAAATAGAAACCTACTTGTCAAGGTTTATTTTAAAGTAAATTCTCATATAATTCATTAGAATCCTCAAACCCCATCATATCCGCAACTTCATCCGGCGGCAACCCTTCCTTCCTCTTTAAAGGTTTAGGAACGCCATGTCTATACTCTTCATGCTCTACAAATTCCCCTGTATCTAAATTTCTAAATGGTCTAATACCTCCACACCTATCCATTATATCATACCAAAGAGGAGGGGCATCTATAGGAAAAAATGGATAACGCTTAACCTTTATTTTCTCAGGCAAAGGTAAATAGAGGGGAGAGGATTTTAAAACTTTTTTTGAAATATCCTTCCCTGAAAACCAAAAATCCTTCCAAACACGCTTCCTATCCATGTTAATATTAACCTTCCGTTCCTCTGTCCCGATAATATTTGCTAAATACTCCGTATGCCTTATCCTGGCTTGCTTAATAGATAACTTAAAAGATACAGTATAACTTACCTCTTCACTATTAGACCGGAGGATTTTGTCTAACCTTTCTTTAACACTCTTCCCTTCCATTTTAAATCCCCGATTTTTTGAATACCACTTCTCTCCCATCCGGTAAAAATAAACACCGCAGCCGATCATATATAATTCATCCCACTTTTCAACGTGCCAATCACCCATTTTATCAGACAACCTAAGTGAAAGTTTATCCTCAGAAATAATTGAATCTGTCTGAATAGCAATAATTTTAGAAGGATTTAATATAGCAGATTCATACATTTTCATCCGACAACGTGCAGTTATTTCACTTGCAAAAATAAAATTTGACTTTCTCATATCTTCAAATTGAATATACTTTGACCCCTCCCAATCTGTATAATTATCAATCAACTCTTCTGGAGGATTAAAAGAATCAAATTGTTTTACAGTAACCCATCTTAAAATCCTTTGAGCAAGTTTTCCATATAACCCGTTTAAAATAACTTTATAGGCTTCTTTATTCTTACTCTTCTTTTTCATGCCATATAACCAAACCATTTTATCTTTAAAAGGAAAAGTTGTTTTTCCCTCATCATCCATAAAAATATGAAGAGCAAATAAAATTTTATCAACAAAAGGTTTACAGCATTCAAATTCTTTCTTAGTAACCCAAACATCAAATTTACCTGTTGGGTAAATTAATCTCAAACCTTGAGAATAAACTAAAGGAGATAAATAATTAAAATCTAAATCTACTTTAATATGATAAACAGAATAATCAGCATCTTCAAAATATTCAGGGACACATTTCATCCGAGTATCAGTAGAAAACTCTTTCAACTTGCAAATTTCATCTGGATATGCAGAGTTAATGTCATACATATAAACATTCTTAAAATACCCCCTCTGCAATACCTCAAACCGACCCCCCCGATATGCCTTGTGAAATAGATCGTTTACTTTCCGAGCAGGTAACGAATCTCTAATTTCTCCCTTAAAATAATCTTGCGTATAAGACGCAGAAGAAAAAGGTTTACACTCTTTAACACTTTGAGGAAGAGATTCACGAAAAAAATCAAACAAACTAAGACATAATGAAGCATCCTTAATACAATAATCAATAACCCTTTGAGAATAAATTTTAGATTCATCCAAATTTTTGACATCATAATCCCCTTTTTTCTTATTCAAATATTTCTTACTTGCTTTATCTAAACTTGTATGAAAAAATTGCATACAATCAAAAATATAATTACTTCCAAATTTCAAAAACTTATCCTTAATATAAAACATCTTCCTCCGACCATAAGAAGTTGAAATTCCCATTGTCAACTTTTCTAGAACATTTATAGGTAAATATTTTAACAACGCTTGCATATCATAATCTGCATTGAACGCGATAAAACTTTCATTTTTAAAACTCTCAAAAAATTTTATAACATCAACTTTATTCCTAATCTTAAAAACCCTACCATCTGATAAACAGACCAATCGAGCATATCCCTTAATAGTTTCTGTATCTAGACCTATGAAATTCATTTTTTATCTTGCCACCAACAAAGAAACTTTCCCAACAAGAATCCACAACAAAGAAAAACTAGAAAAAATAAAATAACAAATAAACCTTCCAAGTAAACCTCCAATCAAGGGGATTCAGGAATCGATTCAATCCACATTCCCTTCCCTTTTTTTAATTCCTTCCCTTTCGCTTTCATAGCTTCAAGATACGTTCCTTTAAAATCATAAAAATCTCTATACTCTCGAACCTCTCTATGGTGAAGCAACATTG
>SDBU01009768.1_pt1 | contig 10727 bp, 11 predicted proteins | sample 2277071 | NCBI WGS metagenome assembly SDBU01 (sample SAMN10397929, study PRJNA504765) | marine sediment metagenome | isolation source: marine sediment core GS08_GC12, 126 cmbsf | place: Arctic Ocean: Gakkel Ridge, Loki's castle | collected 2008
TTCAACCCATACTTCAAGATCAAAGAGGCCCCGAGTGCGATAACGCCTTGCAGTAAGAACTTCCAGCGCGCCCGCATCCCTCCGACACCTCGGGGCCTCTTGATCCCAAGCCAATCATCCCAGGCGCCCACCAACGCGAAGAGCAGAAGCGTTATCATCGGCAAGAGTATCGAGTTGCCGAAGACATTCAGCTCACTCACGATGGACACCAAGTTTAGAACACCGGTGATCAAGAGCACCGGGATAATGAACAACCACCCACCCATCGTCGGAGTGCCAAACTTCATGGTATGCCGCTGGGGACCCTCAATAGAGATTTGCTCTCCAATCTTTAGCGCACGCATAATACGGATCAGCGGTCCACCCCAAATCACTACCAACAGGAACGTAATTCCTCCAAGCGCCAAAGCGCTGGCTGCGTGTGTCATTCGATTTCCTCCAGCGCAGTTACGATTCGATCCAGGCGCATCCCATGAGAGCCTTTCACCAGCACCACATCTCCATCTCCGACTTTCTCATCCAGATACTCAATGACATCATCGCCACTTCCAAGCACAACAACCTGGTTTTCACTAAGCCGAGCTTCGCGCGCCTCTTTTGCGATCCATTTTGCCCGCTCCCCAACAGTGATCAATAAATCCACCACCTGGGCTGCTCGAGCTCCAACCATGCGATGCCCACGTTCCTCAAATTCACCTAGTTCAAGCATGTCGCCCAAGACAGCTATCTTCCGCCCGTCTAAATCGTCAAGCAGATTAAGCGCAGCGATTACAGATGTTGGGGCGGCGTTATAAGTGTCGTCCAGCAGCAATGCTCCACTGGCAGTTTGCACGGCCACTAAGCGCAATTGACTGTGCGTGTCCTGCAGACCACCGATAATTTCACTCCAACTTAATCCTTCGACAATCCCAACCGAGGCGGCTCTCAAAATGGTGTGAACCGAGTGGCGCCCGAGTAACGGCACACGGCAATGAACGGTATCTTCGCCATGGTGAACCACACAGCGCAGCCCTTCCAATCCCAGGCCCTCCACATCACTTGCCCAGAGGTCAGCCTCGGGGGAGATGCCGTAATAAAAAACCCGTGCCTGAGCGCGCTCAGCCAGTTCTCGCACAAGGGGATCGTCATAATTCAGGATGGCAATACCCTCTGGCGCCGGCGGCAGCGCTGCGACCAGTTCGCCTTTCCCGCGCACGATTGCGTCCATGCTCCCTGCTCGTTCGAGATGAACATGACTTATGTTGGTCACCACCCCAATCTGCGGTTTTGCGATGTCACACAGAAGTGCGATCTCACCTGGGATGTAAAAGCCCATCTCCAAGACTGCGCGCTCATGCGCTTCCGTAAGGCGCAAGATGCTCAACGGCAATCCAATCTCATTATTGAGGTTCCCAGGACTGCGCACCGTCTTATAGCGGCGGCTCAGCACATCCGCTACGAGTTCTTTCGTCGTCGATTTCCCCACACTTCCCGTGATCCCGATCACTCTTGCATCGGACTGTGCTCTCCAGACCATCGCAGCCTTCTGTAAGGCTTCGAGCGTGTTACCTACCCTCAAGATGATGGGTGGTTCCAAATCCTGTTTCAGCTGCGGCGCTAGCGGCTTCCGCAGGTCAAGGCTGCTGGCTTCCAACGGAAGATCGCGCTCTACAAGCGCAGCCACTGCCCCGCGCTCAAAAGCGTCAGCCACATAATCATGGCCGTCTTGCGATTCCCCATCCATGGCAACGAAGAGACCGCCAGATGTCACCTGACGGGAGTCGACGACCGCGTCGGTAATTACATCACCCAACCCGGTGATTTTCTCTTCAGCAATCGCTTCAACGAGATGATGTATTGTCAGCATTAATAATTAAGTCCGTCCTGATCTCCTGCTGCTATCTGCTCCCGCACGTTATCGGGCGGGATCTCCAACATGGCAACGAGACGCTCAACAACATCACGAAATACAGGGGCGGCGACGACAGAACCCCAGGGCGAGGATTCCGGCTTATCCAACCGCACCATGACCACAAACCTCGGATCGGATACCGGACCCCAACCAATAAACGAAGCTATTGTCCAACGGTCGTCGTAACCGTTCTCAGTGGGGATCTGAGCTGTACCGGTCTTCCCCGCAATCACATAACCGTTCACGTGTGCGTACCTCGCCTCACCCTCGACCGATTGCACCAGCATCTCTGTTATGGTCCTGGCACTTTCGGCTGAAATCGGTCTTCCGAGCGTTGTTGGTTTCGGCCAGTACGCACCCTCCGGACCGACAACAGCTCTTACAATATGGGGCTGAACCATGACGCCCTCGTTGGCAACGGCTCCAACCGCGGCGATCAACTGCACCGGCGTCACAGAAATCCCTTGCCCAAATGAATTCGTGGCCAGATCAGCCTCTGTCCACTCAGGGTGACGTGGTGTGCGCATCTGCCCAGAGACCTCACCGGAGAGATCGATTCCTGTGACTCTCCCCATCCCGAAAGCCGTCAGATACTCATAGAAAGAGGCTGCGCCGAGTTTCTCAGAGGCCACATAGGCGAGGCAGACATTCAGGGAGTGCTGAATACAACCCACCATCGTCTGCGGTCCCCAAGCGCCCCCGTTCCAGTTGCGGATTTTCACGCCGCCAACCTCAATTACGCCTCTATCGATAAATTGATCCTCGGGCTCAATCACGCCGGCGTCGATCGCCGCCGCCATCGTCAGTATCTTGAAGGTCGATCCCGGCTCAAACTGTCCACCAACAGCCGGGTTAATGACGAGTTCATCTTCCTCGGTCTCCAAATCACCCGCATCGACTCCAAGCTTTTCGAGCCACGGCTCATAGTTATTCGGATCCAGTGCGGGCAAGATCACCATCGCCAGAATCTCACCATTTCGCGGATCCATGATGATGATCTGCCCTGATTCAGAACCTGAATCTTCTACCGCCTTTCGCAGGATGTCATCGGTCATCTGTTGGATATCCAAGTCAATAGTCAATACGAGATTGACTCCAGCCGGTGTATCCGGTTGAATCCGCGCTTCTGGAGGGATATAACCGCGCTCGACTGTGATCGCCTTGCCTCCCAGCCAGTTGTCGTAGAACCCCTCAATGCCGAAGTAACCTTTACCTTCCTGATTTACGAACCCGAGGACATGACCCGCGAGCGCACTGGCTGGGTATTCGCGCTTGGGTGCAGGAACTGGCTTCAACCCGCTGAGATCTGGAGCTTCTGGATCCAACAGGAAGCTCTTCAACACATCCGCGGCGACCTGATCTATCGTGATCGGCCAACGCTCTCCGCCGTCCACTTCGCGCGTCAAGCGAATGCGATATAGACCGAGAGAACCCCAATCCGCATTCAACTGGTTGTAAAGGTCCTCATAAGGAAGCACCAGGGTTCGAGCGAGCACCGCTGCGATCTGTTTCCGGCTCGCCTGCGTGAGCTGGAAAACTTCTATTTCTAAGTAGTACATCGGCACATTCGTGGCGAGCAGGTCGCCATCGCGATCGTAGATCAAGCCCCGTACTGGTTCGATCTCGATTTCGGTGTCCTCTGCAGCTTCAATCCATGTAGAGAAAATGGGGGCATACGGTCCAAACTGAACCCGGATGAGCTGGATGAACATCGCCAAAGCGCTCATCCCCATGATCGCGAGCAACACGCTTACCCTACGATAGGGCAGACTGGTTGGGATCATTGCCTTCCATCTCTCCCTGGTGACACTAACCGAGATATCCAATCACCGAGTGTTTCTGTGTATGCGGGCGATAACCCGCCATCGCGTTCTGTTGTTGAATTTGGCGGCTTTGGAGCAACGAAGGGATCTGGTGGTACATACCCCGCGACGATGACATATTCGATGTCTCCAAGTTCAGCCGGGCGGAAACCCAACTCTAAAGCCTTCTCAAGCATTCGCTCCGGTGTAGTCAATTCTGCAAACGTGGCTGTCAACTCGGCAATCTGGCGCTGCAATTCAGCTCGCTCCGATTGCATGATCAGCACACTGCGACCAGAACGGGCGACGCGTGCATTTACCGCAAGGTAAAGACCACCGATGATGAAGAGCACAATAGCGGTCAGCACCGTTCGACTGGTGATCCGAAGTTGGGATCGCCAGGGCGTGAGTTTGAATGCTTGTTTTCGACGTTTTTTCACGTTATCACCTGCGTCGGCACTGCTCGAATTAGTGCCTGCAAGGATCATGCCGTTGTCAGACGCTCCGCGACCCGCAAACGAGCACTTCGAGCTCGAGGGTTGTGTGAAATTTCATCACTTTCCGCCCTGATCGGCTTCTTTGTTAGAACTCGCAAAGTCGCGGTATGTTCACAGCGACAAATCAATTGCTCCGGAGGGCATATGCAGTCTTGACTCTCCCGGCGGAAGAACCGCTTGACGATTCGATCTTCGAGCGAGTGAAACGAAATCACAGCTATCCTTCCTCTCGGAGAGAGCAACCCTACTGCGGTTTCGAGCCCTGCCTTCAACGTATCAAGTTCATCATTGACGGCAATACGCAGCGCTTGAAAAGTGCGCGTGGCAGGGTGGATTCCCTTTCGTTTCGCCGCCGCCTTACCGGCGATAACTTTAGCCAACTGGGAAGTGGTTTTCAGAGGACGGGCCTGCACAATCGCCTCCGCGATTGCTCGGGCACGAGGATCCTCCCCATAGCGCTTGATCACATCTGCCAATTCCTCTTGCGGCATATGGTTTACGAGTTCATCCGCCATGAAATCCCCATCTGGATCGAAGCGCATGTCCAGGGGACCATCGAGGCGGAATGAGAACCCGCGTTTAGGATCCTCGAGCTGCATGGATGAAAGTCCCAGATCGAGCAAGATTGCATCCACCCGATCCCATCCAAGAGCAAATGCTTCTTCATGCATCGCTGTGTAGGATGCATGGCGTAAGCTCACCCGATCACCAAAAGGCTTCAAGCGGAATTCCGCGAGTTCCAGCGCATTCGGGTCACGGTCTAGTCCGAGCAGTCGACCATCCGGAGAAGAGCCTTCGAGGACGCCCGCTGCATGTCCGCCTGCGCCTACCGTGCCATCTATGTAGTGCCCGCCTGCGTGCAAATTCAGCGCAGTGAGCACAGGCTGGTAAAGTACCGGGGTATGTCCGCTGGCGGATACTGCGCCGGAGGACGCGTTCATCGCCTACCCCGCGGAGAGGTCAAATTGAGTAAAGCGACGGGCATTGATGTCTGGATCCATTACGTCGTTGAGTTCCTCTAACCACGCGCCTGAATTCCAGAGCTCAAAATACTCACCCGTGCCGACGATCGTCGTCTCGCCATCAAGTTTTGCGTATTCCCGCAGGAATGGTGGAATCAAAATGCGGCCCGAGGTGTCGAGTTGGACTTCCGTCGCGCCGCCGAAGATCAATCTGCGCACCGCACGCGCCTCTGGATCTGTCGTGGTCAGAATTGTTGTGCTCTCTGCTAACTTTTGGAATCTTTCCATGGTATAAACGAGCAGGTTGCGATCGAAACCTTGCGTGACAAATGCTCCCGAGGCGAGAGCTGCCCGATAGCGAACCGGTATTGTCAATCGGCCCTTAGCGTCTATACTATGAGTGTACTGTCCTAAGAACATGTGTTCTGACCGTTCCTATAATATCGAAACGCCGGTCTTCACCGGCGTCCCACTTTATCCCACATTCTCCCACCAACGCCCACAGTATATAACAATTCCCCCCACCGATGCAAGTAAAATGGGAACAGATCTCCATCAGTACTTTTGTCCTATATCTATGCGAAGTCCTGGGTTTCGAGGCACCCGTTTGGGAAAGGGGTCTGCGGGCCTGCTGGTTTCGATTTCCGGAGTCGGACACCGGTCCAACCCTCACTACCAACCATTTACACCTTCATCGCTTTTGCTGGTTTGCACCCTTTAAAATGGCAGTTTTGAAAGAGGAGAAGTCGATCCCACGCTCAAGCCCTAGGAAAGGAAAAAGCACCTCTGAAGCTTGCGCTTCGGAAGTGCTTCATGACGATTGGCTCAACCTATAAGCCGCGTTCTGTCCGATCCTGGTTCAACGAAGCGTCGAAGACCACTACCGGGGCAATCATCCATCTGGACCCAACGTCACCGTAGGGTTCAAGCAGCCTACCCGAGGTTCAAGAGGAACGAGCAGCCCCTCGCCCACATAAATGAGCTTCACCTCTGCTTGGCCTTGCTCCTGGTGGGGGTTACCTGGCCGCCGACATTGCTGCCGGCGCCGGTGGTCTCTTACACCACCTTTTCACCCTTGCCTCAAAAAGGCTTGCGCCCTGAGGCGGTCGTTTTCTGTGGCCCTGTCCCCGGGTTGCCCCGACCGGGTGTTGCCCGGCACCATGCTTTTTAGAGCGCGGACTTTCCTCAAGCGGCGTAACCGCCCGCGATTGCCCGGTTGACCCAACTGTCAGTCTGATCATACCCTTCGCTTCCCACGCCGTCAACCTGCCTGCTCTTTGGATGCCGAGCGCAACGAGTGCTGTCGTTAACGAAATACTAATAGGGTTCTTACTTACCTCCTCTTGAAAGCGCTTAGATGCAGGACTATAATGCAGGTTAACAACAAGGAAAGAGAACGATGCCTATCTATACCTATCGATGTGAGAACTGTGGCGTTCAGTTTGACCGGCAGCAGCATTTTGATGATCCGGTTCTGAAGAAGTGCCCTGAATGCAGGAAACACACGCTTCGAAAGGTATTCCTGCCAGTCGGTATCGTTTTTAAAGGATCCGGCTTTTATTCAACAGATCATCGGTCACCCTCCGGGCAGACCTCACGTAAAGACGATTCGAAATCGGAAACCAAATCCAAAGAAAGCGTCAAGAGTGAAAAGAAGAGTGAGAAAAAGAACGCCAAAAACGATGATTGACAGCCCCTAATCACCAAAAGAGCCATGGTCACATCCCATGGCTCTTTCTTTTTAATGGTCATCCTGATGTATTGGTTATAGTTGGAAGCCCCCCGTCATTTTAACTACCTTGGAGCTAAAATTGGTTACATATTCAAACAGCTTGCTCCGCAACTCGGTCCACTCCCCAGTGGCCAGCGCTTGCTGCATCACTTCATGGTTCTCAGCGACGAATCCCGCCAGCATCTGGGGGCCCTCGCCATAGGTTGTATACCAAGCTTCCGTTGGTTGGACACCTAACCGCTGCAAACCAGGGACAAATTCGCGAACAAGGAACTCAAAATATTCCTGCTCTCGGCCAGGAATCATATCCCATGTCATTAATAACTTCAAAGCCATCGACCATCCCTCATTCTTTCGAAGGGAAACCCAGGAACAATTTACTCAACAAAGATTGTTAACTCGGTGGCTTTAGCACGACCACCCGAGTTTCTTCCGTCAATGAACTCTTCGTGATGCTCAAGGAAGGAAGTGGGTCTTGATCGCTGATTCCCATCTCTTTCAAGAACCCCGCAACTGTGCTGAGCTCTGGCCCATTCTCCTCGGTTCTGTAATGCATTGGAATCACAATGGATGGTTCGATCAAACTGATCACCTCGGCTGCCATAGAGGGATTGAGCGCCCCGCCTCCACCCACGGGAACCAGCGCAATATTAACAGATCCTAACTCTTCGACTTGAGCCTGAGATGGCACAGTCGCCATGTTTCCAAGATGGGCAATGGTGAGACCATCGAAATTGAAGACATAGTGCGTCTTCCGCACTGCGCCGTTTTCCTTCTCTTTCTTCGACACTCTGCGAACACCCGTGACAAATACCCCGCCAATCTCAAATTCGCCGGGGCCATCAATTACCCTTCGCCCCACTTTTACAGCCTTGACGAAATTATATCCAAGCGCGTCATGACTGATCGTCACGACGTCTGCCTTGAGATTGCGCTTCGGAAGCCCAATCGCAGGATCATATGGGTCTGTTACGATGCTAATTTTTCCGCGCTCCGTAATCCGGAAACACGATAATCCATACCAGGTAATCTCCATTCCACCTCCCCAGCAACAGTAGATGGATTATACACGATTGCCTGAATGCAGATCAAAATCTATAATCGCCAGTGATGAGAGATTCACCCCGCTGGGAATCACTCGAGATTGGAGGCGGTCGAGTCCGCAGTCTGAACGCGGATCATGTGCGCTTTACGCTGCCAGCCCACGGTGGGGGTTACTTGGACGCACAAATTGATGATTACCGCCGTCTCTCTCGCCCCAATTTTCCCTGGAACCCGCCGATCCAAATGCGCCTCGAGGCCCGTGCATCTACGCCCCACCCGCGAGGAACACTTGGTTTCGGATTCTGGAACGACCCCTTCAGCCTGTCGCTTGGTCAGGGAGGCGCGGCACGACGGCTGCCTTCTTCGCCACAAGCCATCTGGTTTTTCTACGGCTCACCCCCTCATGACCTCGCTTTAGATCCGGGCGTGCCCGGTTCTGGATGGAAAGCAGCCGTCTTACGAACCCCACGATTACCATCACTCATCTTAGCCCCACTCGCGCTGGGTGCGATAGCCCTTGCGCAAATTCCGGGGCTGAAACGACCGGTCATCCGCACCGCTTTACAATTTGCCCAGGCAGAAGAGCGCCTCGTTTCTGAACCCCTCGATGAATGGCATCGCTACGAACTTGAATGGCTTAAGACAGGGGCGCGCTTCTCGGTTGATGGGCAGACGGTTATGCAAACCACCATGGCTCCCCCTGCTCCATTAGGTTTTGTGACCTGGATCGACAACCAATATGCGATCGCTTCACCCGAGGGCGGGTTTCGTTTTGGCGTCCTTCCTCTCGCCGAAGAACAGTGGCTCGAGATACGAGGCTTAGAGGTGATTGCTCTCTAGCTGCTCATTGAGAGCCAAGTCCTCTGATTATTGATTGCAAGCCCCTTGTTTTATTATCGATCCTGAACAAGATGGACGATGTCATTCTTGAGCTTCCCTTCGGAGTTGCTCAAGATAATCTCCGCGACGAAGAATCTCGTTCTTCACCCGTGATAGCTATTATCCAGGAACAACGAGATTCTTCGCCTCCACTGCGTTTCAGCTCAGAATGACAACCCATAATAATCGCCGTGAAACAGCAGTATTATGGGAGTCCAGTTTTCAACTAAAATAAGCTCGCTTTTCAATTTCCGATGATAAATGAAGATGTTTGCTTGACACGCCTTATCGGCGGAAGTACAATCCTTGACCGTGCCGAGGTAGCTCAGTCGGTAGAGCACTTGACTGAAAATCAAGGTGTCACCAGTTCGATTCTGGTCCTCGGCACCAGTGCCGCCTTTGAAATTTGGCGGCTTTTCTTCTCCTCTCCCCCACTCCAACTGACGCTATTATTGCCATTAAAAGAGCGCATGCTGGAAGAACCGTTGTTTGAATTTTCTGGGAGCGCGAGGAATAAAATGCGTCGAGAAAATATGGAGACCACCTTTATAAGCGGTCTCCATATATACCCACACACCCTCAATCCTGATTATAGATGATCAGCCATTCAGCATGACAGTTCGTAAGGCAGCTGTAAGCCGATCTGGCTTGCTTTAATTATCAAAGCCAATTGAATCTCAAGTGAACCCTCGCTGTCTCTGGACTCAGCGCCGGTCTCACCGAGATGAACAAGAGAAAACCGGCGATTTCACCGCCCCAAATTGGGTTGCTTCATTCCTGCTTCCCAAGTCCAGCGCGCAATTGCTCCCTTAGGACATCGATTTGTTGAAGCTGACCATCCTCCGCTTCAAAGTACCAATGGTCCCAGCCATTACATGGGCTGCCCTCACAGAGCTGCCGAGCGGCTTGGTGGATCGAACCTTCAAACCCGTCGATGAGAAGATTCCCATCCGGCTTCACCTTCGCCACACACCCACGATCCTTGCGGAAGTAAAGCTGCTGTCCAGCTCGAATTAAACCTAGTTCCAGCAAACGAGAGAAGGCAACTCGCGGCGCTTTTCGCTTCCTGTCGCTCACATCGAACACGATATCCTCGTAGGCTCCTACGCGGATGGCTTCGATCCGCTTGGATGCAATTTTCACATAGCCATCCTCGCGTTCAATGCCAATCCAGTTCCGATGCAGACGTTTCGCCACCGATCCAGTCGTTCCAGTTCCAAAGAACGGGTCAAGGACGAGATCACCGGGATTTGATGAAGCCAGGATAATTCGATACAGAAGCGCTTCGGGTTTTTGTGTTGGATGCGCCTTGCGCCCTTCTATCTTAATTCGCTCCTCGCCGGTGCAGATTGGGAGCGTCCAATCGCTGCGCATCTGTTTTCCGTCGTTCAGCGCTTTCATAGCATGGTGATTGAAGGTGTATTTTGAATCTTTCGATCGCGCAGCCCAAATCAACGTCTCATGCGCATTGGTGAAGCGCACACCCCGGAAATTCGGCATCGGGTTCGTCTTGATCCAGACGACATCATTTAAGATCCAGAAATTGAGATCCTGGATCAACACGCCCAGCCGGAATACGTTGTGGTAGGACCCCATTACCCAGATCGAGCCATCCGGTTTAAGCGCACGTCTACTGGCAGAGAGCCAGGCTCGCGTGAATTGATCGTAGGCCGCGAAGCTTGGAAATTTGTCCCAGTCGTCATCGACTGCATCTACCCGGGTCATGTTCGGCCGCCAGAGTTCACCTGAGAGCTGCAGATTGTATGGTGGGTCGGCGAAGATCAAGTCGACGCTGCCTTCGGGCAGCCCCTTGAGTATCTCAACACAATCACCTTGCAGGATTTGATTAATTGGAAGGTCCTGGTGCTCATTCGCCATTAATATCTGCTCCTGATGAGCGAGTCTGTTTCTTTCACTTCC
>SDBU01009769.1_pt1 | contig 10725 bp, 4 predicted proteins | sample 2277071 | NCBI WGS metagenome assembly SDBU01 (sample SAMN10397929, study PRJNA504765) | marine sediment metagenome | isolation source: marine sediment core GS08_GC12, 126 cmbsf | place: Arctic Ocean: Gakkel Ridge, Loki's castle | collected 2008
ATTGTGGCATCTCCTGTCTTAATTCTGGCATTTCACCATCACCACCAGAAAAGGTGATACCCTCTGGGATCTGGCTGATAAATACTACGGTGATCCCTACAAATGGCCACTCATTCTGAAGATGAACAGGCTTCCCAGATCGGGAAAGGACCTTCCCGTTGGAACCGTCATCCGGATTCCTGCCAAAAACGCAGGAACATCCGCTGGAGAAACCGGGAGAAAGGGGCATGCGGGTATTCCTACGGCAGTTGAAAAGGCAGTCTACGATCTGAAGCAAGATGGTAGAGAGGACGTAGAAAAACAGATCATTCTTATAACCGATGGGCTTATAGATGTAAGAGACAGCGCTCTGGCCGTTGAGAAATATAGATGGCTAAAGGATGGACTCGCCTCAGAGAGCAAATCCGCAGGAATACGTATATTCAGTATTGCCCTTACTGAGCAGGCGGATTTTGAGTTTATGCAAACCCTGGCGCAGAAGACCCACGGCGGCTATTATCGGGTATTTGAAAATGAAGACATCCAGATAGCTCTCAATGGCATAAATGAGCTTGTACCTATGCCTATGCCTGAACCTGTATCTGTATCTGTATCCGAACCAAAGCCACAGCCTCAGACGATACAGGCAGGGACAGCGCGTGAGGAAACGCGGAAATGGCTCTCTAAAGGCTTGCTGGTGGCGATAGCCGCGGCCGTAGGTTTAGTCGTGTTAAGTATTGTTGCCTTCACATATACAAAAGGCGGGAAGAAAACACGGAAAAGCAGCGGAGCGTCGCCCATATCCGGGGCATATCTGATGGATCTAAGTGGTGTCACGGAGAAAAGCAACTACGCTATTAACAAGGACATCTTCAAGATAGGCAGGGCAAAAAACGACGATGTGGATATATGTATTGGCAAAGGCACCGTGTCAGGCGTGCATGCTCAGATAGAGCATAGAGATGGCAACTTCTACCTCAGTGATCTGGGTAGCACAAACGGTACCTATCTGAACGATGAAGTAGAAAAGATAACTGAAGAAGTCGGTCTCAATCCTGGCGATATTATCTCCTTTGATCAGTATAAATTCAAGCTCGTAGTGCGCGGTCAGGGCAGTCGCGAAGCAACACGGCCAGGTGAGAGCAAACCAAAACAGGCTGAAAGACGTTCTGAATCGTCTTCGAGCAAGGCGAGTGTGCCAGAAGATCCTGCTAAAGAGCCTGCTGCTGTCGCTGTGGAAAGCGCGGAGAACACTGCGACAGATAGGGAGGTGGCAAGCCTGGAAGCATATCTGGTGGACGTAAACGGCGCCACGGATAAAGAAAGTCATAGGATCAGTAAACGGATCACTATGATAGGAAGAGCAAAGGGGGACACCGCGGATATATGTATTGATGAAAACACTATATCCGGCGCTCATGCTCAGATAGAGTATAAGGACCAGGCTTTCTATATAACAGATCTGCAGAGCAGGAACGGTACCTATTTGAACGAAGAAAGAGAGAGGATAACCAGCGAAGTTTACCTCAAAGGTAACGATATTGTTTACTTCGATCAGTATAAATTCAAGTTTATAGTGCAGAAAGAGAGCAAATATAGAGAAGCGCAATTGAGCGCTTCACCTAGTGGAACCATCGGCGGGTAAGGGGTAAAGATTTCTGAAGAGTTCTTCCCTACAATATTATAGACCGTTCACGGATCCCTTTACTTTAGTAATGTTGGGGGGATAAATGTCAATATTTTCTAAACTCAAGAACCTATTTTCAAGAAAATCGGGGGGTAAAAGGGCAGGCGCTCAATCGCCAGATGGCGGTGGCACTGCCTTGAGAACTGCATTAAGAACAGAATTGAGATCGTCGCCTCATGAACCAACTGCCATACAGACGAATAAACAACAGGATCTAACATTCAACGCATCCAGGCAGCTCAAAGTATGGCAGATAGGCGACGTCATACTAAACGTCTATGTGGTTGAGGATATTAAGGCAGGTGGGATGGGCTATGTTTACATCGCCAAGCATAAGGACTGGAATGTAAAGATGGCCATCAAGTCCCCTAATGAGATGATGCTCTCAGATGGGGATCTCTTCGACCGTGTATTGAAGGAAGCTAACTCCTGGATCGAGCTGGGTCTGCATCCACACATAGCCTACTGCTATTATGTCCGTCAAATTGAAGACATTCCACATATCTTCATTGAATACATAGATGGCGGAAATCTGCGCGAATGGATCACAGATAAGCGGTGTTATGATCTGAAGGTGGGACTTGACATGGCGGTTCAGATCTGTCATGGCATGGAACACGCACATAGCCACGGTATGATTCACAGGGACATCAAGCCGGAAAACATCCTGATAACAGCAGATGGCATGGTAAAAATAACAGACTTTGGAATAGCGCAGACTCAGGGGATACATGAAGAAGAGCAGCATATAAACAACAGCAATGATCAAGATGTTATCAGTCGTGAGAGTGTTAGCACTAATGTAAACGTCAGTGTCCAGAAAGTGGCGGTGAGTAGCGGCCAACTGACTGCGGTTGGTACGATTATGGGATCTGCCGAATATATGTCTCCAGAGCAGTGGGCCGACTCACATAACGTGGACACCAGAGCGGATATATACTCTTTTGGTGTATGCGCGTATGAGATATTCTGCGGCAAGAGACCCTATGCCTCCGCTACCTCAATTAAGGACCTGGATGGGAAAATCTATGAACCCCGTAAGCTCAGAAAGGACCTCCCTGCGTCGCTTGCGGGAATTCTGAAGAAGAGTGTAGCTCTGGAACGGGAAAAGCGATACGGCTCATTCGAAGAATTGCGAGGCGAGCTTACCCGGGTATATCGCGAACTATTCCATGAAGACCCGCCCCACAACGAAGTGAGTGATACAGGCCTGCGGGCAGGCGGATTAAACAATCGCGCAGTATCATATACTGAGCTTGGCAGGGATACGGACGCGGTGAGACTTTGGGAGGAAGCGTTACAGGAAGACCCGCAGCACCTCGAAGCGACTTACAATCGTGGTGTTACGTTCTGGCGCAACGGGGAATTGACGGATAACGAATTGATACAGCAACTTGAGGCAATACGCGCCAGCCGCATCGGCGGATGGACAGGCAGTTACTTGTTAGCGCTGGTACACATGGAACGCGGGGATCTGAGCATGGCTATGTCTCTGCTGGAGGAGGCAGCCGAGGAGACGCCTGGGGAAGAAGAGGTCCAGGCAGCTCTCGACATAGTCCAATCACTTGATACCGTAGCGGTAAAATATCTGCACACGTTCGAGGGACATAGTGGTGAAATACGCTCTGTCAGCTTAAGCGATGATGGTCACCACGCTCTATCCGGGAGCAGTGACAACAGCATGCGGATCTGGGATATGCAGAACGGAGAATGCTTACGTATCTTCAGCGGACATACAGATAGCGTTACCTCCGCGACACTGAGTAGGGATAATCGCTATGCGCTGTCCGGGAGTGATGACAGTACTATGCGGTTGTGGGATGTGCGTTCAGCGGAGTGCCTGCGTGTTTTGCAGGGCCATACAGATAGCATCACGTCCATCGCTTTGAGTGGAGAAGCCCGCTATGCGCTGTCCGGAAGTAAGGATGGCACCGCACGATACTGGGATATGGAAACGGAAAAATGCCTTCAGATACTTCAGGAACACGATGGTGAAGTGAACTCTGTAGACCTGAGTAGTGATAGCCGTTATGCATTATCCGGGGGCAGTGATATGATTGTACGGCTCTGGGATGTGCAAACCGGGGAGTGCCTGTGTACCTTCGAGGGGCACGCCGATGGTGTGAATTCTGTTTGCCTGAGCAGTAACGGTCGTCGCATACTATCCGGGAGCGCTGATGCCTCCCTGAGACTCTGGGACGTGGAAACGGAGGAATGCCTTCACGTCTTTGAGGGTCATAGCGCTGAAGTGCGCAGCGTCAGTATGAGTAGTGATGGCTGCTACGCCCTATCGGGAAGCGATGATAGCACCATGCGCCTCTGGGATATGAACACAGGGAAGTGCATACGCACTTTTGCCGGACATAAAGGCATTGTACATTCTGTCTATATAAGCGGGGATGGTCGCCATGCGCTGTCCGGAAGCTCAGACCAGAAAATGCGATTATGGGAACTACCCATGCGGTGCTTACAGACCTTTGAGGGGCACAGTGCTGAAGTGCATTCCGTTAGCCTCAGCGCTGACGGACGTTATGCGACGTCTGGAAGCGGAATCTATGGCAAAGATAATACCGTGCGCCTCTGGGATATGCAGACTGGTGAATGCCTGCGTACCTTCGAGGGGCACATGGGGGCAGTAAGCTCTGTCTGCCTGGGCAGCGATGGCCGTTACGTGCTTTCAGGGAGTTATGACGATACAATTAAGCTCTGGGATACGGGAACCGGCGAATGCCTGCGCACGCTCGAAGGACATACTGGTCACGTAACCTCCGTCTATCTGAGCAAGGATAATCGCTATGCGCTTTCCGGAAGTCATGATGTGACTCTGAAGTTCTGGGACCTGGAAACAGGACAGTGCATACGTACCTTCGAGGGGCACATAGGCTACGTGAACTCCGTGTGGCTGAGCAGTGATAATCGCCATGCAATATCGGGAAATAATGACAAAACTTTGCGATTCTGGGATGTGGAAACAGGTGAATGCCTGCGCGTGTTTAAGGGACATGATAGCTTTGTACAATCTGTTTCTATGAGCGAGGACGGTCGCCGTGCGCTTTCAGGATGCTATGACAAAACCATGCGTCTCTGGGATGTGGAAACCGGAAAATGCCTGCGCGTGTTTGAGGGGCACGAGAGCCTTGTGACATCTGTATGCCTGAGCAAAGACGGCCTTCATGCATTGTCCGGCAGCAACGATAAAACCGTACGTTTCTGGGACGTAGAAACAGGGAAATGTCTGCGTACCTTTGAGGGTCATGCAGAAAATGTGACTTCTGTCTGCATGAATGCGGATGGTCGATATGCCTTATCCGGAAGCGAGGATATGACCATGTTGCTCTGGCAATTGCCTCTGGAAAAGACCAGTACATTCCCACTTCGACTCTCGCGCCTACAGTCACACGCAGAATTGGTACAGACCGATGCCCAGGTCGCGGAACTACTGAGTCAGGGAAATGACGCCCTCAATGAAAGTCGCTTCGCTGATGCACTAGCATTTGCCCGCCAGGCACGTGAGTTACCCGGATATGAACGGACGCCAGAGAATCTGGAACTGTGGAGCAAACTTTCATTGATCTGCCCGCATTCAGGACTTCAGGCTGCCTGGCATGTAAGAAATCTCGAGGGGCATACAGATAGCGTAACTTCAGTCGCTGTGAGCGGAAATGCCCGATATGCGCTTTCAGGTAGCGCAGATGAGACCCTCAGGTCCTGGAATGTGGAAACCGGAGAGTGCCTGCGCACCTTCCAGGGACATGAAGACAGAGTAACCGGCGTCGATCTGACTGATGATGGGCGTTACGCCATATCAGGTAGCGCAGACGGAACTGTTCGCCTCTGGGACGTAGAAAGTCAGGAGTGTTCGCGCGTCCTCCAGGGGCATACAGATAGAGTGACTTCCGTCAATCTATCTGACGACGGCCGCTATGCCTTGTCAGGTGGAGCGGATGAAGCTGTTCGTCTCTGGGATGTGGAGACAGGTGAATGCCTGCGCGTCTTTGAGGGGCACACGAATTGGGTGAATTCCGTTTATCTGAGCCATGATGACCGCTATGCGCTGTCAGCGGGCTACGACGAGACCCTCAGGCTCTGGGAGGTAGAATCCGGCGAGTGTTTGCGAATTTTTAAGGGACATGAGAGACCTGTGAGCTCCGTCCATCTAAGTAAAAACAACCGCTGCGCGTTGTCCGGGAGTTATGATGAAACCATCCGACTCTGGAGTGTCGAAACAGGTGAGTGCTTGCGAGTTTTCGAAGGACATTCAGACTGGGTAAGTTCTGTCTACCTGAGTGGTGATGATCGCTATATACTGTCCGGGAGTAGAGATAATACCGTACGTCTCTGGAATCTGGAAACCGGTGAATGCCTGCGGGTATTCGAGGGGCACACAAATTGGGTGAATTCTGTATATCTCAGCAGCGATGGTCGCTACGCACTGTCATCGGGTGAGGATGAAACAATCCGGATCTGGGAGCTTGACTGGGAGCTAGAGAAGCCATAACTGGAGTTCATAAAGCTGCAAATGAACTGAAGCGACTAAAGCGTTTTTGCCTCACAGTTCCAGCCACCTTATGAATTTATTCCTATGAACGTCCTGAAGAAAATACTCAAAGAAGTAGTCACGACAAATAAATTGGTATACGGAGCCACAGATGTGGGGCTGCAAAGAGATACCAACCAGGACAGCTTTATCCTTCTCTCCGGAATGGGCATTTACATCGTTGCAGACGGAATGGGGGGACACAATGCTGGCGAGGTGGCGAGTCTGAACGCAGTAAAAGTCATGGGCAAATATTTCAACTCCAAGCATGTCTGGGAGATGAAGAAGGGGAAAAAAATCAAGGAGAAATTGGTATATGCTGTTCTGATGGCACACGATCGGATCGTGGAGATGAGTGAAATGAAGGGAGAATATAGCGGTATGGGTAGTACCATTGCTGTTTCCTTCATTTATCAGAATATATTGCATACCTGCCATGTGGGCGACTCGCGTGTATACGTCATCAATCCATCGGGTATTACGCAGATAACCAGAGACCATTCTACTGTAGCTGAACTCGTCCGGCAGGGCAAAATGACCAGAGATGAAGCTCGGCATAGCTCGATAAAAAACGAAGTCACTCAGGCACTTGGCGTCTCACTTTCGGTCGGGCCCGAATATAATCGAACATACGAATTAAACGAAGGCGATGTGGTACTTCTCTGTTCTGATGGACTCTGGGACATGCTCTCGGATGATGAAATCCGAACCATCGTTGTGGAAGGAGATACCATGAAAAATGCCTGTAATGAACTGATCCAGCAGGCGAACGCGGCTGGTGGGGAGGACAATATTACAGCCGTACTGGTTCAAATAAACGGGGACGGTAGTCAATAAGATGATCGCGCCGCATTAATGTTGGGTTTGCACCATTTTTGCACCAAAAATGCACCTCTTCTGCACCTTTTCTACACCATTCTTGCACTGTTTCTACACCATTTCTACACCATGAAAGCGAACATCTTGACAATCTGCTGTAACGAGTTAACATCTGAATATATAGTGTTCATGCGGTTTTAGCAAGAATAAATAGATATTGAGAATTCGAAAAACAGGCGCGAAATGCAGCTTTTTTGCTGTTTCGGTGTAGAAACAGTGTAGAAATGGTGTAATTTTGTGTTTAATTGTCATGTTGTCAACAAATGGGTCAATAGGTCAATAAGTCCATAGGTCAATAGGTCTCTATAGATCAGATCGAGATGACGGAGGTAAAGTGTGAATGAATTTTTGGCTTCATAATTCCCAGCAGGCTATAGCAACGCATATACGGAACTAAAAGACTATGCAGAAGGAGACTGTGGGACTCGCTAACGCGCCAGGATCATCTTTCTCAGATCTTTATATCCCCCGGCCGCCATAGCGTAAAAATAGACATCCGAAGCGGCGGCCTCACCAGCCTCGTTCTTGCCATCCCAATATGCAGCTTTGTCTTTTGAAATATAGCTGCCTGCCCTTTGCATACCGAGAATCAGTTTGCGCACGAGTCCTCCCCTGGAATCGTAGATCCGTATCGTTATATCTGCGTCAGACGCCAGCTCGTATGGCAGCCAGGTCTCGGGGTTGAATGGATTGGGGAAGTTCTGAAGCAGACGAAACTTCATGGGAACAGGCTGCTTTTCGGGTGGTGGAATCGCCAAATCAGGCAACGCAGGTTTATCCTTCTCACCGCCGAAGGTGGTGGCGGAAGAGCCAGAAGGCTCCACAGAGAAGAATTCTGTTAAATGGTAGATATAGGCAGCACCGCTGACATCAGCTCCAGTAGCCCCTATAATAGCGTAGTTACCTGAGAAAGCAATGCCTGCGCCAAAATCGTCGCCCGCCGTCCCATCGCTGGCGGTTAGTTTGCTTACCCGCTTCCAGGTGTCACCATCCCTCATGAACCCATAGATCGCGCCTTTTTTGCCATCAGCCCCGGGGGAACTCGCGATAGCATATCCGCCAAAAACACAAACACTCTGGCCGAAACGGTTACCCACTGACAGGTCGTCGGGCATGAGCTTAGCCTGTTGCTTCCAGGAACTGCCCTGGCGCATGGAAATATAGGCAGCCCCAGTCTTATCTTTGTGCCAGCAAGCGCCGACTATGGCATAGTCACCTGAGATGGCAGTAGATACACCGAATGCATCTCCTGCCTTACCATCGTTGGCGGTCAGGATAGACTGTTCCTTCCAGATGTCACCTTCACGCTTAAAGACATAGGCTGAGCCTGTATTGTTGTGAGGAGCAGCCGCGATCACATAATCACCTGAGATGGAAACAGCTTCGCCAAACCAGTCACCCCGCGCCCAGTCGCTGGATTTGAGCTTAGCCTGTTCCCCCCAGGTGTTGCCGTCGCGTTTGAATATGTAGACAGCACCCCCTCCCCACTCTTCAGCATGAGCCCCCACTACGAGGTAATCGCCGGAAATAGCTACACCAATGCCAAATTCGCACCACTTTATAAATTGCCCGTGCGGGTTAAGCTTCGCCTGCTGAGTCCATGATTCACCGGTGCGGCGGAATACATACACAGAGCCTGTATCCTCGCCTTTGTCATCATCATAGGGAGCGCCTACGGCGGCAAACTCATCGGATATGGTTGTCTGCCAGCCGAAGCAATCTCCCTCTCTCCCATCGTCGGCGAAGAGCGCCTTCTGTTCCTTCCAGGAGTCGCCATCGCGCTTGAAGATATAGGCAGCGCCCCTACCTTCGTCCTTCCAATATGCACCCACGATGGCATAATCTCCATAGATCGCAACAGAATTGCCGAAACCATCTCCCGCTGCACCATCTCTGGGCTTCAACTTAACTTCGGATGCTTGAGGAGCCAGGAGGAGGTCTCCCCGCTCACCACCGGGCCTGATTTCCCCACTATCTCTATTCTCTGGCCTGCTGGCGATAGCTAATGTCTGAGAGGTCTTCACCATATCGACGGGTATCTCCCCAGTCTTCAGCACCTTCATCTTCATAGGAAGCGGTTGACCACTGGGAAAAACATGCGGATTGATCGAACTCAGATGTGATCCGATGCTCATGATTGCGATGATGATCCCTGTCGCAAGGGATAATCCCCAGGGAAGCCGCGTCGACCGCGGTATCGGTTGTATCTTCATTTGCTTTAACATCTCAACAACGCGTATAGTGAAGCCAGCAGGCAATCCCTGCCCATCAAAGGCTGTGTCCATCATTGCTATCATTTCCTTTCTCAACTGCGCTCGCGCTCTGCTTAAGCGCTTCCTGACAGCAGCAGGGGATATACCAAGCGCTTTTGCCATTTCGCTGCTTTTCATGCCCCCAAAGTAACAGAGAACCAGTACCTCACGGTGGATTTCAGGCAGTGAATTCAGGAATTCCCGAACGAATTTGTTCAGTTGATCGGCATGGTAAGAGCTCAGGGAAAGAGTATTTATTGCCTCTGGGCTTTGATCCTCTATAAATCCCTGGTCAGCGCGTTTTGATTCGAGCTTCAGCAATTCTGCGCAGCGTGCATAGGCTATGCGATAAAGCCAGAAGGCAAAACTCTCCCATTTCCTCAGGCTGCGCAAGTCGCGGTATGCTCTCAGGAAGACCTCCTGGGTTACATCCTGAGCATCCTGGAAGTCCTGAAGCTTGGTATAGACAAACGCATATATACCCTCTTTATACTTGTCCACAAGTATCCCGAAGGCTCCCGGTTCCCCGTTGATACATTCCTGGATTATGCTACCGTCCTCCGTTCGCATTTACATGCTCCTATATGGCCCCTCACTATGTAAGCCTTAGGAAATGGTGAAAGTGTGACATGGAATTTCATTAAGTATGGCGGCGACGCCATGATGGACATAAACTGAGATGCAAACGACTATGAGTTCTGGATCTATTATACTTCCGGCACGGTCTGCACGTCAATTATCTTTACCCACTTGTGGAACATCGAATACTCACTGCCCTACTTGAGATGCAAATGAGGAAATCTGGGATTGAATATTGGGAGGGTGGATGGACATAGCGGCGATTTCTACGACGCGTTTATTCCTCTTTTATAACTGTCAAACTTCGGTGACATAAACGGTAAAGCCAAAGATCCTGACGTATGAAGTTTGACAAAATAATTGGTTAATACGAGGTTTGGAAGATCTTCGCTAAAGCAAAGCCTCCGCCGTCTTTCGCGTATGCGGAGCCCCCGCGTACGCGTGTTTTTCGGCATAAGTGAAAAACTCGTAAAGATTACACCAGAACCACGTTTTTGGCATCCGGGAATACAGATTGCCTGATAAAATGTTGAACAATATAGGATCACGAGGATCCCGAAATAGAATTTTTCTATGTGAAAATAATAAGTCAGGATTACAGAAAATGAGCAAACGTATTTTGGTATATTTAGTATCGCTGATAGGTCTGCTTCTGCTAAATTCATGTAAATCGGCAGAGCCTCCGGCACATACAGACGGAGGGAAAATACAGAGAGACGAAGGAGTTAGGACGATGGAAAAAGCCACATTTGCAGCAGGTTGCTTCTGGGGGATCGAGGCGGAATTTCGTAAGACTAAAGGGGTAATATCCA
>SDBU01009770.1_pt1 | contig 10725 bp, 8 predicted proteins | sample 2277071 | NCBI WGS metagenome assembly SDBU01 (sample SAMN10397929, study PRJNA504765) | marine sediment metagenome | isolation source: marine sediment core GS08_GC12, 126 cmbsf | place: Arctic Ocean: Gakkel Ridge, Loki's castle | collected 2008
CAGCTCGTGGAGCACCTGACGGTGGACGGCTGGCCTGTGAAGGCCGATGGCTTCCGTTATGACGAACATAGCTTTGTACATAGCTGGACCAGCCGCAGCGGTTTCCACGATCCCGACGCAGTCGACTATGGGGCCATCATTTCCGACTTTGATCTGTTGTCGAAGGTGGAGTCCGGCGCCATCGACGAGGTGTGGCTGTTTGCCTTTCCCTACGCCGGTTTCTACGAGTCGCTCATGGTCGGACCCGGGGCAGTGTGGTGCAACTCGCCGCCCATGGACCGCCGCGATGGCATCTCCCGGCGCTTCATAATCATGGGCTTCAACTACGAGCGGGGCGTAGGCCCCATGCTGGAGAGTTTTGGGCACCGCGTAGAATCGCACCTGAAGCCTGTCCGGCGAGATCTCCCCGGTACTGCTCAGATCTGCGATACTCTTAAATAATAGTGTTGGATCTTGCTTCCCGGGATAGATCCTCCCGGTATATGTTATTGTCAACTTAGGACTAAGCTCAACAGCTCCCGGATAATCATCTTCGTCATACCCGTTGTGAACAACATAGGTGTCCTTCCGGTGCCTGCTTAGTAATTTCTCCCTGAGGGGTTCGGAAACAGTAACTAGCGCAGAACAATTCCTGAGACACTTATCCTCAAGAAAAGAATCAATCATGCGCACGAGGCCACACCTTCTATCAATGTGGTTATCTGCCCAGAGGTCTCTAAATTCAGCAATCCATGGAAGACGACTGTAACGCTGCAATATGGAAGCAACTATAGCGCTGGAAGGGGGCCCTGAGCAACTATATATCATACAAAAGTCATGTTCCTTCAAAAGTTTCATGCCCAATGCAATCGCCGGTAGAATCCAGAACATAAACTTATCAGGCATTCTGTTCTCACTCAAGGGCCACAGGCCTTTTACGCTATTATGTCTATCTATCATCTGTTCGATATTTGCAGACTGCTTACAATAAGAAACACCGCGTCTAAAATGCCTTCTCAGAAAATTCCTGCACTTTTTCCCGAATTGAAATGGGTCAAAATATCTGGGCTTAAAAATATATCTGCTCGTGCGGCTGTGTAAACCGCCACCAAGTACGTAAGGTTGATATCCGTATTCAGGCAAATACTTCAAAAACTTTGAAATGCGCACCGCTGCCATCGAATTAACCGGAGGACTATGATAAGAGACTAACAGAACCTTTCTCATATTCCCTCCGCTGTATACAAAGGTTTATTCCAGGTTACCATTGATCGATCATTTCAGCCCCGGATTCCTGGCGTACCATTCGCCTGCATCCCGTACCGACGCAAACCATGCGTTCTGTTCCTTCAAATATTCTAACATCCTGAGATACAGATTCAACCGGCCTGTTTTAGCAATACTATCCGCATGCCAGAGCAAGGTGAATACGCCCCCAACTCTCTTTACAACATCTGCCATCTGAATTACATAAGAAAAAGCCGTTTCTTCATCAAGACGCATGCCCTTATTAGGATTCAACAAAGCACCGTCCATTACAATTAACGGGATCTCAAACACGGGAAGCTCTTCTTCAGCCTCCAAATCATACGACTTCCAGGGATAACAAGTGCCAAATCTGAAACCCACATTATCAGTAAACCCTAATGTGGAATCATATTTGAAGCCGGCTTCACTGTGAACTTTTGGAGTGATCCTGATATCGTAGTGCAAATAATGCTGGCGAACACTGACTATTTCATGTCCCAACAAATGTTCGATCTGTCCCTTTTGCCTCCTGAGTTCGTCAGTATCGTTGTACGCATACCAGGATGCATGCAAGCCTATTTCCCACCCTTTTTTATCAATTTCTTGCATCATCTCGGACGCGCTGCACCGTTTTCCGTCAAAAGCCACACTATCGGAAAACGCATAATTACAATCCACCTCGTGCCTTTTAGTCAACCGTTCCGCGAAGAAGAAAAAAGTCGATTTGGCTCCTGCATCTCTCTCTGCCTCTAACCATCTCTCAAAACACCACAGTGGATCCAGAGAACCAATTCGTGCTATACCCTCAACCACAGCATATCCACTTCTAAGGAATCTCTTGAAATCGTAGCTATGCGGCGACTTCAGCAATTCTTTCCACGCATACCTCGTCCGCCGCCATGCCTGCACCGCGGAATACGCGGACACATTATCGACGTCATGTGTTAGACAAACAGCAAAAGGTTTATCCCCTGGCCACCTGGGTTTTGGATGTCCATCGGTCAAAGCTTTCTCATCAATAACAGGATGGTAAAGAAGACCAGGTGGATTCAGTACATTAAATCCAAAATCAGCTCCACTCCGTCCCGGAGGAAACCCCTTCGATAACCGCTCAGCTTCATAGCGCCCTTGAATAAGTTTTTTAAAATCAACCTGCACTACCTGCCCCTCTTTTTTGTCACTTCGTAGACCATTTTGCCTATCTTTGCCAAACCTGCGGTTCTTTTCACAGAATAGTACGGTACTAATTCAGGATTGAACCTCGATACATATTTAGCAAATTCAGACGTATTTGCTTGCATTAAATCAATCTGCTTGAATCCCCTGGCTTTTAAATCTTGCAATACCGCAAGGAGAAGAAATGGATTCGCCCCTGCCCTTCTGAAAGCTATATGTGTGCCAGCGGCCCATGCGTAGGCTCTCTTATTATCCCACAACAGGACACGTGCACATATCACTTCCCCAGATGGTGTCTCTACAGTCCACATGCCGCCAATATTCCTGGATTCAAGTAAGCCAGTAATCCTGTGAAAGAATTCCTTTGAAACTGGCGGATTCAGATTTTGTCTCTTGAAAGTATCTGCAAATAAATCATAGAGTATTGACGGATCCGTCAATTTCTTGACTTTTATTTCTTCCTTAACAGCTTTTCCTATATCCTTTCTAAGTCCCTTCGAAAAACCCTGTTCAATATCATTTTCCAGGTTAAGGTAATAAGTGTAATGAATATCGCTATCCCAGCCATTCCAAACAAAAGGTCTGACGTCGACAAACTCGGGAGGGCCAGCTATTCTCACATAATGAAAATGCTCGTTATCAAATGCGCTGCACAGGGAATCTACGATTTCACCGAGTGCCTGTTCTTGTTTTCTTCTCTTATCGCCCGGTGATTGCAGCAAAATAAGTCCTCCATAAGGAGTCATCTCGGCTGTTGAAGATGCCATTCTAAGAATTCTTTTCAATTTGTAAATGAACAATGAACATCCACCGATTAATTGGTCGTTCTTAAAGCATCCATAAATCTTAAATTTCTTATTCAACAACTCACTGCAGTTATCTAACCAGAAGCTCTTATGGAATATTGTTCCACACGGAGAAATATCAACTAACCGGTCCCATAACCCGTATTCGTCTTTATCCAGCTCTCTAATTTCAATACCAGACATCAGCAGCTCCCTTTGCGCTGTCTGACAAGTCTCTGTATGTTTTCTCTGAGTGTTTTGTCTTCCCATATTATAAGTGTGTAATACAAAACCGTGCCAAGGCATCCAACCAGCAAAATTCCTGACGGGTTGAACTTAAGAACCCATTTGGCCAGAGCAACTATTCCCATTATTGGCATGGAGTATGAGATATACTTGCCCAAATAGTACAGGGCCCGGCTCTTAGGAATACCAACACTTGATAGAAGCCAGAAGCACTTCCAGAAAGAAATTATAAAGCCTGTCCCTGCGAAGAAAGCCAGTGCAATTCTCGCATTCCCCATTACACCACCCAAAACCAGAGATATTAGACGGGTTATAAACAAAATGATACTAAGAAGTAAACCCTGTGCCTGTTTTCCAAGAACACTCACCAGAGCACTAATTGGCGATGACAGAAAAACAAGAAACATCCAAGTGCCTAGAATCTGAACATACACTCCAGCCTCCGCCCAGCTCTTACCAAGAACAACTATAAAAGCTTCCTTCCCTATGAGTGTCAAAAGAAAAATTGGGAAAATACCAATAGATACAAGACGTCTAAAAACGGCTTCTACAACTTTAGCAAGGTTTCCAGTTCGTTGTGCTTCAGCAGCCTGTTGGTAAAACACTTGAGCAATTGCCCTACCCAATAAACCCATTGGTAAGTTTATGAGTCCGTGGCCTAATGCATAAAATCCCACAACAGTAGGAGAAAAGAAAAAGGCTAATAAGAAAGGTGGAAGTCGCCGAGATGTGGTGTTTAAAAGAGCGGACCACGTACTAAACAAAGGAAATTTTCTGTACTCCTTTAACCCCTTTACTATCTTTGACAAATGAATACCTTGCAGTAGTAAATAGCGGCTGTCCTTCCATACCCGTCTGGCTAAGAACCCTGTCGCGATAACGGAGCCCACTACTTTCCCCAATATGAGTCCGCCTGCACTTGCATGTTCAGATACTCCAATACCTAACCGTACCACAGTTCTTGTTCCGGAACTGACCACTTGCGCAGCAGACAAATGCCCAAATTTTTCCATACGTGAGCTCCAGTAATTTAGAGTTAAGAAAATCCCTCCAACAAAAAGTGTGGGAGGCACCAGCCAGAGATATAACGTCAAATCAGGCATTTTAAAGAACTGGGCAATCTGACTGCGCCAGAACACCACTGTTAAAGCACTTAGCCCTGTAATAATCACAACAAAAAATATACTACCCCATAAAAGACTGGATGCTTCGTCATTTTTCCTGGGTAGCATGATAGACAACTCATAGCGGAAACAGACAATTACCCCGATAATTCCGGTAATAGAACCAAAAACTGCTGCTATCCCAAAGGCCTTCGGCTCATAAAGTCGAGCAATTACAGGAGAGGCCAGTACTGCTATTCCCTGAGCAATAGCAGCGCCGGTAGTAAGTTTTAATACGTTCCCAACAAAAGTGTTTTGTCTCTCTGCCATGTGTCTTATGCCTCGCTCATAAACCAGGCAGCATCAGCACAACACAGAATAATGTCTCTTAAGTCTATTGATGAAAAGACGTTTGAGACATGCCCTTATTAATGATTTCAATAACCGGCAGCACACTACTGCAAACGGTCGGAGGTCTTTTGAATCGTAGACAGCATAATATTTCTTCTTTGCCGTGAAATTCCTTCGAAAGTTAGCCAGGTATCCCTTCCTCCGCATCAAATTTTCCACCTCGTGCTTTATATATATAAGATGAAATAATTCTCTGTTCTGAGTTGGTTCAGCGACCTCCATCCCCAGAGCATCCTTCAGCTGGGCCTCGTAGAGATTCACGCCGGAATATAAACCAACAGCGTTCCACATCGTTGAACGCAGATTCACTTCTATTAATTTATACGTCCCGTCTCCATAATCATATTTAAATTCAGGTTCAGCAATACCGAAGGTATCCATTGCATCAAGAAGTTTTTCTCCCTGTTCCTCTATAATTTTCGGAGCCTGGTTTGAAACGCTGCCAAATACACCATAATCATCAGGATGTTGAGATAATTTCTTACCTGTCCAACCTGCGAGTATTCTGTGTGTCCTGGGGCTTCTATAGGCAGAATATGCATAGATATTATCAGCATCCCCGGGAACAATTTCAGAAGCTACAAAGGAGAAACCTCTCTCTATGATTCTTTTTAGAACAGCCTCTTTGGTGTCCAGATCCGTATCACTGCTAAGCACCAGTGATCTGAAAATAACGCTCAATTCTTTATAAATTCTGGCAGGTTTTATGATAACAGGATACTTCAGCTTCTTGACGTTTCTTATCTCGTCTATTGAAGTTATTCTTACCGTCTTCGGCACGGGAATTCCTATCCGGTCGCAGATCATGTATTGATTCCATTTACTCAGGTTTTCCATGGTATTCGCGGGGTTTAGTGGAACAAAAGAAAAAGAATTGATTTCGCGGTAAATACCGTTAAGGTATTCCAGGTAGAAATCATCGGTAGGATAGAACACCAGATAATCATAGGACTCTCTCAGCTGCTCGATTCTGTTCTTAAACTGTTTGCTCGACCTGTCAAATAATAATACTCTATCTACCCTATTGCTGTGCGCAGCTATATTCCTCTTATAATCCAGCAGAACAGTATCGAATTCCGTATCTTTTATGCGACCTAATGATTTAATAATATTATAGCCATTAACGTATCCCCCTAGAACAACTGCTGCAGTCCGTCTCAAGAACTCATCTCCTCTCCAGAGCCTCCACTGGTGGAGTTGTCTTCAAGAAATTCGGTCAGACGAAGAATTTCAATTATTTTCAATCGGCTGGAGCGAATTGCCCTTCAACCTGTATTCCTTGCCACATGCACTGCAAGTTCTCGTGTTGGCACTGACTTTAACCCTGTTGGCGCATTCACACATCCATCCCATTACTGTTGCAGGATTTCCATGAACCAGAGCATAATCCGGAACTTCTTTTGTAACCACAGCACCGGCTCCTACAAAAGCATATCTTCCAATATCATTCCCACAGACTATTGTTGCATTCGCGCCGATTGTTGCTCCCTTCCCGACAACTGTTTCCCTCAATTCACTCATTCTTGGTATTGCACTTCTCGGGTTATATGTGTTTGTAAATACACATGAAGGACCGCAGAAGACATCATCTTCCAGGGTCACACCTTTATAAACTGAAACATTATTCTGAATCTTCACATTATTTCCGATTACGACTTCAGGGCCAATTACAACATTCTGACCAATTCTGCAATTTCTACCAATCTTTGAGTCACTCAAGATGTGGCAGAAATGCCATATTTCGGTGCCATTACCAATCTCCACAGCATCATCTATGTAAGATGATTCATGAACAAAGAATGTTTTCTCTTTCAAGTATTACCCTGCCTGTCCATGGATTCCTGTGCTTGTTGAAGAACTCTCAATACCTTTAGTCCCTCTTCACCATCTGTAAGCGGGGAGACTCTTCTCTCCACGCAATCTATGAAATGCCTGCAACTTTCTCGTAGTGGTTCCTTCTTCTCGACATTGACTATTTCCCCCTCTGCTCTTGAAACCACAGGAACACCGGCACTGCCTTCGGTCCTATGTGAGAAAATAACCAGCTTACTATCACTCAGATCATCAAAAACTGCCATCTTGCGGCTGCCAATGACAACAAATTTCTGCTCTTTAAATGGATTTAACCAGCTCACGAACAAATGTGCGTTGATCCCGTTAGGAAATCTCATGAATGTAAGAGTCACGTCTTCCACAGCATGCTGGAGGTAAATTGCCCCATGTGCCGCAACACTTTCAGGCAACTCTCCGGCAACGGAAAGAATAAGGGAAATATCGTGTGGGGCAAAACTCCAGAGGATATTCTCGTCCTTTCTTATCTTCCCGATATTCAGTCTGTTAGAATAAATATAGTTGAGTTTACCCAGCTCATCTTTCTGAAGCAACTCCTTAAGTTTCAGAACCGCAGGATGATATTGCAGGATGTGGTCAACCATCAGTATTCTGTCTTTTTCCGCGGCAAGCCTCACAATCTCCTCACCTTCATTTACCTTAAGCGCAAGTGGTTTTTCGACAAGAACATCTTTCCCGCTCAGGAGGACTTGCCTCGCCAGTTCAAAATGTGTAGCTGCAGGTGTTGCAATAGCCACACCTTCTATTTGACTGTTCAGGACCTGGTCAATGGATTCTCTTATATGTATACCAGGATATTTCTCCTTCATACCCCTTAATCTGGTGGCGTCTGAATCACAGATAGTGTGCAGGACGCCCAGTTCATAGAAATTGCGGACCAAGTTCTTGCCCCAGTATCCACAACCAGTAACTGCCACCTTCGGTCTATTCACAGTAAGTCCCGACTAAAACAATTTTCATCCCTTCAATTGTATACTATGTTTGCTAATGTGTGTCAAAGAGTTTTTGTCTTAATGGAAAAAGCCCTGCTGTGTACTGCCTGAATCGCAGATTGACACTGAGGGAAAACGGAATCTATGTTACAATAAAGAGAGGTGAAAAACCAGGGAAAGCCAATAGACAGATTTATGAGAATTCTTAACCCTTTCTGGTCAGTGCTTTTTGTGGTTTTTATTGCGGTTCTTGCGGTATTTCTCGGATTGCCCGAAAATGCAGCTGCATGTCTAACATGTCTATTCTTTCTGGTTATTGTCATCTTGCATCCGGTAAATGGCGTATATTTTCTTCTGCTCGTTATTCCATTCTTTCTCGGTAATTCCAAACGTCCCTACTACCTCATGCTTGAATTCTTTGTGTATGCCACGATTCTATCAGCTATTCTCTGGTCTGCAAAAAGGAAGCATCAGAAAATTCCATATACGTATCCTATCCTGCTTTTCTTCGTCGTCTCTCTATGCAGCCTCCCTCTGAATCTGAAAGAACTCTTCTGGGAAATATGGGCATGGTCTCCAGGTAGATTACTCCGTATTCTTGTCAGTTCTCACGAGGGTTACAATCTCTATTATGTCCGAACAGTTCTCAACCTTGCCAGTGCTGTTCTGCTCTATTTTGTAACCGCCGCTTTTCTTCTGAATTGCAAAGACCTCGGCAGGATTTCCAAACCAGTAGCAGTTATCGTGCTTATTACGATTATATTTGGTTTACTATTTCTCTACGATGCTATCCCGCATGGCGGAAGATACCTGAGCCTCTCTCTCGCTGGAGTGCAGCATAGTGCTATGACTGCCTTTGCATATAACCGCGGGTATCTGGCGCAGTATCTCATTGTGACTTTCCCCTTGATTGCATTTCTTCTGTCCGGCTGGAAGAATCACAGGAGACTCTCGCTTGCATTTTTTCTGATAGTTATTATGTGTATATCCGCCGTAGCGCTCACATTTCAGAGAGGTCCAGTGGTTGCCTTGACTTTGCAGGTTCTTTTACTCCTGGTTCTTTACCTGTATGTTTCTGGCAGAACGAGAAAGGGCTTTTTTCTATCATTTGGAATCATAATAGCTATAGTAGCCATTTTGCTCATCACAGACCAATTCCTCCTTCATGGCAGGGGACTACGTCGTCTGACAACCGTGGGACCCGGGTATCGCTTGCAATTATGGAAAGCATCCTCGCAGATGTTTCTGGAAAATCCCGTGCTTGGTATCGGATTGGGGAAACACCATTACTTCTTCCCACAGTATGCTGAGCTTGCCAGAGTCCCATGGAAGAGCAGCCGTTGGTTTGGCAGAACCACTGCCCACAATGTTTGTCTCCACCTTCTAGCGGAGCAAGGAATTATTGGCCTTGCTTGCTTCATTTTTCTGGTTAGCAGAATTTTCACCGATATTTCTAAGAAACTCAAGATTATGACTCAGGAGCACAGAGCAACTGCAATTACAATTGCAATTTCCTTATGTGGCTGGCTTGCCCTCGGATTATTCCAGAATATGTTCTACCTCCGCACCATGCAGATTTTCTTCTGGGTTATGCTTGGTTTTCTGGCTGTTATTCTGCATGGCCACATCCAACCAACCAAGATCTCAAAGAAGACTCTGATAGTAACGTCTATTTGCGTATTGCTCCTCTTTTCCTACCGCATTTTCGTTGTTGCAGGATATCCCTTCCCTGATGACTATTCTGTCGGCTTTTATGATCGGGAAATTCAGCCTGATGGAATGGGAGCACGCTGGATGGGCAAGAGAGGCGCTCTGAGAATTTCCATTGAAGACGAAGAACTTCTGCTTAAGTGCAGAGTAGCCTTGCCTGCAATAGGCAAGAAACCACAGAATCTGTATATTACTACAAGTGAAGGGTTTTCAAAAGATATTACGGTGAGTAATCAGGACTGTTTTGAAACAAGAATTCCGGTAAAGGGGAAAATCGATGAGCACATGTGGGTAAAATTGAGAGCATCTCGCACAGTGATTCCGGCTGAAGAGGGATGGTCTGAGGATACCCGCATGCTCGGCGTAATGCTTTACGATGTTAGGTGGCTACCGTCCTCTTCTGGAGATGATTACAAAGATAGTTTTCACTAAGATATATAGATTCAATAGAAGAGACCTCTTTTGAACATACAAAAGGTCATATTTCACCTTGTGCTGGGGGTTCAAATCATAGGAACCTCTAATCTGCGCGAGACCGGTTAAGCCTGGCTTCACAGCTAATCTGCTCCCGCGTAGAACCTCATGAAGTTTCGTAAAATGAGGTCTTTCCGGCCGCGGTCCAACCAGGCTCATATCTCCACGTATCACATTGTATAGCTGGGGAAGTTCATCTAACCGCACTTGCCTCAGGAGCCTGCCTAATGGCGTAACTCTCTTGTCCCCCAAAGAAGCCCATATCGGTCCAGCATGCTTTTCTGCATCGTTTATCATCGTTCGAAATTTGTATAAGGTAAATATCTTCCCGTCTTTCCCTACCCTGTCCTGTGTGTAAAGAATAGAGCCCGGAGGAAAGACCTTTATAAGGAAAGAGATCAGAATAATCAAAGGGATAGAAATAGACAAAACAAATATGCTAAGTATGAGGTCCAAGTCCCTTATCAAACACTCTTCAGCGAAGAGTTTGTTTGCAACAAACCGTCCCGTGCAAGTATTCAACGCGATAACCTACTCCCTGATAGAATGTACGATATGGTCCTATATACCGCCGAATCCTAACTTGATATAGCTCGAAAATCCTTTGAGCGGCAGTTTATACTGTAAGTGCACCCCCATTGCTATTATTGCCCGGAGAGGAGGCCACCAACATCTCTATTGATTAGTTCCGAATATGTCATTGAGCAGGCTCTGCAACTTGTTTCTCAAAGTAGTATAGGAGAAATACTTCAAGGCCAGGCGGTAATTGTGTTCGCAATTCTCCCCGCACAGATCCGGGTTGTCCAGTAC
>SDBU01009771.1_pt1 | contig 10724 bp, 11 predicted proteins | sample 2277071 | NCBI WGS metagenome assembly SDBU01 (sample SAMN10397929, study PRJNA504765) | marine sediment metagenome | isolation source: marine sediment core GS08_GC12, 126 cmbsf | place: Arctic Ocean: Gakkel Ridge, Loki's castle | collected 2008
TACAACTTTTGATGAAGATGCCAGAAGAATAACAACAATATTTAGTACACAAGATGGAAGTGTTTCAACAGTTCAGCTTAATGCAACACAATTTACAGGCTACGGAAACACAACAGTATGTAGCCATTTATTAACTACATCCTCTGGAACATTAATTTGTGATATACCAGAAAGTTTTGGAAATGTTACAGTAATAGCAGAGTTATTCTCTTCGAATTCTCCTGATAGATTAATAGCAACTTATATCTTTTCAGTTGAAGAAGATGCCTTAGATATTTTTGGATATACTGGAATAATTTTAGTTTTTATTCTAATTGTAACATTACCTTTCCTTTTAATATCTTCAACAATTGGAATGATAATCGGAGTATTTATTGGATTGATAATAGCTACATTGTTAAATCTTTATGAGGGTGGAGGAATACTTGGAGTAGGTGCTACAGTAATTTGGGCAATAGTTGCTGGAGGAATAATAATATGGAAAATATCTCAGGGAAGAGGAGAAAGTTGATCATAGAACTATTTACCAAAATTAGAAAGAACAAACCTGGATTTTTCAAGTGGGCTTATTTTAATATTAGGACTATTGTTGTTGTTATCTTTGTTTTGTTTTTAACTATCCCATTCATTCAATATACATTTTTGGGGTTTATACTTAACTTCGTTTCATATCTTGCTGGTTATACCACAGTTCTCTTTGGAATTTATTATTGGAAATTTATTTTAAAGGATAAGGAGAAATAATATCTCTAGCTTTTCTTTCTTTTTGGCTCAACCTTTTTCTTTCTTTTGGTTAACGAAAGGTTTAAATAGTAGTTATTACTAATAATAATAATAAATAAAATGAGGTGATTACCTCACCTCAAGGAGTTATCAAATGTGGATTCGAAAACTCTTCAAAAGATTATTTGCAAGGAGATATATAAATCTTGCGAAGATTCAGAACTTAAAGAAAGTGGGCTTAACGCCCATTTTCTAATTTATGATCAAGTTGCTCCAACTCTCCTACAGGAGAGTAAATTAAAATGGAAAAAAAAATTAAAGTTATGATTGAAATAGAAAAACAAATTAAAGTGACTCAATATTTTTGTTCAAGATGTGGTCATAAGTGGATTCCGCGAATTGTAAGAAGACCTGTTACTTGCCCAAAATGTAAATCTCCATCATGGGATAAACCAAGAAGGAAAATTAAAATCAAAAAGAAGTAGAGAGGATTTGGACGCTATCCTGATCCCCTCAATTAGAATAAACAAAAGTTTGCAAACAACAAGAATATAGAGTTCTTGTTGGTTTAAGTAATTTACTAAAATGAAAAAAGAAGACAAAAGAAATAAAGAATATGCGCATAGTTTTATGTGCATAAGAATTTTAATAAAAGATTTAGGGGGTATGCGCATAGTTTTATGTGCATAATTGAGTATGCCTTCTGTTAATATCTATCTTGATGAAGAATCTTATGAGATAAAAAAAAGTATTCCAAAAGGGGAAGTTAGTAAAATAGTTCAAAATGCAATAAAAGAATATGTTGGATTTAAGGTTACAATGGAACAAGTAACGGAAAAAGTTAGAAATTTTCAAAAAAGCGAGAAAAACATCAAAGAAGAATTAAAAATCTGGAAAAAGAGATTAAAAAGTATGCGCATAGTTGAAAAAAACAAAGCAATAATTAAGGAAAAAGAAGATAAAATAATGGTGGAAAATTACAAAAGAGAAACGCAAAAAGAGAAAATAAAAGAATATAATGCTTTATTTAAAAAGATGTTAGAGTGGTTTGTTATCGACGATAAAACAGCAAAAAAATTAACAGAAGAGATTGTTAAAAATGGTTCTGTGGAAGATGGAAAATTCATAGGTTGGGTTAATTATGTAAAATCCAAAGGAGTGAAGAAAAGAGAATGATATCTCTCTATATACATATGTATAGAGAGAGAGAGAGAGAGAGAGAGAGAGAGAGAAGAAGAAGAAGAAAAATGCAACAAAATGAACACAAAAACCCCAATTTTGAATGAAATAATTGAAAAATTAAAACAAAGAAACATAGACATAGCAATAGCAAAATCGCAGACAGCAGAAGAAATTTTGGTAGAAATGAACAGCAAAGTTAACTAAATATAATAAGATAGTAAAAGAGGAATGCCTTACAAAGACCCACAAAAAAAGAGAGAACACGCCACTCAATATAACTTACGGAAAGAAGTAAGGGCAAGAAAAAAAAAATATAATAAGAGATATAATATAAAAAATAAAGACAAAAGAGCAGACGCTTATTTTTTATTACGCCTGAAACAATTAAACAATAGACCTCCTCGCCCTTGCATTGTTTGTGGGGAAGATATCCCTTTCAAAAGGTATAAGAGAAAACGAGATAATAAAACTTGCTCATCGATGTGTTCGAGAATTTACCTCAGAATCTCTGCTCACACTGCTGCTCGATTGCGTCAAGCGAAAAAATCAAAAGAAGCCAAAATAAAAAAGTCAATATTAAAAATAATGGGAAAAGCTATCATTAAGGATATAATTGATCCCTCTTCATTAAAAACATTGAGGGGAGTATTGAAAACAATAGATGATGACGCAGAAGTTTTATTGGGAGGAAAAAAATAAAAAAAATGCAAATTTCAACAATGGGTTGGTTCGGAATTATTATCGCTTGCATACTTGCAGTTATAATATACCAAAAATTAAAGGAACATAAATAGAAAATGACTAAACAATATATGAGAAAGAATTATAGAAATTTAACAAAGTCCGAGAGGATCTTCAGATTACAAAGAGAAATAAAAAAACTAGGAGAAGAAAGCAATCCTTTATATAAAAATTATCTTTCATCATTAAATAAACAACTAAAGGAATTAGAAAAATGATAATCCCTATCCTTGCTGCAATAATTATAACAGTTATTTTAATCCTCTTGGTCAAAGCATTCGTTGATGATCATGTGTCAAGGCAAGAATGTTAAATTTTAATACAATTACAAAGGAGGTTTACATAATGGATAACAAATCAGATTATCATAAATCAAATGGCTTTTTCGCTGAGAATGAGGAAGAAGATGAAGAAGACTTTGATAATAATGATCATGTGTTTTAATCTCTTGCGTGGTCGCCTTTAATGGTTGTTAATGTAGTTATTCTTCACTCATTTCAAAGGGAAAACCCCAAATTTGAGCTTATTAAGACCTAAAAACGACTATTCCTATGCCCAGGCGCCTATTAAGTTATATTATCAAGTGACAATTTTTCATTCTCTCCTCCCTCCTATATGTAATAGGGCTTAATATCATACTCTTCAAGGTAATATGATACTATTGATATCAATACAGCGCCCACGCACATATCATTTAATTCTGTGGGGCTTATTGTTTGGCTCTCCTCTCCTCTCTATTAATAGGACCGATGGCTTGAGTGCCTATTGATTTAGTTAATCTCCTCAAACAATAACAAAGTATTGCAAGGAGAATAATAGTGATGAAAAGTGAGAGTTAATAGATACACTCTTCACCGATTAACTAAATCATTCCATAAGAGATATAAACAATAATTTCCTAATGTTATGATGTTTGGCTTTGCAACAAAGAAGAGAGTGAAGAAAGAACTAAAGAAGATAGCTGATTCTTTTAGAGTGAGAGATGAAGAGATATTCAAGAAAGCAGATCAGAAAGAAGTTAGGGCATTAAGAGATGAACTTAATCAAATGAAAGGAGCTATCTCTGTTTTATTAAATAAGTCTCAAGTCCAAGTCCCAATTAGTATTAAGAAGTCTCAGGGACTTATTGAGACAAAGATAATCAATAGGGTTAGAAGAAGTAAAAAAGCATTGGTAATGTCTGAAATAAGCAAATTAAAGGATAATCATTCAGTAGTTGAGATGTATGAAGAGATTGTCTTGAATAAGGGGATTTGTAGCAAGGCTTCGTATTATCGCTATATCCAAAATCTCAAAAAGTCTAATGAGATTAAATTGAGACAATATTGAGATTATCCTTTCTGCCCAAACTTTGCGGACTGGACTTCGGACCGAACTAAACAAACAAACTAATTATGAAATTATATTATAGAAGGAAAGGAACTTATGCTGATGGGAGAATGAAGATTGTTTTAGAGAGTAAAGCAAAGAAGCGAACAACTTCAAGAACCCTCCCACTCCCAGAGGTTATGTGGGAAATATTAGGACACCCTAAAAACAATACAATTTCAAAGGAGAATAAAGACACCTAAACTCCTTGCACTAGGGGGTCCCCTAGTATACGACGAGAAACACTCAAAATGCTTCGCACAATCTACATTGTTGGTAGTTTTGAGAGAATTAGTAGATTTAGCTCAGTCCAACTTAGCTAAATATAAATCATGCTCCAAAGAACAATCTCGGCTCTGTCTTAATATTCAATCTAGCCAATTGAAAGATTTTGTTACACGCAGGGCAGAAATTAAAGTCTGCCCTTCTTTTTCTCTTTTTACTAACATTTATATACTATCATCAGTTAGTAAAAGCATGGTTAAAAGTAGAAAGAAATATTTTCAACAATACAGAAAGAAAAATAGATTATCAATTAAAAAACAGAAACAAGGTTATTATAAAAGAAATAGAAAAAAATTAATCCGTTATCAAAATAAATTTAATAAAAAACACTATGGCTAGAACATTCGCACAGTTTCCAATAGCAAATAGAGAAGAAGCAATTCGAAATCTTAATAGAAAACTTGCAGGAAAAAGAATCGTTTTTAACACTCAAGAAAGTTCAATGGCTTTCGATCAATTGATAAGGGAAGGTGGGCAGACAGTAAAAAAACAATTATCTCAAGCTGCCGCAACAACAACAGCATTAAGAGCAGCAGGAATTGAGGATGTTGGAGAATTAATTGGGGTAAGAAAACAACTTGGTTTAGATGAACCAATAAAGTTTACTGGAATATCAACTCCTGGATTTTTTCCAGGACCTAAAAAAGTATCTCCTGGAATGGGGATTAAAGTTGATCCTAAAATATTTGAACCAAAGAAGGTTGATCCAAATTTACTGGTTGGAAAAGATGTTTATACAATAAAGGGAACAAAAACAGAAATGGGCGCTCCAGTTTTTACAGCAGCAGAAGTTGCTAAAATGTCAAAAAAGCCAGACAAATTTTTTACTGCACCCCCAATAGAGATAGTTGCTGAAATGGGCGTTCCTGTATTCACACCAGCAGAAATAAAAAAAATCTCCCCAAAATCTTTAACAATTTCAGAAGTAAAAACATTTGATAAAAAGATAAGCGATTTAGATATAACAATTAGTAGAGCAAAAACAAAGATAGGGGAGATTATTGATAGGGCGCTTCCAACAAGGGAGGGAGGGATAATTGAACTTCTTGGATTAGGGAAGGAGGTAATAAAAGAGCCAACTCTAAAGTTTGAAACAAAAACCGTTACTACTGATATTACACCATTTACTTTATCTGGGAGAGGAACAGTTCAAACCTCTCAAAGAACAAAAACTTTCTTCGAACAAATGGGTGTTAACCCAAACGATAAAAATGCACAGAATCTTGAAAAAAATGTTAAATCAATACAAAAAGGTTTTGGTAATAATCTTATAACAGAAACAGAAGCAAATAGGAAAATGGATGATGCTGTTAAAAAATATACTTCTGCTGCAATAGTTGCTGGAATTGCACCCTCTTTTGCTGCAGGTGCAGCATTTACTGTTATTAGAATGATTCCTGTAGTAGGACAAATTGCAACTGGATTATTAAGTGTTGATATGTTATTGAAAAGAAAAGTATTTTGGAAACAATTGACAGAGTTTCCTATTGAAACAATAGCCCAAACTGGTGCTTTTCTTCTTGGTGCAGGTATGACTACATTTCTTTCTAAAGGAATTTCTATTAGTGCAAAAGGAAAACTAAAGGTAAATCCAAAGGCATATCTAGCAGAACTTAAAAAAGTAGGAAAAACAACACAAAAAATCGCAGATCTTGTAGTTAAAGGAATACCTAAAGGGAAGAAAGGTTCTTTTGCTCAAGCTGCACAAGTTTTAGCAAAACAGGTAAAGAAGAAGGGGAAGAAAAAAGTAAAGAAAAAAGAGATAACAACAAAACAAGCATTAGAACTTTTTAAGAAACAATATAGAACTCAAAAGATAACAACAGTAGAACACATTCTTCGTAAGGCACAGCTTAAAAATGGAACAATTACTAAATCAACAATCCAAAAAGTTAACACCTTTTTGAAACAATCTGGAATGAAACAATTGGAAATTAAAAATATATTTGCAGAAATTTCAAGGAGACAAGCTATTCAAAGATTAAGGTGGAATTTAAAAAATGGATATATCAGTAAAAAACAATTTTCTTCTTCATTTACCAAATTAAAGAATTTGAGACAGCAGTTAATAAAACAAGTAACTACACAACTTAAAAAACCAAAAGTAAGAATAAAGAAACAAACATTTACGCAAATCCAAAAACAAAAAGTAATTACAGGTTTAAAGAGTATGCAACAACTACAAGTTTTAATCAGAAGAAAGTTACAAACTAAATTAAGTTCAAATCAGATGAGATTGTTGCTGCAACAATTAAACTCATTAGAAAGACAAATTCAAGTAGTCAGACAAACATCAGGGGTAAAATTATCTCAAAAGCAAAGACAATCTCTTTCAACATTACAAAGACAATCTCAATCTCTTAAACAATCATTAAGCCAGAAACAAACACAGAAGCAGAAACAAACACAGAAGCAGAAACAAACACAGAAGCAGAAACAAACACAGAAGCAGAAACAAACACAGAAGCAGTTACAGAAACAAAAGCAGAAACAAAAGCAGAAAGCAGCTTTATTGAAAATACAAAAGAAAGTTACGAAAAAGGTTACGAAAAAAGTTGTTCCAAAAATAACAACAAAGCCAAAGCCCAAAAAAAAGCCAAAGCCAAAACCAAGACCGAAACCCAAACCAAAAAAGAAAATAATCCCTTCAATAAAAATAAAAAGAGTTCCAAAGAAAAAGAAGAAGAAAAAGAAAGCTAGGAGTTTTCATGTTTATGCTCGTCCTTTAAAAAAGAGAGGAAAGAAAAAACCTAAACTCGTTAGAGTGACAAAGAAATCCATTTCTAAATCCAGAGCAAGAGATTTAAGAAATTATATTGTTGATAAATCCTTGTCAAAAACAGGGAAAATTAAAGGAAGCTCAAAAAAACCAAGCAAAGGATTTCTTAAATCTCCTCTTGGCTACTCAAAGCGGACAAGACATAAATTCAGAAAGCACAAAGTAAGAAAAGGAAAAAGGATTCCATTAAAACATGGAAAGGTAATAGAAAAATCAAGATATTTTAGCGATTCTGCGAGTGAACGGAAAAAATTGACAGTCCTCCGTAAGATTGCACAAATGCAGCAAATTGCTTCAAGAAAACGAACACCTATTAAACGGAGAGTAGCAGTTAGAAGAAAGCTAACCAATGTATCGAAAAGAAGGAGAACTAACGCCACAGCCATTAAGAGAGCGAGAAAAATACGCTCCGTCAATAGAATCAGGGCAAAAAGGAAGAAATTTACTAAAAGGCGTGTTAAGAGAAGAATTATTAGAAGAAAGCCAATAAAACGAAGAGTTATTAGAAGAAAACCAATCCGAAGAAAAGTGGTTAGAAGAAAGCCAATTAGAAGAAAAAAACCAGTTAGAAGAAGAAAGAGAATTAAGGGGTTGATAGACTATTTTTAAAAATGGAAAAATTTACAGATAAAAAAATATTTAGAGTAATAAAGAATGGGGATAATAAAATACTAGTTATTCTATTCGTAGCTATTTTTGTTTTTTTAACTATTACACTAATCAAGGTTCTTCCAGAATTAGGCATGGAATATGATGCAGAGATGATTAAAGGAAATTTGCACATAGATTATGATCGTTCCACTTTTGCTGATCCAGATGCTTTGGTTTGGATTGAGGGATTACCAAAAGAGAGATACTCTATTGGAATAAGTGAAATTATAATTTATGATTATGAAAAAGAAGATGATATCTTTTTTGTGCATATAGGGGGTAATGAATGATGAATAAAAAAATATTTATTTTAATGTTTTGTATGGCTTTATTACTTGTCCCAATTATTAGTGGAACAACAACTTCATATACATCATCATTAGATAAAGTTTGTAACAATGTAGATGGAAAGATAGTTTGCACTAATACCTTGTATTCTGGAATTAGAAATGTTTATGAAGATGATGAATGGAAAAGAGTTGAAAATGCAAGAAGTTTAGTTGGTTCTGGAATAGTTCCAGTTATTCTTGAAAATGATAAAGATTTTCCAGTTGAAGTAGTTGATTATAATTATACTTCTATCAAAGTTAATTTAAATCCAAGAGGATTTAATATTTTCGTTAAAGATGTTCCAGTTAGAGTTTGGGAGGTTAAAGACGAAGATAGTAAGGTAGGGGATTTTAAAAATACTTACGAAAAGGTTGTAGATGAAGATATTAGTTATTGGCTTTTAAATCAACAAGAAACAAAAACCTATGGTTTTGGTTTGGGTAGTATTTTAGAATTTGGTTATAATTCTACGACGATTATCTTACAAGATGCTAATACTGAAAATTTAGATGATACTTTTGCAGATCAATTAGCTCCTACTACAGCAAGGGGGGGGAGCCTTGCTATAGATAACAGAGGTTATGGTAGTAACAATGATAGACCATATTTTAAATTTAATATTTCTTCTTTTTCTTCATTAATTGATAGTGTAGAAAAAGGAAACGCTTCTTTTAATGCTTGGTCTTTTGATGGAGATGATCCTCCCTCAACTTTTGGAATCTATCAAGTTTATGAAGATAATTGGAATGAAGAAAGTTTAACTTGGAATAATCAACCTTGTGGTAATGGGGATCCTTTTATTAATTCTACTGCTTGTAATTTGACTTCTGAAAGTAATTTTGAATCGAATAAGACAGATATGTGGATGATCTGGAATATTTCAGAAATGCTCACAAAACAATTAAGTGAAAATGCAAATTCATTATCTTTCACATTCAATAAAACAGCTGGGAGTATTGGTGGAAATACATATAAGCCAAAAGAATCTGGTGATCCATCATTAAGACCTTATTTGAATGTAACTTATTATGTTCCATTAGCAATAAATGTAACTTCTCCCATCAATCAAACTTATGCAACAATACCAACAACATTAGATTGGACGATTGGGGGGGCAGAAGAACAGGCGTGTTGGTATTCTTCTGTTTTAGGTGGAGCAAATACAACCGTAACCTGTGGAGATTTAACTACAGCAATATCTCCAGGACAAGATTCATCAACTTATACTATGTGGACTAATGATAGTTCTAATAATGTATTAACAAGTAATGTAACATTCTTTGTAGATTCAATCGATCCTTCAATAACTATTGATGTTGCACAATCAACACTTGCAGGGTTACAGCTAATTCCCTATAATATTTCAGTAAACTTTACTGTAATAGATACAAACCTCAAAAGTTGCTGGTATAATTCAACTTGGAGTTCTGCAATAACTAATATGACTTGTAACCAGAATTTAACAAACATCTCCTTATCTAATTATGAAACAGATCATATAATATATCTTTATGCAAATGATAGTTTAGGAAATGAAAAATTAACATCGAAGGTTGTTTCTATTGATGCAGTTGAAATAGCACAATATTATTTGAACTCAACAACAGAAGGAAGCATTGCTCCATTTCAAATAAATTTATCAATTAATCCTTTAACAGTAATCACAATAAAAGATTTGTTTTATAATTATACAAATATGGGTGCTGGAACATTAACAGCGATTGGAGGAGATAACTATTCTATTACAAAAAGTATTGAAATCCCAGTTATTGTTGGTGGTGGAGTTATAGATTTCTATTGGAATTTTAGTTTAGATGATGGAACTCTTTTTAAATCAGTAGTAAGGAATCAAACAATCGCAACACTAACAATAGATGATTGTTCTATTCAAGGAACTCTAGTTTTTAATTATAGTTTGAAAGATGAGGAAACTCAATCAGTAGTAAATATCAATGGTAATAGTTTAAACTCAACTATTGATATTGATGTTAAATTTTTTACTATTAGCACAAATACGCTAGTAGTTAATTATTCAAAGAGATATACAAATAACACAAATCCTCAAATATGTGCTACTGATGAAACCTTAAATAATACTCAATATAGTGTGGATGTGGTAGCAAGATATGAATCTACTAATTATGCTACTGAATATTCCCATATTCAAAGTTTTACATTAACAAATAATTCATTCCCACAACATATAAACTTGTTTGATTTGAAGAGTGATGATTCAACAGAATTTTTAATAACTTTTAAAGATGCAACCTTTGCTTTAGTTGATGGTGCATTAATTGACATAACAAGATATTATGTCGATGAAGGATTATTTAGAACAATAGAAATTCCAAAAACAGATTCAGATGGACAAGCAATGGGACACTTTGTTCAGAATGATGTTATCTATACTATCATTGTTTCAAAGGAGGGGGCAATATTAGCTGTCTTTGATAATAAGGTTGCTATTTGTGCAGATGCTACTATTGGTGATTGTCAAATGAATCTAAATGCTTTCTCTACAGGAATTCCTTCAATAGATTTTGAAACTGAATATAATTTAAATTTTGCTACAACTTTTGATGAAGATGCCAGAAGAATAACAACAATATTTAGTACACAAGATGGAAGTGTTTCAACAGTTCAGCTTAATGCAACACAATTTACA
>SDBU01009772.1_pt1 | contig 10724 bp, 6 predicted proteins | sample 2277071 | NCBI WGS metagenome assembly SDBU01 (sample SAMN10397929, study PRJNA504765) | marine sediment metagenome | isolation source: marine sediment core GS08_GC12, 126 cmbsf | place: Arctic Ocean: Gakkel Ridge, Loki's castle | collected 2008
CGTGTTCATCCTCAGTATCGCAAATTCCAAACGGAAGCCGATGAACTCACGCACAGATCGGATGAATTGGTTAATGAGAATATCATCGATCTTGCTGCCATTCACGATTTAGAGACTGCGCTTGAATCAGAAACCCCGCCTGAATTAACCGATCTTGGAATGGTATATGAGGAAGCGGGAATTGCATTACCTGGCATAGTAAAGAAACGCTATGAAGATGTTCGTGGGTTCCATGAATCGATAGTCCGCAACCGCAGAGATTATTTGACGGACGAACTTGAGGCAGCAAGAACGCGTATTGAATCGCGTGATCGGGAAATAATGAGGTTCGATGAACGCTGTTCCGAAATTATGGGGATGCTGAAAAGCTATGGCGCACTCGATAAATTCACGAAATTGCAGGCGGAAGTTGGTCGGCTTGAATCGGAAGTGGAAGCGTTACGACAACGCTTTGAATCTGCAGAAAAGTTGGAGGGAATGAAAAGCGAGTTAGAGATTGAGCGGAATCGCCTTTTACAGCGGCTAAGGCGCGATTTTACGGAGCAGAAAGAACGAGTATCGGAAGCCATCTTGGCTTACGAACAAACTTCCAAGCAGCTCTATGAAGACGCAGGTAGTATGCTTGTTGGAGAAACTGCAAACGGACCAACCTTTCGTTCTGAGATTCATGGCTCGCGAAGCAAAGGCATCAAGAATATGCAGATATTCTGTTTCGACATTATGCTGATGCGCTTGTGTATGCAACGGGGAATAGGTCCAGACTTTCTTATTCATGACAGCCATCTTTTTGATGGCGTAGATGGTCGTCAGGTAATCCGTGCGTTACGTGTTGGCGCAAAAACAGCAGAGGAATTGGGATTTCAATACATCGTCGCAATGAATGAAGATGATGCTTTCAAGGAAAGGGAAGAAGGGTTTGATCTAAATGATTATGTCCTTTCTGTGAGACTTACCGATGCCACAGAAGACGGCGGCTTATTCGGCTTTCGATTCGATTGATTGAAAACTCAACTAAGAAATCGCCTAAACAGACAGTTCGCTAGATGTTCCTTATATCGTGCTGGTGATTTTTGGACGTTAGCCGCGGATCTCCTAACCAATCAGCGATCTATAATCCAACCTTATCTGATGTATGTCCTCCTTCTATCGCCTTTCTGACTTCAGCCGCCTTTCCAGGATTTCCCATCGCCTCGTATGTCTCAGCCATTCTGTCAAGTATTTGGGAACGGTCTCCCCCGTCTTTCAGCGCCGTCTTGTATTCCGCTATGGCGGCTGAATAATCACCGTATTCCATCAGTAGATCCGCGAGTTTTTTATGGTACTTCCCAGGCCGCGGGCTTAGTTTAATAGCAGTCCTGTAGCTGGATATTGCTTCATCCTTCAATCCTTGACTATCATATATCTGCGCCAGGTTGTAGTAAGCGTCTGCCTCTGATGGGTCCAGGGCAATGGCTTTCTTTAGATTCTCCATCGCTTCCGGGATCTTCTTGGTCTTGCGGAGGTTAAGCGCCAGACCTACATAAGCCGGCGCGAAGCTCTCATCCACTGAGATGGCCTTCTCATAGTTCCGGCGCGCTTCGTTCGGCAGACCTCTAAAATCATACACTACGCCCAGATGATACCAGAATGACGCGCGGCGAAGCACGCGCTCCTCGTCGAAATTCTTCATCTTCGGGAACTCTCTACTTCTGAAGCTCAACAGCATATCGTGATTTGGTTTAGCTGTTTTCTGATACAGGCTTCTCGGCGCTGAGAATTCCAGAATGGGGCGGATGTCGGTGTTAATACGCGATCCTTCCACAAGCCGATCCACGCCATCCTCATCCAGTAGATAGCAACTCAGAAGAGCTAATGGTTCCCTCATACTTAGCCGCATAAGGTTCCTTCTTACCTCGGATATATTGTATTTTTCCGCAAGCTGCTTGTAGTCTATGGTCATTTCATCGCCGCCGCCAACCATTATGAGATCTCCTAAAACGGTGTACCATATACTGGTATGCGGAAAAACGGTCTTGAAGGTTTTGATGGCAATCTTCAGATCGTCCGACGATAGGCGATACGTCTGAACCCACTGACAAAGAATTCCTCTGGAAGCAAGTCTTTCCTTGCATGATTGGTAGAACTCCACAGAGAAAAGATTTGCCATGCCCGCCAGCCATAGGTTGGATGGTTCAGATATAATGACGTCATATTTCTGCGTAGTGACATCGAGATAGTTTCTTGCATCATTTATAGTCAAATTGACCCTGGGATCTGCCAGGACATTCCGATTTTCCTCTATGAAGAACTTTGACGCCTCCTCTACGGCAGGGATCAACTCCACGCAATCTATCTTTTTCAGCGGATACAGCGCCGCCACTCCCAGGGTAACTCCGCTGCCCAGGCCTATAACCAGTGCAGTTTCGGGATTTGGGCTTAACAGCAGTGGGATGTGACCCACCATTAGCTGTGTATACATATCTCCACTGTTGGAGGCATCCACTTTCCCGCTGATGGCTAACACTGTCGTTCCAGTTTGCGGTCTCTTTCTCACCGTTACCGTGGCTTCTATGCCCTCTTCATAGTAGAGCAGTTCCTCGCCTGCTCCTGAGATACTCAACTTCCTGTCATGGCCTTCGTCTTCCGCGTATCTTGCCGCATACACCGATGGGCCGCTGGTGATAACCATTTTGTCCCAGGACGGGATAGCAAATACACAAGCTACCGCCACAACAGCGGACGCAGCAGCGATCGCCACTCTGAATTTAGGTCTTGCGGTCTGAGCTGCAAGGAGCACCGCGCACCCGACCGCCACGTTGAGAATGGCTGCGAAGATAACGGTATTCTGCATTCCAAGATGTGGAATGAGGATGAACCCGGCGGCAAAGGAGCCGCCGATATTCCCCAGCGTGTTGACGGAGTATACAGTCCCGACTTTTCGACCTAATTCGCTGTAATCCCGCGTGCATATTTGCGTCACCATAGGGAAGAGCGATCCCAGAAGGATCGTCGGTACGATCATAACCAGTGAACACAGCAGAAACTTGCCAAATTCTAGAGCGACATAGTTATGCCCGAGACGCTCAAAGAGACTCACAAAGTAGAATGGCATCTTTCCAAATATTGGGAGAGTCAGGATCGCTATGAGTCCTATTGCCAATTCCGCCACGCCAAACCAGAGAAGATTTACGGTCTTTCTTCTAGCCACCACGCTGAAGATGAAGCTTCCCAGAGCCAGCCCCAACAGAAAGGTTGCCAGCATTATGCTGAAGGCGTATACGGAACTGCCGATGATCATGAGCAGTATTCTGATCCACGCCACTTCATAGGTAAGAGCGGCAAAGCCTGAAACGGCGAAGCCTATCATTAGAACCGTCGAAGCCGTCGAAGTCGTCGGAATCGTCGAAGCCGTATCCTGATCGGGACGTTTTAGACGTTCTGGACGGTTTTGACGACTTCGACGATCCATTAGCAGACATGCAGCCCCTACACCAATGTTGCCGATGACGCCTACGCCGATAGTGTTATAAACTCCCAGGTGCTCTATCATAAAGAACCCGGCAATCATCACCCCAAAGAAGGCGCCGAAAGTGTTGATGGAATATATGCGGCCGACCCCGTGGCCGAACTTCTCGCCTTGCTCAATGTAGAACTTGCTGAAGATGGGTGTGGTGGCTCCCATAAGCGTCGAAGGGATCAGGAGGACGAGAAAACACAGGAAGAAGCGAATCAGGCTTGCGGCGTAGGAGGATAATTGAAGCGACCTCTGGAGGGGAATGTATATGCCGCCCAAAAGCTTTATCAGAAGCGGGATAAAGAGACAGTAGACACCGACGCCTATTCCAAGTATTGCATAGGCCCTCAGCGGCCTACTTATGCGGTCCGCATATCGGCCAGCCAGATAGCTCCCCAGAGCCAGGCCAGCCATGAACGACGTCAATACGGTGGATATGGCGAAAACTGTGTTGCCAAAGACAAACCCCAACAGCCTGTTCCACGTGACTTGATATATCAGTCCGCTCGCGCCAGTAACAAAGAAACACACCAGAGCGGTCTGCCGTACCCAATTTTTGCCGACACTATCTTCCACAGATTATCCCCTGTCCCATCAGCCTATGCACAGCCAGTATACTTCGCCATTAGATGTCATACCGTGGCTGACGTTCGAGGGGCATACTATCAGGTCATTCTCTTCCACCTCGGTTATTTTGCCGCCGACATTGACCACTGCTTTACCCTTGAGTATATACCAGAGTTCATCTCCTTCATGCTCATGAGGCCCAAAGGGCTTTTCTGGAGTCAACAGACGATAGGCGACGTGTTTTATTATACTCTGGTGGTCCTTTATGGGATAACTTATGTTCCCATCTTCTCGCGGCTTTACGTCCTTAAATTTTATGACCATCGTAGCTTTCTCCTTGATTATGTGCAAGCAAATGCCTGGGCTTTCTATTGCGGCGCAAGAGTCGGTACCTGCACAGGTGAATCAATGCTGATCCTGTCCACATCTGTCAGTTCAGGCACATAGTCGGCATGTTCGCTGATGTCCCCATGCGTCAGAGAATAGATGATCATATTCGTCAGGAATCTGTACGTTGACGGCGATTCCTCGCCCGTGTATCCATGACCGGGCCTGTTCCTGGTGCGCGCTGCGCACAAGTAATCCCGGTTGCTGATTAGTACAGCCAACCGGTCATTTATGAAGATGCCCTCCAGGTATTTGGTTATCTGGGAGCGTTGTCGCCCCGTAATCCCATGCTTCCAGAACCTGTAAGCGCCGGGCGGCGGGCCGCCCAGATCGTAATAACAGGTATATAGCTCGTGGTTGTTAGGAATCCGTCCCACTGTATACTCCGGGAGCGCGGTGCGCAGTTCATTTTTCAGCATTCTGGCCAATAAGACGTCGTGTCCACACTCATCAAAGAACAGGAATCCGCCCTCATCTATCAAGTATCTTCTCAGCCCTGCCCGTTCCTGCTCTGTAAATTTGTTTCTGTAACGCCCGCTGACTCTGCCCGTTATGGTGGCACGATCGTGCCCTGTCATAATAACCAGTGGACATTTCAGAAGTTTGGGATCATCCAGCCTGAGGGAGCCGCCTTCTATATTCATATCGGCGCGGACCTTCGTTTGGGTATTCATCCAATACATCACGCCAGGCATGGAGGTGGGGTCTGCCCACCAGTCAGCGAGATCATGCTTCAATCGGGTGAATCTGATACGCCCTTCCAAATCCTTTCCCCTGCCTACCACTATCCCGCCAGGTTCACCTTTAGGAAGCGGCGCAACACGCTCTCTACCCAGAGTTACGCCTCGCGCTACATCCACCAGACCCTCACCCGCTCCTGATGCAGTGTGGGTGTTGATCATAGATAATGATTGGGTACCCTGGGGTGGCTTGATGGCAGCAAGTATTTCACGGCTCTGCCCACCTCCACCGCTGCCGGTTCCTGGTCCGCCAGTTCCTGGTCTGTTGACTATCCCACCACCTGGAACAGACGTGTCACCCGCAATTGAATCGGGGAGCGTTAGATTTGATGGCGGGACTAGTGCTTTAGTCATTATACGAGGCTCAATCTTATTCCTGGTCAGAGATGACGGGGAACTTGAATCTTGCGTCGCTTTGTTGGACAACCTGGGAAGAACGGCTGTCTTTGACTGTTTGCCAGGTATCGGCGTCGAGCGTTCTGGCGTATCAATGAGTATCACGTCACTTACCTGGGTCCGTGGAGCAGCAGGTCTCAGGATTGGTCTTACAGGCTGCGGTCTCGGCTTATATTTCTCGGGCTTGCGTTCTGGCACAAATACTGCATGCACAAGTTCCTGCACCCTTGTAGTGGCTCCAGTAATGTACAGCGCCAGAAAGATGAAGCCTATTCCATGAATCACTAATGAGATCAACAGAGCGTCCCTCGACCAACTCTTCTGTTTTCCTCTCATAGCAATCACCTCCTTGTAAATGTATTATACCATCAAGACATAATAAAATCAACATTCATTCTCGCAACCGATGCTGTCTCAAAGTAGTCGGTTACCAAAAAGCCATCTATATGATATACTCCTGAAAGCAGCAACCAACAAACCAGGCGGATCAACAGATGGCAATAACGATCATAATTAAAGATGACCATGGAAATCAAGTAGAAAGATCAGTAGAGCCTGGGGACAATAAGAACAGGGAGGAGAAGCCGTCGGAAATCATCGTAGTCGTCAAAACCGTCCAAATCCAGAGACGACTTAGACGTTTTTGACGACTACACAGGACACTTTTGGCTAAATGACAAAGTAGTATTAGGCGAAGACTATACAAAGACAACGCAGGTAACAGCCATTTCCCTCTGGATGAATATAGGATCATCTTCGAGAGGACAGGCACGCACTCTGATCTGTTTAGATAGTCTTCCATTTCCCCCAGACTCTCCTATGAAATAATGATACTACTGAGATTCCTATAAAGAAGCTTTATGCTTGATGCGTAGAAAATAAGTTGGATCAATCAAAGTTTATGGTATATAATATCTGTGTCCAGGATGGATAGCATAACATAACGTAAGTTCGGCATAAGAATGCTTGTCATTCCAGCGAAGGCTGGAATCCAGTCATTTTACCAGCTTATCATACGGGTATATGCGTAATTGCATATCTGTAACCACTGGATTCCAGCCTTCGCTGGAATGACAATTCTCCGCTAGTGGCGCCGCGGTATTATATGAATCTTTATATCGAACTGACGTTAACATAGGGTTTACAGGAGATCATACCGTTCTTATGTCCCTTCGAGAAGATTCCATATATCTTTCTGCTTTGCTGATGGATATGGGCACCGGCAGTATTATGCTGGGCGTAATTTTCTTTGCGTCCAGTCTCGGTGCTTCCCCGCTGGCTATAGGTGTGACAGCGTCGGTATACAGGCTCCTATATGTGGTTTTCTGTCAGATCTTCGGGAGACTTTCTGATCGCGTCAGTCGGAAGAAACTTACCCAGATAGCCTGCCTTTCCTTTGCTGCCCTGCAATTTTTAGTACCACTTTCCAGGAGATTGTATCAATTGGTCATCCTTTTTCCCCTTACTGGCATAGCGCTGGCGGCGCTCTGGCCCGCTCTGGAAGCATGGATCGGTGAGCGGAAGGATGGTCGGCAGTTGGTAAAGCGGGTCAGCATCTTCAATCTATTCTGGACTGGCGGCCTCATGATAGGTTACGTTAGTGGGGGATACATAGGTTACGTCGGAGGCGTTCAGGTACGCGCATTGTTCTACTTCGCCAGCCTTGCTGGCCTATCTGCCGCTGCCATAATCAGTGCCCAATCCTACTCCAGGGATGAAAGCCAAAAGCCAGAAAGCAAGGAACAAGAAACTGAACGCTGTGAACAACAATCCCCGGAGCAACAACTGGCAACCAGGTACCTCTACCTGAGTTGGGCGGCAAACTGCGTCACCTATTTCACCTTGAGCATAATACGCTACATGCTACCCAAGTTTATACGCGAGCAGGCGATTGAGCTTGGGATAACGCTACGTATGGCTCCGCTTATGTCCGGGCTGATGATGCTATGTCAGGCTGGCGCTCAGTTCATCATGTTTTTCATACTTGGCAGGACAGATAAATGGCACTACAAATTCACGCCTCTTGTGGTATTTCAGATTCTGGCAAGTTTTGGTTTCCTTCTCATCTGGTGGAGCAATTCCACGAGTTTCTGGATCCCCGGTCTCATGATCATTGGACTCAATGTTGGCATGACCTATTTCTCCAGCATATACTATAGCCTGTGCGGAGATATAGACCTGGGCGGGAAAAGTGGATGGCACGAGTCCATACTCCACAGCGGAACAGTCATCGGCCCTTCCATTGGCGGCGTGCTGACAAGCTATGTTGGACTCAAATCTCCATATCTATTCTGCGCTGCAGCGATAATCGTTGGATTGCCGATACAGGTATTCATTCTGCATAGAAGGTCAAAAAGATCTTAGTACAGGGAGTGGCGAGAGATCATTCAACTGTCACCGGTAACTGTTCACGAGTAATCGCAAATCCAAAATCAAGAATCTACAGCACTCAGTCTTCCAGCACTGAAAAAATATGGCTTCTTTCGAATAGACCATCCAGATGTATCTCCACAAGCCAATCTCCGTCCTCGAAGCCCTGTAGAGACCTCTCGATAGAGAACCACGTAATAGCAAAGCCACTTGATGAGTCGATAGTCTCCGAATCCTGGAATAATGCTATATCTGCGCCAGGCTCAAACCATAGTATCTTCACTTCAGATGATGGCTCAAGATTGGACCAATATATCCAGAGATAGATCCTGTCATCTGAGTCGAGAAACGTATCCGTTATCTCCACGGGACGTGCATCGTCAATAGCCAGACACATTGCGGATTCTATTATTATCGGCTCCCCAGCCAGTGGCTCTACCGTACCATGGCTTAATCCATCCTCATCACATCCAAGGATAAAGACCAGTAACATCGTCATAGCAAACACGAAGCAAGACCTTATTGGGACCATACCTTCTTCTCCTTTTTCATTTCTGCAGTCTTTTATCTGCTAACTATCAATTCCTCCAGAGGATAGCAGATCCTCGCTGGAAGAGCAAGGTTTTTCATCACCATACATCATTGTCTCTTTGCGCACAATGGTGATCGAAGCCCTCGTATTCAGGGAGGCGTCTATGATATGGTGAATAACGTTATATACAACTGGACTCATCATCTCAAGAGCGGGAAGTTATTCTTTTACAGGTACTTCAGGGCCATTCAGTTCTCCGCAAAAAGGGCTGCTACGAATGACAGAAAACTGAATAGCCCTGACAGGCACTTAGTTCCCCTTGACAGCCTATAGGTGATGATATATACTCAGAAATATCTCAAACTAGAATGGGGGCGATGAATGTGAAAGCAGTATTAAGCATTATCTTCATCTCAACTATACTTATATGGGTTTTGGCCCTAACATCGGAGGGAAGTACTGTGATGCTCTTTGACGGGAAAGAAATCGAGGATCTTGTTCACAAAGGGGTAACTGTATCTGAATCAGGCAAATATAGCGTCTGGGCATGGGCGCGGGGTGGCAGTTCGTTTCGCATTGAGATTGGCGATGTACAGCTTGTGGGGGAGAATTTCGGCGCGTACAGGCCATTCTCATGGGGTAAGATAGGCGAGGTAGAATTAAAGGCGGACCAGTCTTATAAATTCCAGGTGGACAGTGACGGAACTGTTATCGGCAAGTTGGCCATCTCACCGTCTGGCTTCAATCCACAGAGGGCGCTTGATTTGATGCGCGTCTATCCCGACAAGCCTGCGCCGCTGCCAGATGAGAGAGTTCGGGAGACACGATACACTAATTCTCCGTTTGAGTTTCCGGAGTATAAGACGAAGGAAGAATGGGAAGCGCGTCGCTCCGAGATCCGAAGGAAGATACTTGTCAACACTGGTCTCTGGCCCATGCCGGATAAGAACCCATTGAACGTCAAAGTCGTTGATACGCTGGATCGCGATGGCTACGTTATTGAAAAACTTTACATAGAGACCTTGCCCGGGGTCTATTTTCCGGGAGCGTTGTATCGCCCCAAAGGCAAGACGGGACCATTTCCCGCTATAATCAATCCACACGGACACTGGAGTGAAGGCAGAATGGCAGAGGCAGTCCAGATCCGATGCGCTAACTTTGCTCTACAGGGCTACCTGGCTTTTTCATATAACATGGTGGGCTACATAGACAACGATCAGATGGAGCATAGGTTTCGCAGCGACGAAGCATACCTCTGGTCAGTGAGCATCGGCGGGCTTCAGTTGTGGAATAGCATTCGCGCGCTGGACTTCATCACTTCGCTGCCGGAAGTTGATCTGGACCGGGTGGCCTGCACAGGATGTTCTGGTGGCGGCACTCAAACCTTCATGGTGACAGCCGTGGATGACAGGGTCAAGGTAGCAGCGCCGGTGAACATGGTCTCATCGTTTTTCCAGGGGGGGTGTGTATGCGAAAATCCGCCGGGGATAAGGATGGACGCTTACAACGTGGAGATAGCGGCGTGCGCCGCCCCGCGTCCGCAGATACTTATCGGCGCAACTGGTGACTGGACAGACTTAGCGCCAGAACTGGAATATCCTGACGTGTTAAGCATCTATCGCCTGTTTGGAGATGAAGATAAACTCACCTACTTCTATCAGGACGCAGGCCATAACTACAACGAAAACGGTCGCGAAGCTGTCTATCAATGGTTCGGCAGATGGGTGCTGGGCGAAACAGACGCCCAGAAGTTCAGCGAGGTCGAAACGCCTGTGGAAACTATCGAGACTCTGCGCGTATTTGATGACGCTAACCCAAGACCTGATGATGCGCTGGATCAGGATGCCATTGTCCACCACCTTATCGATCAGGCGAAAGCAAAACTAGAAAGCCTCTGGCCTCAGGATGAGAAGGCACTGGCCGAATACGTGGAGAAGATGCGACCGGCCCTGGCCGATGTGCTTAACGTGAAAGTCCCGGAGCCGGGAGAAGTCCACGCCAGGCTCATGCCGGAACCTAATCGGTCAATCGGACGCACCAAGCGCGATAGCTTTACCGCCATGAGATACATCTTGAGTCGCCCCGGCGCGGGAGATCAGATACCTGCTGTCCTCTATGAGCCAAAGGGTGGCGCAGATAGGAAAATCGCGAATCTGATAGTTGATCCTGACGGCAAGGCGGCGACGGTGAATTTCGCCACAGGGGAGCCGCGTAGTATGACACGGACGATGTTGGAAAA